>OHWZ01000309.1_pt1 | contig 16253 bp, 12 predicted proteins | sample 1579781 | NCBI WGS metagenome assembly OHWZ01 (sample SAMEA3882545, study PRJEB24775) | human gut metagenome | biome: human-associated habitat; feature: intestine environment; material: feces | place: Netherlands | collected 2009/2010 | reverse complement strand
CTCAAGTGCGTGTGCATGCCGGAGCCCGGAGCGTCGGCGAGAGGCTTCGGCATGAAGCTGGCATGGATGCCACGCTCCAGAGAGATCTCCTTGACGACGGTGCGGAAGGTCATGATGTTGTCGGCCGTGGTGAGTGCGTCCGCATATCGCAAATCGATCTCGTTCTGGCCTGGCCCCGCCTCATGATGCGAGTATTCCACCGAAATGCCCATCTGTTCGAGCATATTGACGGTGGCGCGGCGGAAGTCCATGCCAGGGCTACGCGGCACGTGATCGAAGTAACCGCCCTCGTCGATTGGTTTCGGTGTACGGGACCAATCATCCTGCTTCTCGAACAGGTAAAACTCGATTTCCGGATGCACGTAGAACGTGAATCCCTTTTCCTTGGCTTTGGCCAGCGCCTGCTTGAGCACATGGCGTGGATCGCCCAACGATGGCTCGCCATCGGGGGTGAGCACGTCGCAGAACATACGTGCGGTGCCCTGCGGGCCTCCGCGCCACGGAAGAATCTGGAACGTCGACGGATCGGGCTTGACGATCATATCGTCTTCGGACACGCGGGTGAGGCCTTCCACGGCGGAACCGTCGAATCCGAGCCCTTCCTCGAATGCGGCTTCCAATTCCGCCGGCGCGATGGCCACGGACTTCAGTGTTCCCAACACATCCGTGAACCATAGACGAATGAAGCGCACGTCGCGTTCCTCGACCGTGCGCAAAGCAAACTCTTGCTGTTTATCCATAGTGTCCAATCGTTCCATGCGCATGTTACGAACGTCGTTAACACATGCCGTGTCGCGACATGTCAGCGTGCGACTTCGAGGGCTTCCTCCAGCGTGAAGGCGCGCGCGTACAGCGATTTGCCGAGAATCGCGGCGTCCACGCCCAGTTCGGCGAGCTCCTTGATGTTGCGCAGGTCGTCGAGCTTGGAGATGCCACCGGATGCGGTGACCTTCGCGTCGGTGCGGGACGCCACTTCGCGCAGCAGCTCGATGTTCGGGCCGCTCATCATGCCGTCGCGTGCCACGTCGGTGACCACGTAACGGGAGCAGCCGACGGAGTCGAGGAACTTCATGGTCTCGAACAGGTCGCCACCTTCCTTCACCCAGCCGCGGGCCGCGAGGGTGTGGCCGCGCACGTCAAGGCCGACGGCCACGCGGTCGCCGTACTTCTTGATGACGGAAGCGGTCCAGTCGGGGTTCTCCAGAGCCGCGGTGCCGATGTTCACGCGGGCCGCGCCGGCTTCGAGCGCCGCGTCGAGCGAGGCGTCGTCGCGCACGCCGCCGGACATTTCGATGTTGACCTTGTCGCCCAGTTCCTTGACGATGGCGCGCAGCTGGTCACGGTTGTTGCCGGTGCCGAATGCGGCGTCGAGATCGACGAGGTGGATCCATTCCGCACCCGATTCCACCCACGTGCGGGCGGCTTCCAGCGGGGAGCCGTAGTCGGTTTCGGAGCCGGATTCGCCTTGGCGCAGGCGCACGGCCTTGCCATCACGGACGTCGACGGCGGGAAGCAGCGTCAAAGACATGTCATACCTTTCGTTGCGTTGAACGGTTTTCGGCCGTTCAACGGATCTTGCGATTACCGATTTGAATTTACGATTTTGCGATTGTTGCGATTGCCTTGCGCGAATCCGCGTTCAGAACGTCGCAACCCAGTTACGCAGCAGCTGCGCGCCGGCTTCGGCGGATTTCTCCGGATGGAACTGCGTGGCGAACAACGGTCCACGTTCGTAGGCGGCCACGAATCGGCTGCGCCCGTAGGTGCACCACGTCACATGCTCTTCCGCGTCGCCGAAGTCCAGCTGGTCGGCGGAGGTGTCGGCAGGCGAAGCGCTCATCGCGGCAAAGGAGTGCACGAAATAGAATCGTTCGTTCTCCACGCCCTTGAGCAGCACGGAACCTTCCGGCGCTTCGACGGTGTCCCAACCCATGTGCGGCACCACGTCGGCGTCGAGCAGCTCGACATCGCCCTTGATCAGACCGAGACCGGGCGTGCCGTCGCCATGTTCCATGCCACGTTCGAACATGATCTGCTCGCCCACGCAGACGCCGAGCACCGGGCGGCCGGCGCGCAGACGGTCTTTGATGACCCTGTCTCCGCCGACGCTTTTCAGTCCTTCCATGCATGCGCCGAACGCGCCCACACCCGGCACCACCAGTCCGTCGGCTTCCAGAGCCTGACGATGGTCGGACGTGAGGGTCACGTCGAGGTCGAGATTGGCCAGCGCGCGCACCATGGAACGCACGTTGCCGAAACCGTAATCGAACACCACCACGGAAGTCATGGGCGCTCTCCTTCTTTTGCTTGCCGAAGAATCCATCCTTCGGGGAAAAACTTATTCGATGCTTGACGAACCACGACCGAATCGCGTGTGCTCGGCGAGGATCTTCATGGCGTCATCACGGGTCAGGCTTGCGGAATCGACGGTTTCCACGCCGGAATCACGCATCCCCTGAACGTCGGTGATGCCCAGCAGCAGGTCTTCGACGAACGGCGCGGTGGAGGTGAACAGCACCGGTGGCGCGAACGTCTGGCCGACCTTGCCTTGCAGGTACATCGTCGCCTCGAGCTTGTCCGCACGGTTGATCGCGAGGACGGCAGGCATGCCGGAGACCACGGTGGTCAGATCTTTGATGGCCGTTTCCGGGCCATCGCCGTCGAGATTGCGTAATACAGCGACCGCGCCTTGCGGTGAGGCGAGGCATTGCGCGGAGATGTCGGACAGTTGGCAGAACGCGGCGAACAGGCGTGCGGAGGCAAGTCGGGTGATGATCACCGCGACTTTCGCACGGTTGCCCAGCAGTCCCTGCAACTCGTCGTCGAATGACAGCGAGTTCTCGGCTTCGGACAGTACCGCGTCGGCTTCCTTCGATTGCAGGCCGTCCTGCGATTCGTCGGAAGACGCATCGGAATTAACCGTCTCATCCGGCTGATCGAATGGCACCTGCGCGGGAGCATCGTTCTGTTGGGCAGCTTCCTCGTCCTGGAATTCCTTTTCGAAGCCGGCCATGGCCGCTTCCAGCTCCTCTTCGCTGAAATGCATGCCGTCGTCGTTGGTCTTCCCCAAGCCGTCGAAACCGTTCAAATCGTCCTTGTCGTCGGACATCACAGCGCGCCCTTCGTGCTGGGAATGCCGTCGACGCGCGGATCGGGTTCGATGGCGAAACGCAATGCGCGGGCCAAAGCCTTGAATTCGGCTTCGGCGATGTGGTGCGGGTCGCGGCCGGAAATCACGTGCAGGTGCAGGCAGATGCCGGCATGCATGGCGATGGATTCCATGACGTGGCGAACGAGCGAACCGGTAAAATGCCCGCCAATCATGCAGTATTCGAAGCCTTCCGGCTCTCCGGTGCACACGCAGTACGGGCGGCCGGAAATGTCGACGACGGCTTTGGCGAGTGCCTCGTCGAGCGGCACGGTGGCGTCGGCGAAACGGCGGATGCCACGCTTGTCTCCGAGGGCCTGCTTCAGAGCCTCGCCGAATACGATGGCGATGTCTTCGACGGTGTGGTGCGCGTCGATGTCGGTGTCCCCGGTGGCTTTGATTTTCAGGTCGATCAGCGAATGCTTGCCGAGCGCCGTCATCATGTGATTGTAGAACGGCACGGATGTGTCGATGTCGGTTTTGCCGGTTCCGTCGAGGTTGAGACTCAGCTCCACCTTGGATTCGCTGGTTTCACGAACGATGGTTGCAGTACGTGCCATGTTGCGACTCCTTTTGCGATGTTGCAGTTGCGATATTACAGCTACGATATTGCGATTGCGGTGGTTGCGTCTTCCGCAGCCACCGCGATTCTGTTCTGTTTCAAGCTTATTGCCGGATACTGTCACGAACTTCCGTTCCGGACAGTATCCCAGCTTGCGTTCCGGCTTGTTCAGCCCTGTTCCACGATGCGCAGCACTTCGACCAACGCCTCACGGAACCGTGCCATTTCCTCGTCGGTGCCCATGCACACTCGCATCCAGCCTTCCGGACCGACGACGCGGATGAGCACGCCGCGCTTCAACAGTTCGTCGAAGATGCGGTCGCGGTCGTCGAAATGGTCGCCGAAGAGAATGAAGTTCGACTGGGTTTCGGCCACTTCGAGCGGCTGGCCCTTGTAGGTCTGCTCCTTGAGCCATGCGGAGGTGGCGTTGCGGGTTTCGCGCAGGTGCGCCACGCGGCTCAGCTGTTCGTCGGTGTGTTCGAACGCGGCGAGGGCGGCAGCCTGGGTGACGGCGGACAGGTGGTACGGCATGCGCACGATGCGCACGCAGTCGATGATGCCCTTGTTGGCGGCCAGGTAGCCGACGCGTGCGCCGGCGAAGGCGAACGCCTTGCTCATGGTGCGGCTGACGGCGAGGTTTTCGTATTCGCCGATGAGTTCCAGCGCGGTGGGCGTGCCCGGATCTCGGAATTCGATGTACGCCTCGTCCACCACGACCACCGGATGCACGCCTTCGGCGGCGCCTGCCACTTCGGCGGTACGGGCGGCTTCGAGCACGCGCTTCAGATCTTCCGGCTTGAGCGGGGTGCCGGTCGGATTGTTCGGGCTGGTGAGCACGATCATGGCCGGCTTGACGTCTTCGATCGCCTTGATGGTGGCGTCCACGTCAAGCGTGAAGTCGGCGTTACGATGCGCAAGCTTCCACGTGGTGAACGTGTCGCGCGCGTATTCCGGATACATGGAGTACGTCGGATCGCAGCCGAGCGCGATGCGGCCGGGGCCGCCGAACGCCTGGAACAGCTGCAGCATGATCTCGTTGGAGCCGTTGGCGCCCCACAACTGGTCGACGCTGAGCTTCACGCCCGATTCGCGTTCCAGATATGTGGAGAAAGCCTTGCGCAGTTCGATATGCTCGCGGTCCGGATAGCGGTTGAGCGTCGGGGCGATCTCCTTGACACGCTGGGCGATGGTTTCCACCACGGCCGGTTCGGGCGCGTACGGATTCTCGTTGACGTTGAGGCACACCGGCACGTCGAGCTGCGGCGCGCCGTACGGTTCTTCGCCGATCAGGTCGTTGCGCAGCGGCAGATATGCCGGAATCGCGTTGCTGGAAGTCTCGCTCATCGGAGGCCGGCCTGCTCTTCCTGTTCCTTGATGGTCGCCTTGTTGTACGGGTCGTCGATGAAGCGGCTCAGCACGCATTCGCCGTGTGCCGGCAGATCTTCGGAGACGGCGAAGGCGTTCACACGGGCGGCGAGGGTCTTCAGTCCCTGCTCGTCGTATTCGATGACTTCGACCGGCTTCATGAAGGTGTGCACGCCGAGGCCGGCGGCGAAGCGCGCGGTGCCGGAGGTCGGCAGCACGTGGTTGGAACCGGACATGTAGTCGCCCAGCGGAACCGGGGAGTACGGGCCACGGAAGATGGCGCCGGCGTTGCGGATCTTGGCGATCACGGCATCCGGATCAGCGGTCTGCACTTCAAGGTGTTCGGCCGCGTACGCGTTGGCCGCGTCGATGGACTGTTCGATGCCGTCTGTAAGGATGATGCCGGACTGGCGGCCGCGCAGCGACGTGTTGACGCGCTCGGCGTGCTCGGTGCGAGGCACGCGGTACTTGAGGCTTTCCTGCACCTTGTCGGCGATGTCTTCGCTGTCGGTGATAAGCACGGAACCGGCGAGCTCGTCATGTTCGGCCTGGCCGATCAGATCGGCGGCGAGCCAGCTTGGGTTGGCGCCCTTGTCGGCGATGATGGCGATTTCGGTCGGACCGGCGACGGCGTCGATGCCGACGATGCCGGAGACCATGCGCTTGGCGGTGGCGACGAAGATGTTGCCCGGGCCGGTGATCTTGTCCACCGGATCGCACAGAATCTCGCCGTCCTGCGGTTCGGAGCCCTTGGCGCCGTAAGCGAACATGGCGATGGCCTGAGCGCCGCCGACCGCGTACACCTCGTCCACGCCGAGGATGGCGCAGGTGGCGAGGATGGTCTTGTCCGGCAGGCCGTCGGAGTTGCTGCGGCTCGGCGGGGTGGCGATGGCCAGCGATTCGACGCCTGCGGCCTGCGCCGGCACCACGTTCATGATGACGGAGCTCGGGTAGACGGCCTTGCCTCCCGGCACGTACAGGCCGACGCGCTGCACCGGAATCCAACGTTCGGCGACGCGCGCGCCTTCGGCCAGGTCGGTGTGGAACGGGGCCGGCACCTGGGATGCGGATACGGCGCGGCAGCGGCGCACGGATTCCTCGATGGCGGCGCGCACTTCCGGATCGAGCTCGTCGACGGCGGCCTTCATGGCCTCGACCGGCACACGCAGATGCTCGGGACGGATATGGTCGAACTTCTCCGCGAAGTCGCGCAGGGCCGCAGCGCCGCGGGCCTTCACATCATCGAGAATCGGCTGTACGAGCTCAGTGGCCTCGTTGGTGCCCATCTCGGCGCGGGGCATGGCTTCCAGCATTTCGGCTCGGGTCAACTTCTTGCCGCGCAGGTCAATGATTCGCATATAGTTTTCTTCGCTCATAACGCCCCATGGTAACAACGCCAAGTCACGAGAACGTCCCGTCGTCTCACATTCAGCCGCATTGTGAGACACGCAGATCCGCCGTTTTCCATGCCATGCCGATTTCCGCGAAAAATATATGCCGGTCGACGCCATTCAGCGTCGGCCGGCAATCAAAAACCTGTTCAGGTCAAACCGTTCAAGTCAAACCGCTCAGGCCAACGGAAGCGAGCTCGGTCCGAAGAGAATCTTGATTTCGGCGAACAGCGACGTGTCGCGTTTGACGCGGAACCGGTCTCCGAACGTCAGCACCTTGGCGTTGCCTTTGTCGTCCATCAACGCCAGTTTCACCTCGCACGGGCCGGGATGGCTGGTCAGAATCTGCCCGAGCCGCCGCACATGCGACTGGTCGAGCGCGATCGGCGGCAGCACAATCGTCAGCGGACGTTCATCCTGCGCCTCCAACGTCGGCACGGTGAATTCGGTGGCGCGCATGCTCACTGTCTCATCGCGCTTCTCCACCTGGCCGCGGATCTGTACCACGGTGTCGACGGCGAGCTCGGGCGCGGCGGCCTCGTACACCTTGCCGAAGAACATGCATTGGATGGAACTTTCCAAATCCTCGACGGTTACGATGGCCCACGGATTGCCTTTTTTCGACACGCGGCGGTCCACGTTCGTGATCAGGCCCGCGATCGTCACCTGCTGGCCGTCCGGCATGCTTCCCGCGCGGTCGATCAGGTGCGCTATCGACATTTCGCGCAACGACACCAGAATCGACTGCATGCCGCTCAACGGATGGTCGGACACGTACAGGCCAAGCATCTCACGTTCGAAGTTGAGCTTGGTTTTCTTGTCCCACTCCTCCACGTCGGGCACCTGCACCATGGCGTCTCCCATGGCGGAATCGTTCTCTTTGGAATCGTCCAGGTCGGCGAACAGGTCGAACTGGCCTTCCGCCTGCTTGCGTTTCAGGCCGACGACCGAATTGATGGCCGTTTCGTGGATGGTGAACAGCGCACGACGGTTCGGGTCGATCGAGTCGAACGCGCCGGCCTTGATCAGCGATTCCACCAATCGCCTGTTCAGCGCCTCCAACGGCACGCGTTTGATGAAATCGGTGAAGTTCACGTACTTGCCGTGGCCGTTCTCACGTTCCGCAATGATCGCATCGACCGCGTTCTTGCCGACGTTGCGGATGGCGCCGAGGCCGAATCGCACGACGTCGCCGACTGCCGAATACTCGTACACCGACTCGTTCACGTCCGGAGAAAGCACCTGGATGCCCATGCGTCGCGCCTCGCCCAGGTACAGCGCGGTCTTGTCTTTGTTCGTGCTGGCGCCTTGCAGCAGGGCGGCCATGAACTCCACCGGATAATGCGTTTTCAGATACGCGGTCCAGTAGGAGATCAAACCGTATGCGGCCGAATGCGCCTTGTTGAACGCGTAGCCGGAGAACGGCACGAGGATGTCCCACACGGCCTGCGCGGCCTCTTCGGAATATCCATGCTCCTTCATGCCGGCGAAGAACGGAATCTTCTCCTTGGCCAGCACTTCCGGCTTCTTCTTGCCCATCGCTCGACGCAGCACGTCTGCCTTGCCCAGCGAATAGCCGGCGAGGATTCGCGCCGCGGACTGCACCTGCTCCTGGTAGACGATCAGACCGTAGGTCTCGTCGAGCACTTCCTTAAGCGGTTCGGCCACTTCGGGGTGGATTGGCGTGATCTTCTGCAGACCGTTCTTGCGCTTCGCATAGTTGGTGTGCGAATCCATATCCATCGGACCTGGACGGTACAGCGCGATCAGTGCGGAAATATCGTTGAAGTTGTTCGGCTTCAACGTTTTCAGCAGCGAGCGCATGCCGTCGGAATCGAGCTGGAACACGCCGAGCGTGTCGCCACGGGACAGCAGGTCGTAGGTGGGGCGGTCGTCCAGCGGAATCTTCGTATGGTCGATGCGTTCCTTGCCGTTCGCCTCGATGTTATTCAGGGTGTCTCGGATCACCGTCAAGTTGGAAAGTCCGAGGAAGTCCATCTTGACCAGACCGAGCGTTTCGCACGTATGGTATTCGAGCGTGGTGGTGACGGTGCCGTCGGTACGTTCCAGCAGCGGCGACGTGTTGGTGATCGGCTCGCTGCCCATGATGGTGGCGCAGGCGTGCACACCGGTCTGACGAATCAGACCTTCGATGCCCATCGCCTCGTCCGTGATGCGTTTCGCGTCCGGGTCGGAATCGTACAGTTCGCGGAATTCGCGTGCTTCCGCGTATCGTTTCGCGCTTGGGTCGAAGATGTCGTGCAGCGGGATGTCCTTGCCGCCGGTCTGTGCGGGAGGCAGGGCTTTGGTGATCTTGTCTCCGACGGAGAAGTCGTATCCCATGATGCGGGCGGAGTCCTTCAGCGCCTGCTTGGTTTTGATGGTGCCGTAGATCACGCACTGCGCCACTTTGTCACGTCCGTATTTCTCACCCACGTAGTCGAGCACGCGTCCACGACCGTCCGGGTCGAAGTCGACGTCGATATCAGGCAGTGAGACACGTTCCGGATTGAGGAATCGTTCGAAGATCAGACCGTGTTCAAGCGGATCAAGTTCGGTGATGCCCATCGCATACGCGACCATGGCGCCTGCGGCGGAGCCACGGCCCGGCCCCACCATCACGCCGTGGGCCTTCGCCCAGTTGATGTAGTCGGCCACGACGAGGAAGTAGCCGCAGAACTGCATCTGGCAGATCACGCCGCATTCGTAGTCGGCCTGCCGCAGCACTTCGAGCGACGGCTTGCCGTTGTACCGGCGTTCCAGGCCTTCCTCGACCTTCTTCAGGAACAGCGACGTCTCGTCCCAGCCTTCCGGACAGTCGAATTGCGGCATGAACGCGCCGTCTTCATGATCGTCGAACATGACGTTGCAGCGTTCGGCGATCTCCAACGTGTTGTCGCACGCTTCGGGAAGGTCTTTGAACAGTTCGCGCATTTCCTCGGCGGATTTGATGTAGTAGCCGGTGCCGTCGAATTTGAATCGGCCCGGCTCGTCCAGCGTGGAGCCGGAGTTGATGCACAGCATGGCGTCCTGCGCGCCGGCGTCTTCGGCACGCGTGTAATGGGAATCGTTGGTGGCCAGCAGCGGCGCGTTGAGCTTTTTTGCGATGTCGAGCAGCCCGTCGGTCACTTGCTTTTCGATTTTCAGGCCGTGGTCCATGAATTCGATGTAGAAATTATCGCGGCCGAAAATGTCTTGGAATTCGCCGGCGGCACGCAACGCGTCATCGAACTGGCCCAGGCGCAGACGAGTCTGGATGATGCCCGACGGGCAGCCGGACGAGGCGATGATGCCTTTCGAATATTTGGCGAGGATTTCCTTATCCATACGCGGATAGCGCATGACTCGGCCTTCAAGGTTCGCGTCGGTGGAGGCTTTCATGAGGTTGACGAGGCCTTCGTCGTTTTCTGCCCACATGGTCAGGTGGGTGATGACACCGCCGCCGGACACATCATCCGGGTTACGGCGGCGATGCAGCGGATCCAGATCCGGATTCCAGTTGGTGTCCCAGCTCACACGGGTGGGGTCCTGACGTGCGGTTTCCGGCGTTACATAGGCTTCGATGCCGATGATCGGCTTGATGCCGGCGTTGACCGCGGCGCTCCACATCTCATACGCGCCATGCATGTTGCCGTGGTCGGTGATGCCGACGGCCGGCATGCCCAGTTCCTTGGCGCGCTTGACCAGATCCGGTATTTTCGATGCGCCGTCGAGCAGCGAATAATGCGTGTGATTATGCAGTTGCACGAAATTTGCGGAAGTAGCCATGCGTTCCAATTTAGCTGGGCTTCATGACGGCGTGGAGTCGTTTCTGGCCGTCCGGCCACACTTTTATAGGGACTGGTCGGCGTGCCGTGCGCGCATCACGTCAAGCGCATGCTGCAGGTCGGCGGGATAGTGCGATTTCACCGTGGTCCACACGTGCGTACGCGGATGGCGGAATTCCAATTGCATGGCGTGCAGCCATTGCCGTTCAAGGCCAAGCGCCTCGCTCAACTGCGGATTCGCGCCGTACATGGCGTCCCCCGCCAACGGATGCCCGATGGATGAGAAATGCACGCGGATCTGATGGGTGCGGCCGGTTTCCAGGTTCACGGATACGAGCGTGGCTTCGCCGAAACGTTCCATCACGTCCCAATGCGTGATGGCCTCTTTGCCGGCCGGTGTCACGCAGAAGCGGAAGTCGGAGACTTTGGCGCGTCCGATCGGCGCTTCGATGGTGGCTTTGTCTTCTTTGAGATTGCCCTGCACGAGTGCGTGATATGTTTTGACGACCTCATGTTCGGCGAACTGCCGGCGCATCTCCACGTACGCAAGATCGGACTTGCATACGAGCATCAGTCCCGATGTGCCCACGTCGAGTCGTGACACGATGCCTTGACGACCTGCCGCGCCATATGACGTGATGTGCACTCCCCTGTCGATCAGGCTGCCAAGCACCGTCGGACCGGTCCATCCGACGGATGCGTGCGCGGCGACGCCGACCGGCTTGTCCACCACGACCACATCGTCGTCCTCATAGACGACGGCCATGTCATGGGCGATCGGTTCCGGTTCGGACCGTTCCTCGACGATGTCGAATTCTACGGTTTCGCCTGCCTGCAGGGTCGACGATTTGGAAATGTCCCTGCCGAGCACGCGCGCCTGTCCGCTTTCGATGAGGTCGGCCGCCTTGGCCCGGGAAATGCCAAGCATTTTGGCGACCGCGACGTCGAATCGTTTGCCGACGAGCGCGTCGGGAGCGGGTACGAGACGGCTCATGCTGCTTTCGCCCCGTCGTCGGTTGCGTTCGCATCATCACCAAGCGTCTTGCCGTTGGCCTCGTCAAGGTCCTTTTGGCTGAACGGTTCCCCGAGGAACAGCAGCAGCAGCACCGCCGCAACGCCCGCGAGCATGAGGAAGATGTCCGCCACGTTGCCGATGGACCATCCGTAGTTCAGGAAATCCACGACCTTGCCGTTGAGGAACCCTTCCGCGTAGATGACGCGGTCGATGAGGTTGCCGAACGCTCCTGCGAAGGCGAAGGCGAACAGCACCGTCCATTTCATGGAAATGGTGCGGACGGCAAGTACGACCAACGCCACGCAGGCCGCCATCGCCAGCAGGGAAATCAGCCACGTCATGCCGGAGCCCATGCCGAGCGAGGCGCCTGGATTACGCACCAATGTCAACGAAAGCAGGCCGGGAATCACGCGTATGGTACGGCCATCGGCCAATGCGGACAAAGCCCACATCTTGGTGAGCTGGTCAATCGCGATCGTCGCGATCGCAATACACGCAAAGACGGCCACGCGGTCGCGCAGCCGTCTTTGATCATTCTTCATGATGTCAGACACAGGCTAATCTCAGTCGTTGTTGTCCTGAGGGTCCTGGTCGTAGTTGTTCGTATCGGACACCTGGTTGACGAGCTGGCCGAGGAAGTCGGTGAGTCGTGCACGGTATTCGGTTGAGGCCCTTGATGTTGCCTTCGATGACCTTGGTCTGGGTCTCAAGGTTGTCGCGGACCTGCTGGGCGTAGTCGTCGGCAGCGGTACGGGTCTTCGAATCGTAGTCGAAGGCGCGCTTCTGCACTTCGGCCTCGTAGTTGTCGGCCTCGGTGTGCTTGTCGGAGAAGTACGTGTCGGCGTCCTGGGTCTTCTGAGCCAGGTAGCCGTCGCCCTCTTCCTGCTTCTGCGCGAAGTAGGCGTCGCCTTCCTGCTGCTTCTGCTCCAGATAAGCGTCGCCATCCTGCTGCTTGCCGGCCAGATAGGCATTGCCTTCCTCGGTCTTCTGCGCAAGGTAGGCGTCGCCCTCCTCGGTCTTCTGGTTCAGGTACGCATCGCCATCCTGCTGCTTCTGTGCCAGATAGGCATCGCCATCCTGGGTCTTGCCGGACAGGTAGTTGTCGGCGTTGGCGCGGGTGTCGGTGGAGTACTGGTCAGCCTCGGAACGAGTGCGGTTGGAGTAGTCGTTGGCGCTGCCGATGATCTCTTCGTACTTGCGCTGGCTTTCCTCGGTGATCTCCTTGGCCTTGGCCTTGCCCTTGTCGACGTACTGGTCGTGCAGCTGCATGGCCAGCGTCAGCATGGCGGTGGCGCGCTCCGGCTCGGTATTGGCGCTTGCCGCGGCACCTGCGATCTTCTGCAGGCTGCCGGTTTCGGTGCTCGGCTCGGACTTGGCGACCTGTTCGCGCAGCTGTGCCTCGCGAATCTGGGAATCCTTCAGCTGCTGGACAAGCTGCTGGATCTGCATGGCCTGCTGCTTCACCTGGGCATCCTGCTGCTGGGACTGGGCAGCATGCTCCTGAGTGAGCTGCTGGGCCTGAGCGACCTGGTCCTGCGCTTCCTGAAGCTTTGCGGTGAGCTGATTGATCTGCTCCTTCTGACGCTGAGCCACGACCACCTGCTCCTGGGCCGATGCCAGCTGACGGGACAGGTCCTCGGTCTGTGCGCGGAACGTGTCACGCTCGTGCTGCACGGCGGTAAGCTGCTCGCCAAGGTCGGCCTGACCGGCCGCTTCGGCTGCCTGGGCGGTGAGCTGATCGACCTGCGCGGACAGACGATCGATCTGCCCCTTGAGCTGCTCGTTCTGGGAAGACAGCGCACGATTGCTTTCCTCTGCCTCGGAAAGCTTGGCGGCCGCGGCCTGAGCGGCCTGAGCGGCCTGGTCTCCCGCACCAGCTGCCTGCTCGGAGGCGGACTTCAGCGTCGCGTTCTCCTGCTGCAGGGACTGGATCTGAGCATTCAACTCGGAAATCTTGGAATTGAGTCCTGCGACATCCGGGCCAAGAGACTGCGTGGCCTGTCCGCCGGCAACTGCCTGCTTGCCAAGGGCTTCCACCGTCTCGGTTACCTGATCGAGGAAGTCATCGACTTCATCGACGTCATAGCCTTCCTTGAACCTTACGGTCTGGAAAGTATGCTCCCTAATATCTTTCGGCGTCAACAGAGCCATAAATCCTTACACCTCGCTTTGGGCTTGATGCCTTACTGTTGTTGCTTTCAGTGTTCGACTCTAGCACGAAACCATAGATATTTTGCGGAAAAACGGTTTTTTAGAGGTGCTAAATAAGGAAATCAATGACCACAAGAACGAAATAAAGCACAAGATACGCGACGTCAAAATAGATCGGTCCGAGCGGAACGGGACGAATATACTGCCGCAACCACCTTAACGGCGGCTCCGTCAGCTGGTAGATGGCGTCGAACAACGAGGCCACGATTCCGCTTGGCCGCCACGTCGGCGACAATGCCAACACCCAGTCGAGAATCATGCGGACGAACAGCACCAGGATATAGGCGTTGACCAGAAAATGGACGACGCTACCAATTATCGAGAGAATCACGTTGCCACTGTATCAAGCGCGCATAACAAAATGCCCCCGCTTTCAGTGGGGGCATAATCGTCTGATTTGTGCTTGCTCTGTGCTACACGGCTCAGTCGGCGAACAGGTCGTGGGCCGGACCCTTGTCTTCAGGCTCCTCGACCTTGATGTTCACTTGGGCCGGGCTCAGCAGGAACACGCGCGGAGTGACACGTTCGATGGAGCCGCGCACGCCGAACACCACACCGGCGGAGAAGTCGACGATGCGGTATGCCACGGCTTCGGCCACACCTGTCAGGTTCAGCACCACCGGAATGCCGTCACGAATGGCGCGACCGACCATCTGCGCATCGTCATAGGTCTTCGGATGGATGGTGGTGATGCGGCTCACTCTACCCCCCTGGAACGGGTTGGACTGCTCACGCGGAGCGGACGGCGTGGAAGCGGAAGCCGAAGAGGAAGGCATCGGGGTGACGGAATGATCCGAATCGAACGAGGTCTCGCCGGTGTCGACGTCATCCTCGAAATCATCCTCGCCCTCGGCGACGTCGGACATTCCCAAGTACGACATCGCGTTCTTCATGAAACCTGCCATGTATGTTCCTTTCGCGTCTACGCGTTGACTTTAGCGCAGGAAATCCGGAATATCGAGGTCGCCCGGATCGTTAGCCGAAACCACTTCATGCTCGGTGGTCTGGTCGAACGAGGCGACGTTCTGGTCCGGAGTGGACGGAATGTAGCTGGACAGCGGCTGCACCTGCGGCACCGCCGGAGTCTGCACCGGCTGCGGCTGCTGGGCGGGAGCCTGCACGCCGGCGGACAACGCGGACAGCGGTACCGTGTTTTCCTTGGCCGCGGCCGGCTTTTCTTCGGCCGGCTGGTCGGGCTTCTTAGAATTGGCATCGAAACCTGCCGCGATGACGGTGACACGCACCTCGTCGCCGTAGGCGTCGTCCAGGGACAGGCCCCAGATGATCTGCGCTTCCGGATGGATGGCCTTCTGCACCAGCGCGACCGCGGCTGCGGCTTCCTGCAGCTTCAGGTCGGTCGGACCGGCGATGTTGATCAGTGCGCCATGCGCACCCTCGATGCTTTCCTCCAGCAGCGGCGAGCTGATGGCGATTTCCGCGGCCTGCGTGGCACGGTCCTCTCCCCGAGCGGAACCGATGCCGAACAGCGCGGTGCCGGCACCACGCAGAATCGCGTTGACATCGTTGAAATCAACGTGGATGTACGAATTCGAGGTAATCAGGTCGGTGATGCCCTGCACGCCGGCCAGCAGTGCGGTGTCGGCGGTCTTGAACGCGTCGACGATGCCAATGGTGCGGTCGGACAGTTCCAGCAGTCGGTCGTTCGGAATGACAATCAGCGCGTCGACTTCCTTGCGCAGGTTCTCGATGCCGAGCGCGGCGGAAGCGGAACGCTGCGGACCTTCGAAGCTGAACGGACGGGTCACCACGGCGATGGTCAGCGCGCCCTGCTGGTGGGCCGCACGTGCCACGATCGGGCTGGCGCCGGTTCCGGTGCCACCGCCCTCACCGCAGGTGACGAACACCATGTCGGAGCCCTTAAGCGCCTCTTCAATGTCGGACTGGTGATCCTGCGCCGCCTTGGCACCCTTTTCCGGGTCGGCGCCAGCGCCCAGACCACGGCTGGAGGCATCGTTCAGCGAGATTTTGACATCTGCGTCGGAACGCAGCAGATCCTTTGCATCAGTGTTGATCGCAATAAATTCGACGCTTTGAAGACCTTCAGTAATCATGCGATTGACAGCGTTGCCGCCGGCTCCACCGACACCGACGACCTTGATGTTGGTCTTGTCGTTGAAATTGTCAGTCTGGGCAATCTCGCTCACCATTGTCTCCTGTTCACTCACGTACATGCACAACTCTATCGCAATCGCGCCGATGATACGCGCACTTTTCCAGGCGTGTACCACCGTTTTTTCACTTTTTTGCTGTCAGCATGTTCATTCTGCCTGCGTTGACCCCTTCAGTCATTTGTACACGGCTCTTCGAACATGCGTGACGGGCTTTAGTAGCTGGCATCCATCGGGTCATCCCCGAACAGCGCCTCACGCTCCTCGTGCGTGGTTTCCCGGGATTCCAACCATCCGTAAGGCAGATGCACCTTTTTGGCGAAGCGCACGCGCCCCCTTGGCTTGTCGGCGATGCGTTCTGGGAACCGAATGTTCGGGTCGAGTCTGCCTATCTCGCGCCGGACATCCTCAAGATTTTCACATTCCATGAACGCACGGCGTGTGGAACCGCCCACGGGGAAGCCCTTCAGATACCACGCGACGTGCTTGCGCAGGTCATGCACGGCCATCCGCTCGTCGCCATCATAGAATTCGGTCAGCAGTTCGGCATGCCGTTCGATCACGCGGCACACGTCGCCCAGCGTGGGGTCGACGCGCTCGTCACTGCCGGCGAACGCGTTCTTGATGTCGGCGAACAACCATGGACGGCCTTGGCAGCCGCGGCC
>OHWZ01000308.1_pt1 | contig 16269 bp, 15 predicted proteins | sample 1579781 | NCBI WGS metagenome assembly OHWZ01 (sample SAMEA3882545, study PRJEB24775) | human gut metagenome | biome: human-associated habitat; feature: intestine environment; material: feces | place: Netherlands | collected 2009/2010 | reverse complement strand
TGGCTCGCTGATTCAGGGCAACGCCCTGAGCGCCGCTGCTGACAACGCCGCCGAGTTCGTCTCGCTGGCCATTCAGCAGACCCCCGCCGATCAGGACACCCGGTACGGTGTCTGGTTCGAGCCCCTGCTGCCCCGGCTCTGCCCGGTGAGCTGGAATGACTGAGGAGGCCGCCATGAGCGAAAAACCGACCCTGAACATCGTTCTGGTAGAGCCCCGCATCCCCCAGAACACCGGCAATGTGGCCCGCACCTGTGCCTGCACGGCCTGCCGCCTGCATCTGGTGGGGCCCATGGGCTTTGCCATCGATGACAAAAAGCTCAAGCATGCCGGGCTGGACTACTGGCACTACCTCGATATCAACTATTATGATGGGCTGGAGGATTTCTTTGCCCGGAACAAAGGCCCGTTCTACTACTTTACCACCAAAGCACCTCAGCGCTACACCGACATCCAGTACCCGGACGGGGCCTACCTTGTGTTCGGGCGGGAAGATGCCGGCCTGCCCGAGGCACTGCTGGCGGCCAATCAGGAGCACTGCATCCGGATGCCCATGCGGGATACCTGCCGCAGCCTGAACCTTTCCAACAGTGTGGCTGTGGGTGTGTATGAGGTCCTGCGCCAGTGGGATTTCCCGGAGCTGCTGGATCATGGCCGCCTGCGAGAATATGAATGGAAATGAGGGACATTATGAGCAAGATCGCGATCCTGACCGATTCCTCCTGCGATATCCCGCAGGAGCTGGCCGAGAAGTACGGCATTGATATTATGAGCTTTCACATCCTGCTGGATGATGTAGACTATATCGAGCGTGAGAGCTGCACCAATGAGGAGTTCTACGAAAAGATGCGCGCCGCCAAGGGCATTCCCTCCACGGCTGCCATCACCCCCATCCAGTTCTGCGAAAAGTACTGCCAGTATGTGGACGAAGGCTACACCGATGTGATCCATGTACCCATCAACCGCAGCGGCTCCTCCACCTACAACAACGCCGTGATGGCCCAGGGGATGCTGCGGGAGGAGCGCCCGGAGCACCACCTGCGGATCCATCTGCTGGACCCGCACACCTACTCCATGCCCTTTGGCTGGTATGTCTGCGAGATGGCACGCAAGCTGCAGAATGGTGCGGAGATCAGCCATGTCATTCAGGAGTTTGAGACCCAGATGGACAAGATGGAGATCGTCCTCGGACCTTACAGCCTGAAGCAGATGAAGAAGAGCGGCCGCATCTCTGCTGCCGCTGCTGTCATGGGCGAGCTGATGGGCATCCGCCCCATCATCACCCTGATCGACGGAAAGACCAAAGTGGAGGCCAAGGTGCGCGGCGATGACAAGGTCGTGCCCGCCATGGTGGAGCTGGCCAAAAAGCGCAGCGAGGGTGTGGAGGACTTTGATTATATGATCGGCCACACCAACATCCCCCAGAAGGATGATCTGATTAAGGCCTGCCGCAAGGCGTTCGGCAAGGACCCGCTCATCACCTTCCCGCTGGGCGGCGTTGTTTCCGCCAACACCGGCCCCGATACCATTGCTCTGGTCTACGTTGGTCACGCACACTGAGTTTTTTCTGAGAACTGCCCGCCGCGGCAGTTCTTTTTTGTTTGCAGGCCGTTGCATTTTGCGGCAATTTGTGCTATACTCCCTTTTGCTGTGCTTTTGCGCGGCAACCTGAAAGAGCAACTTAGGATTTTAGGCTCCCCGGCGTGTCTCGAACCATGCCGGGCCAAACCCATAGGGCTGGCGGTCCCTGTGCGGTCAAAATTCATCCGCCGGAGTATTGTTATGAATCAGAATTTCACTGTCCGCAAACTGGCCCGCTGCGCTGTGGTCGCAGCTCTCTATGTGGTGCTCTGCATGGCGCTGCAGCCGTTCTCCTACGGTGCGGTGCAGGTGCGTGTTGCCGAGGCCCTCTGCCTGCTGCCCGTGTTCGGTGCCGAGTACATCGTGGGCGTGGTGCTGGGCTGCTTCCTGGCAAACCTGCTGGGCTCCACCATCGTGGATGTTATCTTTGGCACCCTGGCCACCCTGCTGGCCTGTGTTGTGACTTACAAACTGCGGAACGTCCGCTTCAAGGGTCTGGCCATCGTGCCTTCCCTGCCGCCCGTGCTCTTCAATGCTGTCATCATCGGCATTGAGATCGCCGTCATGTTCCCCGATCCTTCTTCCTCTGCCCCGCTGTGGCTGGCCTGCATCACCAACGGCATCTCCGTCGGTATCGGTGAGCTCATCAGCTGCACCGTGCTGGGCGTACTGCTGGTGAAGATCGTGGAGACCAACACCTCCCTGCGCAAAGTGTTCCTGGAAGCCTGATCGAGCAGGCAGACAAGACAGATTCATAAGGCAAAGGCTTTTCCGTTGCTCGGCCTTTTTGCCCATAATATAGAAAGACCTCCTCTGGCCGTTTTCCAGAGGAGGTCTTTGTTTTTATCCGATCACTTGTGCTCCTGCAGCCAGCGCAGGGCCATATAGGCATAGGCCGCGCTGCCCTCAAAGAGGACACTGTCATCAAACTTCACCTTGGGATGATGCTGGCCATAGGTGTAGCCCTCGTTGGCGTTGCCCGCCGTCAGGAACATGCTCACGGTGGGCACCTCATGGCTGACGAACGCGAAATCCTCGCTGCCGCCGCCGGGCTTGCCGCCGGTCATCGGGGTCATATCCATTGCACCCTTGCCCAGCAGCTCACCCATATAGGTCAGGGCGTTGCCGGCAAGCTCCTTGTCCACCACCATGCAGGGGCAGTAATCACTGAAGGTGATCTCGGCGGTGCAGCGGTAGGCCGTGGCCACCCCCTGCACGATCTCGGTCATCCGCTTGTGCAGCAGCTCCGTCACCGCGCCCTCGGGGTCGGTGGTGCGGATGGTGCCCCACATCTCCGCGCTGTCCGGGATGACATTGGAGGCCGCGCCTGCCTGGAAGCGGCCGGTGGTGAACACGCCAAAGCTGTGGGCATCCAGTTCCCGGCTGTTGATCTCCTGCAGGGCAATGTGGATGTGCGCCGCCGCCGTGATGGGGTCGATGCACTTTTCCGGCATGGAACCGTGACCGCCCTTGCCGTGGACGATGATGTGATACTGCTCACAGCTTGCCATGGTGATGCCGCCGCAGGCAGGCACCAGCACCACACCGGCGGGGATGGGCATTCCGCCCAGCACATGGAACATGACTGCCGCATCCACGCTGGGGTTTTCCAGCAGGCCGTTGGCGATCATATCGGGCGAGCCCTGGAAGATCTCCTCGGCGGGCTGGAACTCCAGCTTGACGGTGCCCTCGATCTCATCCTCGTGCTCCTTGAGCAGCTGGGCAGCACCCAGCATCATTGCCGTGTGCATATCGTGGCCGCAGCCGTGCATCTTGCCCGGCACCTCGGAAGCGTAATCCACGCCGGATTCCTCCTGAATGGGCAGGGCATCCATATCGCCCCGCAGCAGGATGGTCTTGCCGGGCTTTTTGCCGCCTGCCAGCGCAATGACACCGGCCTTGCCGCAGTCCTTGGGCTCGTAGCCCATCTCGGTCAGGGCCTTTTTCACCAGTGCCTTGGTCTGGGTCAGATCAAAGCCCACCTCCGGGTGACGGTGCAGGGTGCGCCGCCACTCCACCAGCTGGGGTTCCAGCGCCTGGGCACAGCCCAGCAGTTCTTTTGCAGTCAACATTTCAGTCAGCTCCCGTTCTGTTTGATTTTCAGCCTGCATGGACAGCCTGTTCAATGGAATTTTCCACCAGACTGTTCAGACTCATATTGTGGGCCATTGCAAAAATGACCGCCTGCTTGTGCAATTCCGGGGAAATGCGGACATTGAAGCTCCCCTTATAGGCACGTTCCGGTTCTGTATGGTTTTCCTCGCACAATGCCAGATAATCATCCACTGCACCGTGGAAATCATTTACCAGCTCTGCAGCTGTGCTGCCCTCGTAAGAGAGCAGAGCCCGGATCCCCATGACCTTTCCATAAAACAGGCCATCTTCCTCCGAGAACTCCACACTGCCAACATAGCCCTTGTACTCCATCGTGTTATTCACAGAAGTCCCTCCTGTTCCAGAATTTGAATCAATTGCTTGACCTGATATTCCAGCAGTTCTTTTCGGGGATGGGGTTTATGCATCAAAATCGGTGGATACTGTTCCGATACGAACACAATGCGGGAACCGCTGGTACGGCCCTTGTTGGAGCGCTCATACCCAAAATATCGCAGCAGGCTTTCGACATCATCAAAGGTAAAAGTCTTTGGCTTGGCTTTCAGCCGCTCGATCAGCTTTTCTTTCTGCCCCATATCCTCATCCTACTTCCAGTATAGCACGTTTTTCTTTATTTGCAACTATTTTTAGTTGCCAACTCAATTTTCCCCGCCGGTGCTTCCTTCGGGGTGATACTGGGCGCAGGTGCACTTTTTCCACTTGAGGCCGCTGCCGCAGGGGCAGGGGTCGTTGCGGCCAATCTTGACCACACGCACCGGCTGTCCCTTGGGGCTACCCTTGACGCCGGGTGCACCGTTGCCGGGCACAAAGCCCTCACCGGTGGGCTTGGCCACCTGCTCCCGTTTGGGGGCTGCACCGGCCTGCCGCACCTCGATGGTCAGCAGCATCTTGATACTGGACTCCCGGATGGAATCCACCATCTGGTCGAACATGTCAAAGCCCTCGATGCGGTACTCCACCACGGGATCCTTCTGGCCGTAGCCGCGCAGAGAAATGCCCTGACGCAGCTGGTCCATGTTGTCGATGTGATCCATCCACATCCGGTCCACGCACTTGAGCAGGCAGATGCGCTCCAGCTCACGCATGACCGGTGCGCCGTATCGCACCTCCTTGGCCTGCAGGATCTGCATGCCGCGGTTGTACAGCATGTCGGCAATGCCCTCGCGGGAGATGTTGTCAAAGTCGGCCACGGTGTAGCGGAAGTCGGCGTCCGTGGTCAGCCAGCCCTGATAGTGGCGGCGCAGGGCACCAAAGTCCCACTCGTCCTTCACATCTCCGGCCAGGAACTGCTTGCAGCTGGAATCAATGTTCTCCCGCAGCATGTTGTGCATCTCGGTGCTGATATCCTCACCGTCCAGCACCTTGCGGCGCTGGCCATAGATGATCTCGCGCTGCTGGTTCATCACATCGTCGTACTTCAGCACGTTCTTACGGATCTCAAAGTTGCGGCCCTCCAGCTTTTTCTGGGCGCTCTCCAGCGTGCTGGTGATCATCCGGTTCTCAATGGGGGTATCCTCGTCCAGCTTGAGGGTATCCATCAGGTTGGAAACACGGTCACCGCCGAACAGGCGCATCAGGTCATCTTCCAAGCTCAGGTAGAAGCGGGACGCGCCGGGGTCGCCCTGACGGCCGGCACGGCCGCGCAGCTGGTTATCGATGCGGCGGCTCTCGTGCCGCTCCGTACCGATGATGAACAGACCACCGGCCTTGCGCACTTCCTCTGCCTCGGCGCTGATGGCCGGCTTGTACTGGGCATACAGCTCCTCAAACCGTTTCCGCACCGCCAGGATCTTTTCATCGTTGGTGTCGCCGTGGCCGTCGGCCTCGGTCAGCAGGAGCTCCACCGCATTCGGGTCGGCATCCTGCGGCTTTTCGGGGTCGAGCAGGTTCTCACAGAAGTGTTCCCTGCGCATCTGGGCCTTGGCCATGAACTCGGCGTTGCCGCCCAGCATGATATCGGTACCACGGCCTGCCATGTTGGTGGCAATGGTGATGGCACCCTTTTTGCCGGCCTGCGCCACGATCTCAGCCTCGCGCTCGTGGTTCTTGGCGTTCAGGACATTGAAATCGCGGGTGTACTTCTGCAGCATTTTGGCCAGCGTCTCGCTCTTTTCCACGCTGACGGTACCCACCAGAACCGGCTGGCCGTTCTTGTGGCATTCCAGCACCTGCTCAATGACAGCCTTGTACTTGCCGTTGACGGTCTTGTAGACCGCGTCCGGGTAATCCTTGCGGATGTTGGGGCGGTTGGTGGGCACAGTGACGATGTTCAGGCCGTAGATCTCGGTGAACTCGGTGGCTTCCGTCTTGGCGGTACCGGTCATGCCAGACAGCTTCTTGTACATGCGGAAATAGTTCTGGAAGGTGATGGTCGCCAGCGTCTTGCTCTCGGCGGCGATCTTCACGCCCTCCTTGGCCTCAATGGCCTGATGCAGGCCCTCGTTATAGCGGCGGCCGATCATCAGGCGGCCGGTGAACTCGTCCACAATGATGACCTCGCCGTTCTTCACGACATAGTCGATATCCTTCTGCATCACGCCGTAAGCCTTAATGGCCTGATCGATGTGGTGGGCCAGGGTCATGTTCTCTGCGGCGGCCAGGTTCTCGACCTTGAAGTATTCCTCGGCCTTCTGGATGCCCTTGGCAGTCAGGGTGCAGGTCTTGTGCTTTTCGTCCACGACGTAATCACCGTCGGTCTGCTCGTCGGTAGAGACCTTATCCTCCAGCTCTACCACCACGCTCTTGCGCAGGGTGCGCACAAAGCGGTCCACCTGTGTGTACAGGCTGGAGGAATCCTCGCCCTTGCCGGAGATGATCAGAGGGGTGCGGGCCTCATCGATCAGGATGGAGTCCACCTCATCGACGATGGCAAAGGCGTGGCCGCGCTGCACCATGTTGTCCTTATAGGTCACCATGTTGTCGCGCAGGTAGTCGAAACCGTACTCATTGTTGGTACCGTAGGTGATATCGGCGTTGTAGGCACGGCGGCGGGCATCGCCATCGATGCCCTGCACGATCAAGCCGACATTCAGGCCCAGCCAGCGGTAGAGCTTGCCCATCCACTCGCTGTCGCGCTTGGCCAGATAATCGTTGACGGTGACGATGTGCACGCCCTCGCCGGTCAGGGCGTTCAGGTAGGCGGGCAGGGTGGCCACCAGGGTCTTGCCTTCACCGGTCTGCATCTCGGCAATGGAGCCGCGGTGCAGGGCAATGCCGCCCATGATCTGCACAGGGAAGTGCTTCATGCCCAGCACACGCCAGGCAGCTTCGCGGCAGACAGCAAAGGCATCGGGCAGGATATCATCCAGCGTCTCGCCGTTTGCCAGCCGCTCTTTCAGGGCCGGGGTCTGCGCCTGCAGCTCGGCATCGGACATCGGCTGATACTTTGTTTCCAGTGCCAGCACCTTTTTGGTAATGGGATTGATCTTTTTCAGCTCCCGGTCAGAGAAGCTGCCAAAGAGTTTTTCAGCAAGGGACATTGTTACACCTCATCTATCAAAAATCGGGGCGGCAGGCCGCCCAACAGCGGAAAAACCACATACTGTTTATATGATACACCAAAGCTGAAAACCCGTCAAACCCGATGGATAGATTTTATCCGTTTTTTGGGTGAACTTTCTGTTAATTTAGAAAAAAAGACCCTCTCCGGCATTGCGCAGCAATGACGGAGAGGGTCGGTCCTATACCAATGTCGCCCCCGGACGGGGAACGTGCTCCGTCAGCAGAGCGCGCAGCTGTTCCGGCAGGGCGTAGAAATTGCCGTTGGTATATTTCCACACCCCCACCGCAGCAAGAGCCGCCAGCAGAGCCAGCACCAACAGCGTCATGCACACCCGGCGCAGGGGATGCCGCTTGGGCTGGGGGCTGGGCAGAACATCCTTCTTTGCAGCCCTGCGGGCAGGCAGGAAGCCTGTCCCCTCAGCCTGAGGCTTGTTTGCCGCCGTGCGCCGGATGATATCCAGCAGCCAGAGGGCGGGGTTCTCCCCCGCCGGGACGGTGCGCAGAAAGCAGCCCTTCCTGCAGCTGAGCACCAGCACACAATCATTTTCCCGCTCGGCACAGGCGGCAGAGAGATCTGCCCCCACCACGCGGCGGGCAGCCTGAGCCCGGGCCAGCGCCTGCAGGAGCGGGTCGGTGCAGTCTTTGGGCAGGCGGGCACGGGCACGCTTTTCGATCAGCGGACTGGTCTTGGGGTTGGCATAGCTCACCGCACCAAAATCAAAGACCTTCTCGGCCCCGGGCAGGTTCTCGAGCCGGGCTTCCAGCAGGGCACCGGCGGCAGCATCCGCACAGATGAGCAGCTTATCGTGCCGTTCCAGCGCCTCCACCACGGCGGCAGGCAGAGTGGTCTCCCCTGCCCCGTACAGGTCTGCCGAAAACGCCTGCCGCAGGGCCTGCGCGGCCTTTTTCAGCCCGGAAGGGCTCTGCGCCTGCAGGGCCACCAGCGTTTCCGCGCCCCGGCTCTTCCACTGGGCTGCGGCCCGCCACTGGGGCGGAAAGTTTTCCACCGTTTTGCCCACCGCTGTGGACTGCGCACCAAACAGCCGCAGCACACACCCGGTCTCCTGTTGCTGTGTCACCCTGCATTCCCCCTGCCTTTTAGTGGCCCAGGAACACCTCGTTCAGCTTGTCCAGCGCTTCGGCGCTGTGCTGTGCGTTCCGGGCAAGGGGCTCTGTGCCTGCGGGAACTTTTCCCTGTGCCAGCCGCAGGGCCAACTCCAGGGCAGCCTGCGCGGCGCGGGCACGCACCAATGCACGGTCGGGCCGGGAGACAGACAGCTTTTTCACATACACCGTCTCGCCCCGGGCCGCCCCCAGATACACCGTGCCCACCGGGCGGAGGGCATCTCCACCGGTCGGCCCGGCCACGCCGGTCACGCTGATGCCGATCTCAGCACCGGCGGCCTGCGCGGCCCCCAGCGCCATCTGGGCGGCCACGGGGGCCGACACCACATTGTACTTTGCAATGACATCCGGTTCCACGCCCACCAGCCTGGCCTTGGCGGCCTCCCAATAGGTCACAAAGCCGTAGCCGAACACTTCACTGGAGCCCGGCACCGAGGTGATGCGCTGTGCGATCAGCCCGCCGGTGCAGCTCTCGGCGGTGGAGAGGGTGAGCCCCTTTTCCTTTAAGGTGCGCACCAGTGTCTCCTCCAGCCCGGCCACATCCTCATCATACACCGCATCGCCCAGCAGATCATAGAACTTTTTGGCATATTCCCGGCACATTTTTTCGCCTTCCGCATCGGAAGCAGCCCGGGCGGTGATGCGGATCTCGCACTCACCGGTCTTGCAGTAGATGGCAGCAGTCGGATTGGCGTTTTCCAGCAGATCACGCACCTGATATTCCAGGTTGCTCTCGCCGCCCAGCACCCGCAGGGTGACAGAGTGCAGGGTGCAGTTCTGGCGCTTCATCAGCAGGGGGCGGACGCTCTCGTTCCACATGGCCTTCATCTCGCTGGGCACGCCCGGCATCAGGACAGCACAGCGTCCCTCCTGCTCAAACCATGCACCGGGGGCGGTGCCGTGGTGGTTGATGATCTTATACCCATTTACAGGCACCATGGCCTGCTTGCGGTTGTTGGGGGTGGTCACCCGGCCGGAGCGGGCAAAATAACCGGTGATCTTCTCCCACTCGCTCTCGTCAAAGACCAGCGTATCGCCATAGCAGGCGGCAACGGTCTCCTTGGTCAGGTCGTCTGCCGTGGGGCCCAGACCGCCGGTGAACACCAGCAGGTCACAGCGGTTCTTTGCCTCGTTGACAAAGTCCGCCAGCCGCCCCTGATTGTCGCCGATGGTGCTCTCCCGCTGGACCGTAATGCCCAGCTCAGCAAGCTCCCGGCTCAGGTACTGGGCATTGGTGTTGAGGATGTTGCCGAGCAGCAGCTCGGTCCCCACACTGATGATCTCCGCTGTCATGCCGCTCACCCCTCAAACTCGATCTCGTCCGTAATGCGGATGCGGATCCGCTCGGTGTTCTCAGCAGCTTCGGCCTCCAGCTCTGCCAGACCGGGCATGGCGGCTTCGGCCTCCAGGATCTCTGCCAGCTCGGGGCGGATCTTCGGGTGCGGCGGGGTGAAGATGGTGCAGCAGTCCTCATAGGGCAGGATGCTGGTCTCGTAGGTGCCAATGTGGCGGGAGGTCTCGATGATCTCGGTCTTGTCCATGCCGATCAGCGGGCGCAGGATGGGCAGATCCTGGGCGGCATCGGTGCACTGCAGGGCCTTGACGGTCTGGCTTGCCACCTGAGCCAGACTCTCGCCAGTGATGAGGGCCTCGCAGCCCTGTCTGGTGGCAATACGATTGGCAATGCGCATCATGCTGCGGCGCATCAGCACCGTGAACAGCACATCGGGGGCATTGTCCCGGATATACTCCTGCGGCTTGGTGTAGGGCACCACAAACAGGTTGGAGCTGCCGGTATAGGGGGTGATCTTCTGGGCCAGAGCTTTAACTTTCAGTTTTGCGCGCTCAGAAGTATACGGAGGGGACGCAAAATGGATGTGATCCAGGGCCAGACCGCGCTTTGCCATCCGGTAAGCAGCCACCGGGCTGTCGATGCCGCCGGAGAGCATATTCAGGGCACGACCGGAGGTACCCACGGGCAGGCCGCCCTCTCCGGGTATTTTCGGGCCGTGAATATACGCGCCGTAATCTCGAATTTCCACAATGACCTTGAACTGGGGGTTCTTCACATCCACCCGCAGGTAGTTGTGCAGCCCCAGCAGGTAAGCGCCCAGCTCCCGCATCAACTCAGGGCTGGTCATGGGGTAGGTCTTATCCGAACGGCGGGCCTCCACCTTGAAGGTCTTGATGCCGTGCAGGCTGTCGCCCAGATACTCCTCCGCAGTCCGGCAGATGGTATCAAAGTCCTTTTCGCAGACCACGGCACGGCTCAGCGCCGCCAGACCAAACACGGTGCGCACCCGGTCAAAGGCCAGATCCATGTCCACGTCCTCTTCCTCGGGCTCCATATAAAAGGTAGACTGGGTGCAGTACACCTTGAACTTGCCCACGGTCTTGAGCCGGTAGCGCAGGATCTTCATCATAGCCGACTCAAACTGGTTGCGGTTCAGGCCCTTCAGGGACATCTCACCCTGATAGCCCATAATAATTTCTCTCATCTTTTATCTCCTGATTCTCTGTAAGTGCTTCATGCCGTCTTCAAAGGCGTTGAGGAACGCATCCACATCCTCGGGGGTGTTGTCCGCACAGAAGGACACGCGGATGGCCGTGTCGATGGCCAGCGGGTCCCTGCCCATGGCGGCAAGGGTGTGGCTGGGCTGGCCCCGGCCGCAGGCACTGGCCGAGGAGACATAGACCTGCTGCTGTGCCAGATGGGCCAGCATGGTCTCGCTCTTGATGCAGTTCTCGCTGAAGTTCAGCACCTCGGGCACCGCATTGTCCGGGCTGTTGATGACCACCTCCGGAAAGGTTTTCAGCCCTTCCCGCAGGCGCAGGTTCAGGGCGCGCACAGCAGCATCCCGGCTCTTCATGGTCTTGTTCAGGCGGGTGGCCGCGGCAGCAAGGCCCAGCGCATAGGGCAGGTTCTCGGTGCCGGGGCGCTTCTCCCGCTCCTGCTCACCGCCCAGATAGGGAGCCTGGAACGCCTGATACAGGCTGTCGCTCAGGTAGAGCGCACCAATGCCCTTGGGTGCGTGGATCTTGTGGCCGCTGACAGCCAGCGTGTCGATGTTCGCCAGCTTGATGGGCACCCGCATCCAGGCCTGCACGGCATCCACATGGACGATGGTGCGGCTGTTGCGGTGCTTGACCTCGGCGGCCAGACGCTCCACATCGTTCCGGGTGCCGACCTCGTTGTTGACCATCATGCAGGCCACAAGGATGGTGTTTTTGTCCACATGGTCCAGCATCCGGTCGATGTCCAGCGTGCCGTCCGGGCCGGGGTCCACCACGGTCACATCATACCCCATGGCGGCCAGACGCTCCAGCGGCTTCTGCACGCTGGGGTGCTCAAAGCCGGACACCACGATGCCCTTACCGAACCTGCGGGTCAGGGCCGCGCCCAGCAGGGCCATGTTGTTGCTCTCGCTGCCGCAGGAGGTAAAATAGAGCTCCCGGCTCTTGCAGCCCAGGGTGCGGGCCACGGCAGCGCGGGCGGCGTTCAGTGCTTCCTCGCTCCGGGCACCGGGGGCATACAGGCTGGACGGGTTGGCCCAGTGCTCCCGCATGGCCTTGTCGATGACGTCTGCCACCTCCGGTGCCACGATGGTGGTGGCGGCATTGTCCAGATAATGCAATTCAGGGTTTTGCAGCATAAATTTTGATTCCTGCTTTCTCAGTTACGCCAGCGGCACCCGCCGCCGACAGGATTTCATACTAAACCATGATGATTATACCACAAAGCATCTGCCGCCGTAAAGTAGCACGGCCCACTTGCACGGCCCCGCCGGGTGCTGTATAATGAGGGTAACAAACACAAAGAAAGCCGGGTGCTTTTATGGCCGATTATCAGGAATACCGCCGCCGCATCCTGCGCAAGCGCTGGCGCAGGACTTTTGCCGTTGCCGGGCTGCTGGTGCTGCTCATCCTGCTCAGCGCCGTAGGCCTGCTGTGGAAGCACCTCCACCGGGAGCAGAGCCCTGCCGCCGTGCAGGGCCCGACCATCTTCCAGCAGGAGCTGCAGAGCAGCGAGTGGAACACCATCAGCTACACGCCCGCGCGGCGGCTGACCGTGCAGACCACCTCTGCCGGGTCCACCGCCATGGATTTCCGGCTGGCCGCGCTGGACCGCACCACCGCCGTGGACCGCAGTTATTTTGCCAACGTCTGTTTTCTGGGCGACAGCCTGACGCAGGGGATGCAGATCTATTCCAGCGGCCTGCCGGAGGCCTCTTTCTGCGCCTACCGGGGCGCAAACCCCAGCGTCGTGGTCAATGGCACCACCTGCAAGCGCTCCGATGGCGGTACCGAGGTCCCCATGGAGGTGCTGACAGCCCGGCAGCCCCCGGTGCTGTATATCCTGCTGGGCACCAACGTGCTCAACCGGGACGGAGATTATTCCAGCTTCCTCACCTACTACCGGCTCATGCTGGATATGATCTCCCAGGCCTTGCCCAACACGCAGATCTACGTGCAGTCCATCACGCCTGTCCGGCCCGAGGTGCGCAGCAGCCATCCCGGCCTGTACAAAGAGCGGCTGTGCGAGATCAACAATGAGCTGGCTGCCATTGCACTGGAAAAGAACTGCGCTTTTCTGAACCTGTGGGAAGCCCTTGCCGACGACAACGGCGACCTGAAAGCCGAATACGCCCAACCCGACGGCATCCACATCAAGCCCGAGGGCTACCCCGCCTGGGTGGAATATCTCGCCACCCACACCGTGGGCCAACAGATGGCTTAAGCTGAATACTCACATAGAAAAACCGCCCTTCCGGCATCAAACCGGAAGGGCGGTTTTGTCATACAAACAGGAACGGGGAACGGCATCTAAACCGTTCCCCATCGATTGGTATTTGGCAGGCGTGGCGTTCTCCTGCATCTCTCAGAGCCTAAGCCCTTGTCGTTACCATCGGCGTGTGGCTGCCACGAAATTGACCACCTCAAATACCTTTCTTATCCTATGTTTAGGATACCACATTTATCCCTTTTTGTAAAGTATCTCACTCTGACGCAAAAGACGACGGAAGCGTTTCTGGCTGATGCTCCACATCGTGATAATAGAGTTTTTGTATTCTTCCGGATCATTGGAAACTTTCAGCCTCAGAATAATTTCTGCTGTCAAGTCCGGTGTTGAGATTTCTTTCAACACCAATGCAGTGTGCGGACGATTTCCACGCAGAATGTAGTCTGGCTCCTGTAGTACCTGCGAAATATAAGCCGATAATCGTCCATAATCACCGGGATGCCCTTCTTCGATGTGCAGAATCTGTTCTTCTGTGATGATAACTTCTTCTGTCAGCAGTTCCTGTTCCACAACACGGTATAATTCCCGGTCGATCTTACAGATAAAATTCACGTCCGCACTCACACCAATCCTGTTTGATAATTTCAGTATAACATCTTATAGTTGATTTGTATATAGAAAAGGGAGAGTGGCCTAACACAGGGATTTCATTGAATGGTATTTTGATTTGCCAAACAATAAAACTAAAACTTTTCATTGTTTGACCAGGCCAAGGCAATCAAGTAAGATTTCCGTTATATCTTTTGTTGCTATCGCCGGTTTGTCACTCATAATTTCCCAAACAGGGTCATTGCTACATTCTCCAGAAAAATATTTTCGGGCGCATTCTACTACACCCTTTATATTTTTTGTGTTCAACATAACATCAAAAGCTTCATCGAAAAGAAGCATATCATATTTTGTAGGTTTCTCTTCTTTAAGGTCAACCTCAAAAAGTCGAATTTGCGCTCTCTCTTCTTCCGATTTCTGAGCCCAGCCAGCTTCATATAACACTTTATAATATTCAATATTGTCGAAATAGTAGCTGCAATTTAAACGGCTTGGAAGAAAAGAAAATTCGGTTTCTCTTATAAATTCAAAGATTCCTTCAACACACCATTTTACATATTCACGCCATTCATCATCTTGCAATTTCATCGACGCAATCGTTGTTTCGAGACACTGTTCAGATTGTTCTAATGTGCTGATAACCTCTCTACAACGAATTTCATTTCTCTTGTATCCAGCTTTTAATTTATCCCCAACTTGTAGTGTCTGACTCATGTGGTAAACTTTCATCTTTTTCTCCACCGCTTCCGATTTGTTGAGCTAAAAAGTCCCATACCCAGCACCTTAACGGTGCGGACATGGGACTTCATATTTTCTCAATCAGAACAGCCCCGTAATCTTGCCATCGGCATCCACGTCGATATTGACAGCGGCGGGCTTCTTGGGCAGGCCGGGCATAGTCATAATGTTGCCGCAGATGACCACCACGAAACCGGCACCGGCGGCAAGGCGGACTTCCCGTACCTCCATGGTAAAGCCGGTGGGCGCACCGGTCAGCTTGGCGTTATCGCTGAAGCTGTACTGGGTCTTGGCGATGCAGACCGGCAGGTCGCCGTAGCCCAGTTCTGTCAGTTCGGCCAGCGTCTTGGAAGCGGCGGCGCTGAAATTCACACCATCGGCACGGTAGATCTTTTTGGCGATGGCTTCCACCTTCTGCTTCAGGGGCATCTCCAGCGGGTAGACGTATTGGATGGGACGGTCCTCCATGACCTCCAGCACCTTCTCGGCCAGAGCCTTGCCGCCCTCGCCGCCCTTGGCGAACACCTCGCTCAGGACGCAGGGCACGCCCTGCTCGGCACAGACCTGCTCAACGTATGCCTGCTCCTCCGGGGTGTCGGTGGGGAAGGCATTGATGGCCACCACCACAGGCAGGCCAAAGCCGTTCTTCAGGTTGTCGATGTGGCGCACAAGGTTGGAGGCACCAGCCTTGACAGCCTCGAGATTCGGCTGGTTCAGGTCAGCCTTGGCAACGCCGCCGTGGCTCTTGAGGGCACGGACAGTGGCCACCAGCACGCAGGCGCTGGGGGCGATGCCGGCATAGCGGCACTTGATATCCAGGAACTTCTCGGCACCCAGATCTGCACCGAAGCCCGCCTCCGTGATGACGTAATCGGCCAGCGAAAGGCTGAGCTTGGTAGCCATGACGCTGTTGCAGCCGTGGGCAATGTTGGCAAAGGGGCCGCCGTGGATGATGGCGGGATTGTTTTCCAGCGTCTGAACGAGGTTCGGGTCAAGGGCATCCTTAAGCAGCGCGGTCATGGCACCGGCGGCACCGATGTCGCCAGCCGTGACGGGCTTGCCTTCGTAGGTGTAGGCGCAGACGATCTTCGACAGCCGCTCCTTCAGGTCGGAGATGCTGGTGGCCAGGCAGAAGATCGCCATGACCTCGCTGGCAACGGTGATATCAAAGCCGTCCTCACGGGGGGTACCGTTGACCTTGCCGCCCAGACCATCCACGATGAAGCGGAGCTGGCGGTCGTTCATATCCATGCAGCGCTTCCAGGTGATGCGGCGGGGGTCGATGTTCAGGGGGTTGCCCTGCTGGATGCTGTTGTCGATCATGGCAGCCAGCAGGTTGTTTGCGGTGCCGATGGCATGCAGGTCACCGGTAAAGTGGAGGTTGATATCCTCCATGGGCACCACCTGGGCATAACCGCCGCCGGCCGCGCCGCCCTTGACACCGAACACGGGGCCAAGGCTGGGCTCACGCAGGCAGAGCATGGTCTTTTTGCCCAGAGCGTTCATGGCATCGGCCAGGCCCACGCTGGTGGTGGTTTTGCCCTCGCCTGCCGGGGTGGGGCTGATGGCCGTGACCAGGATCATCTTGCCCTGCTTGGATGCCTTGTGGATGAGGCGGTGGTTGATCTTGGCCTTGTAGCGGCCATAGGGGATCACACTTTCCTCCTCCAGACCCAGCTGAGCTGCGATCTGGGTGATCGGTTTCATCTTGGCTTCCTGCGCGATCTCGATATCGGTCTTCATACAGACATCCTCCTTGATAGCAAAAAAGGACAGCTTTGCGCAGCAATTGCGCAAGGCTGCCCAGACGGTCGGCATTGACATCCCCGCAGCCCTGCACTGTGGTGCTCCACAACGTTCC
>OHWZ01000280.1_pt1 | contig 16965 bp, 11 predicted proteins | sample 1579781 | NCBI WGS metagenome assembly OHWZ01 (sample SAMEA3882545, study PRJEB24775) | human gut metagenome | biome: human-associated habitat; feature: intestine environment; material: feces | place: Netherlands | collected 2009/2010 | reverse complement strand
CTGGGATGTCAGTTCTTGCCCCTAACATTTTAACATTTGATTTTAAATTTAATTGTTCAATTTGTTTTTCTATTTCCGATGATAACTCTCCATCCCCTACGAGCAATAACATGGAATTCGGCATTTCTTTTATCAGCATTGCAAACACATACAACAAAAATATATGGTTCTTTGCTTCATGCAACCGCCCTACATGTATGAATACTGTTACATCTTCTTCAATCCTAAGTTGTTTTCTTAATATGCTACGTTGTTTTCTATTAAAAAAATATTTTTGTGTATCTATAGCATTTTTAATTGTGAAATACCTATCACTTTGTACAATTCTTTTACCAAATAACCATTCTCCAGCTTTTAGAGAACAACCAAAGAAATAATCTGCTTCATATCTCAATGGATACTGTAATATAATTTTAGCAATCGACTTTATGCCCGAACCATTGGAGGTACTATGACTATGCACAATTGTTTTTATACCATGTTTCTTTGCAATCGGGAAATAAATAGATGCATAACTCCTTACATGAGAATGCAACACATGATATTCTGGATGTGCATCAAAAAAACAATTCCAAGCTTTTTGAACTTGAAAAATATTTTTCCCATTAAATCTCGGCATTACAAAAACTCTTCCGCCAAGTTTTTCAATTTCTTCCTTAAAATATAGCTGATCTGAATGATCTACTATAAAATCAAATTGAATCCTATTCCTGTCAATCTTTCTATATATATTCATAATCATGGTTTGTGAACCACCAATATCTAGTGACCCAATCATATGTATAATTCGCACTACCATTTATTCCTTTACCTGACGCAATTCTATTCTTCCTTTTTGTATATATATTGTTTCCGCCGGAACACTTCCTTTTACTACGCTTCCAGCACCTATCACAGCGCCATCTCCAATCGAAGATCCACGAAGAATTACTGAATTTGCTCCTATCCATACATTGTTTCCTATACTAATCGATGAGCACTTATACTTCATAGATTTAACGCCTCCATCAACACTATAATCGTGATCGTGATCATATACCATAACATTAGGGGAAAACTGTACATCATTTCCAATCGCAATATTTTCATGACTTACTATCATACAGCCATGATTCACAGAAACATTATTTCCAATTTTTAATTCTGCGCCATTTCTAATTCTTATATGACTGCCACTTCGCTGTCGAAATTGCGAACCTATAGACACTTTTGCCTTCCTGTCAACTGTAATCTCAGCACTTGGAGATATAGCACTTATAAGCGACAATTTTACACTTGTTCCATGGAATAGCTTTATCATGCTCATTTTTAGAATTCCGGTTGGAACTTCAATCATCATTCGGATATACTTATTCATAACTTCCAATCTCTTTCATATATGCATCAACAACAATCTGTCGATCAAACTGTTGCTCTACTTTATATCTTCCTTCGACACCCATGCTTCTTTTTTCATCTTCTGAAAGATGTATAAATTTTTCAATTGCCTCTATCAAAGCACCACTGTCCTTTTGCGGAATCATATACCCATTTACACCATCGTCTACGATTTCCCTGCAACCAGATCTGTTCGTTGTAATAATCGGTCTTCCGGAAGCACAAGCCTCCAGCAAAACATTGCTTATCCCTTCTGGATAATAGGTCGGATGAACTACACAATGTATATTGGTCAAAAAATCTGACACATTCCGTATCATTCCATGATATATCACGGTTCCATTATTATTCAGTTCTTCAAGTTGCCCCTCATACTCTTTCTCACAAAAACCGCAAATGTGAAATTCTGTGTTTGGATATTTTTCTTTTATTTTCTTAGCAGCCTCAAGATATTGATCAATTCCCTTTTCCTTCATAATACGTGAAATAAAAGCAAAACGAATTATCTTATCATCTTCTGGATATTTTAATAAAGGAAATCTTTTCAAATTTACTCCTGAGCCAGGCAATAATGCATGTTTTCCTATTGCAATCCCATTATCAAGAAAAAACTTTCTGTTTTCTTCATTTTGAAAAAATACTCTTTGCACCTTTCGAAATGCCAACTTATACAACTGAATCAAGATCTTTTGTTTTAATCCTGCATTTTCAACAGCAGTTCCTAATCCTGTTATGTTTGCTACAAATGGAATATTTTTTCTTTGTGCGGCTATTGCACCATATATATTAGGCTTGATAGTATATCCTAATATAATATCTGGTTGAATCACTTTGATCAACTTGCAATAATCATTCAATAATTTTGTTTCCTTTAATGGATTCATTCCATGACGATCAATAACAATTTCATAATAATGACAACCTAATTTAATGAGATCGTCTATCCGTTCGCCATACGGCGATGATATATAGACATCATAACCTTCTTCAATAAGTTTTTCTACTAATTCCAAGCGAAAATTGTAAATTACGACATCATGATTAACTAAAAATAAAACTTTCTTCTTCATACTACTATGAATTCATCTCCATAACGCTCTGTTTCATACTTATATTTTGATATTTAATCCCATTATAGTTAGATACAGCGAACATATAACAATTATTTCCAAATGCCTTATTAACAAGCCCACCTATTTTGCACGTCATCTTACTACCAATCTTGACCGCTGGCGCAAGACATTTTAACTCTACTATCTTTTTTCCACTTGCCTTTGCAATCTCTTTTACCATATCTGATGTTTTTGTCCACTCTCCATTTTGTGGCAACAATACAACTGGTTTTCTATAATATGGTTTAAGCAACATGATCTGACATAAGAACTCGCACAAATTCTCGATATAAAGCATGCTTCTCTCATTATCTACATCTGGGAATATCGGTAATTTCTTTGCAAGTTTAGCTAAAGTACGATAGTTTCCTTTGCTGTCTTTTCCATAGATCATCGGCGGACGTAAAACAATGACTTTATAAGTATCATCCGCTAATTCTCGAACTGCCACATCAGCCTGCAGCTTACTATCACCATAAAAGTTTGCTGGCTGTGGAACTATTGTAGCATCAATCACCTTTCTCTTTCCATACGGTGCAGATTCTCCATAAACAATCATAGAAGACATAAAGATAAACGTCTTTACCCCTTCCCGTTTTGCTTTTTCCGCTACTGCAACAGCTAGTCCGGTATTTACCTCATAATATTTTTTCTTTGTTTCTTCCGAAACATTTCCCACATCTGCATGTGCAATACCGGCCACATGATAGATAATATCATAGTTTGAAAAATCTTTTTCTTTCCATGATTCATCTTTTAAATCCAGTTCTTCAATTTCAAAATTGTCGTGATAATGCTTCTGTGCATATTCTATAAACGACTGTCCAATATACGATCCAGCTCCGGTAATCAGCACTTTCTTCTTTGTGTCGAAATCCACCTCTACAGTCTCACCAAATCCAATATTTCCAATCAGTTCTTCGTCTGTTTTTCCTTCTGAATAATTGTAACTATTTTTTTTCATTTCTCCGGTTCCACCCTCAACAACACTATCATCATGGGAAACCTTAGAAATGGTTCCTAAAAAGCATCTCAGATCGAATAAGAATGACTGTTTCTGCACATATTCGCCGTCCAGTTTTGCTTTCACCGGAATCTCCAGTTCGTCTCTTCCGTTAATCTGTGCCCACCCAGTCAATCCCGGTTTCACATCATTCGCACCGTACCTATCTCTCTCTGCGGTAAGCAGATCCTGATTCCACAATCCCGGTCTTGGTCCAATCACGCTCATATTTCCGACAAAGATATCCCAGATCTGTGGCAGTTCATCTAAACTATGCGCACGAATAAATTTACCGACCTTGGTTATGTACTGATCCGGATTCTCCAACTGATGTGTCGGCACATCATGAGGTGTAGATACTTTCATGCTTCTGAATTTATGTAATTTAAAATATTCCTTGTTTTTTCCTAACCGTTTCTGTGTGAAAAGTACAGGTCCCGGGTCCTCAATTTTAATCGCAAGCGCAATAGTTACATATACCGGGGACAGAACTAGTAATCCTCCAAACGAAAGAACTACATCTAATGCCCTCTTGGCATATTTACTATATAATGATTCTTTTGTGAAAACAATACCTGACTCTTCCAAGTGTCCCCTGATTCCATCTGCATTTTCACCATCATTGTCATTTTTCACAAAAACAACCTTCTTGCCTTCAAACGGATTCTGTTCTGCCGGTTCATTCTTGTATGTATAGTCAGCCTTTTTCTTTTTTGCGACAAGCTGCATTCCAACAAATGCAATTCCAGCCGCTCCTGCTAATATTTTAAGGGTTTTACAAAGCTTCTTGTGTGCCATTGCAACTCTCCTTCTGTTCATAACTATGTTATGTTCATTTCCCTAAATCAATTTATTATAGCATATATGTGCATATATATCTACTTTTTTCCGTTTTCATCTATCTTTTTTTCATTTTCATGGCTTTTAGTTGACTTTATCGTTTCTTACAGAACAAACGAAAATTTCTTATTTAAACAGATCCAAAACTATTTATGAGGCGTGATTCAATGAATCACACCCCAGAATTTGACCTAACACCGAAAAATACTCCTCTATATAGATATCTCACTGTCATCTTCCATATACCAGAAATCATCCCTGCTAAGTTGCGGAAAGTTATATACATCCACTCCATGATGTTCGGGCAAGCTGATCAGTTGCTGGCAAATAGAATTTACTCCAGAAATAATATCTGTTACGTCGCTATATCGAAGGCAGTCTATGATCTGTCTAAACTGCCTTTGGTAATATTTATTCATTAAAACAGCATTCTTCATGAGCCAGATCATGAAAGGATGATCCAGAGTAATTCCTTTCCGATAGTCCGGCTCTGCACTACAAAGAAATCTCCTACTCTTGTCATTCGCAGCTTTACAGAATCTCATCGGTGGAAAAAGATCCAGTATTTCATCCGATTCATTTTTCTCTTTTTCGAAGAATGAAATAGCTTGTCCCTTCCCATAATTAATTTTCATTTGATTATGGTCGTGTAAGTATGCATCCTGATACAGATTCAATAAAAGTATATCACAATAATTATGTATATAGCTAGTTCCATTTTCCCAATCTGATAGAAAAGGTTCCTTCAAATATAGAACCCTTTTCTTGAAATAATCCTTCAGATTATATTGCAACCATTGGCCTAATGATAAATTTTCCACCTTTCTCCAATCTTTTTGTGTATAATCATTCGCCTCAGTTCGAAACCACACCTGTCCTTCTAAAGAACTTGTCATCTTATATTTATTTATGACTCCCCAAATATACAAGCTTACCGCTATCGGAAGTTTTGTCACCTCAACGCGACTAGCCTGTGTTATCGGCTGCCACTCGTTTTCCAGAAAAAATATTCCTCTGCAGGAATCATCTGTACAATATCCTGAGGGGATTTTTCCCTCATAAACGCCTTGATATACACACTCAATTAAGTCCTCTCGAGAAAATAACTCTAAAGAAACGATTCCTGGACACCCACATTTTTCAGCTGGAACGCTCATCTCTCTCCGCTGTTTATAATCATGATAAGCTTGCCAACATTCAACCAACCTACCGAACTTATGAAACGGAGTCCATGCTTCTCCCAATTGTTCTTCTGATTTTGGACGAACTTCACATTTTTCAAAAGCATCAGCAAGTGCATCTACCTCGTTTGCATCATATTTTTCCTTTAACGCCTCCCACATATTGGAGTAACTTATATGATTTTCACAATTACTCTCTAATGTCATTTGAAGTTGCTTATCCTTCTCTCCAAGATATCCAACAATTCTATACGATAAATCCTTCACCTTCCAACATGGTTCTTTCTCAAAATGTACATCACCTTTTACCAAGACTCCAGATACCCCTTGCAAAACATGATCCTCTTTTGTATCCAAGGGAATAACCGTAATTACAATTTGTGGGTACTGTCCACGCACCTTCGGAAATATCTGGTCAAACTGTCTTTTCATTTCATCCGTCAATTCATAAATTTTTTCCCCCTCCACAGCATGGACAGCCTCCATCATCTCTTCATAGGTTTGCCCGATTCTCTCATTGTTGTAATACACCGGAACCCGGGAACCAAACAAATATTTTTTCACTGTATTCTTCAAATTCAGAGTTCCCAATTTCCCCGGATTTAAACATACGTCAATCGAAGTTCCGGGTTTCACGCGATATCCTGCTCTTTCCTGCTGATAGGAAGTCTCTGTAACAAACTCACCCGGATTCGGCATTTGCTCATTTGTGAAGTGGTTCTGTGATTGATTCAACAATGTATAATATCCGCTGAGTCCCGTCACTTTCAATCGTAATCCATAATGTTTGTTTGAATTATAATTTATTGTTCCCTCTTCGCGTCGGTTTTTATCAGAATCAAAATAAAGAGTCGACACCTCCGCATAATCACCATTAAGAAAACATGACAGAAAACCGATTCCAAAGCGACTGATACCATAATACTTTTCTGTTTGATGGTGATCTCTTAAGTCTCTTTCGATTTCCTTGGAAGAATAATATGAATTTCCTACTTTCAGGAAATATCTTTGCAGCATTCCCATGGTCATTCCGGTTCCCTCATCATCAATACGAAACCAGATGTTTCCATCCTTGTCATTCCACTCCCAGAAATCAATACGGGACTTTTCAGGTATAAAATCAGCATCCATTTTTCCTCGAAGCAAAGTGGCATCGATCGCATTCTGAAGCAATTCTCTCACAAAAACATCCCGGTTATCATACAAATTTTCTCCCGTCAGCAATTCCAGAATCTTTGTCTGATCCATCGTGATGCAAAAGTCTCCGCTCATATATCCATCGGATTCAATTTCATTACGTAAAATAGTCCGGGGAAAAGGAAAGTTCTGCTGCCAGCTTTTTCTACAAGACTTCTGCAACCTTATGCAATTTCCAAGTTCAACCTCGATCCAGTCCAGAAAATCACGAATCGCATGCTCCACACCTGGATGGGTACAATGGGCTTTATACGGCAAAGCTTCAGTCGAAGGAGATGCCGGATAAACAAAACCTATAGAATCCTGATGTTTCTTCCACTCTTCAATACTTTTTTCGTTGTCTCTTACATAGCTGTACAATACCTTTGGTGCCCTGGTATCATCAAAGTCCAATAAATCGCCCAACCGTAGCAGTAGTGCACAAAACAGTGGACTGACATCATTTGCATTTAAGTAATCCAAATCATGATTACCATCCATGTCTGAAGGATTGTAACCATGTGCCTCACAAACGGACACAATGCACTGCAATGGCACGACATCCCTTGGGCGCTGACTGATCAATTCCTTCCATGCCTCATTATGCAGCACCTCAGCCACACGTTCAGAATGCAAGCTGCGGAGATACCACTGCCGCATATCTTCTGTCCACTCTTCTGCCGCACTCCCCATAAATTCCGGGTAATGTTCTCTCAAGAATCTTTTACACGCTTCTGTATCCTCGTATTGTGCCTTCTGTTCCTCATCTGTGTAAACCATCCCCACATCATGCAAACTTGCAACTAAAATCAGCAGTTCCAGTTCCCCCACAGTGAGATTACTAATCTGATCTCCCAGTAATCCGCCCATGGCATACAATACATTTAAGATATGTGTTTCGTCATGCAACGTATAATTTCCAAAGTTTCTGCGAACATCCTTCAAATAATTTGTAGCATATTCATAAACTTTTTTTACCCATATACATCTTTCGCTTCCTGCATCAGCTTTTTTCTTATATTCTTTCCATAATGCAGTTCCGTCTAAATTTTTTGAATGACCCATGGCATTTCCTTCCTTTGTTTTCTGTATGAACTTTTTCGATATTATATAGTTTTATTTCATCCTAATTCTCCAAAAGATCCTCCCCTTCTCCGCCTTGCGCGATTAGAAAAGCTCCTACATAAAATTCTGAATTTCTCTCTTTCATACCTTTTAGGCACAACACCGCATATTCTTCATCTGCTTCAAATCCCCCACCGTTTTGAATAACAGAATATAGTTCTTTTCCGCTAGCGGTTAATAAATAAGCATCTCTACGGAATAACTCAGGAACATCAGCGTAGCTCATGACAATACCACATATTTTATCATTGTGCATCTCCAAATTTGTATCTTTAGAAATATATAAAGCCAAATCATGATCCTGGCTAAGTGCGCCTGCCTCTAACAATGGCACAATATGTCTCTCATAAGACAATCCCCTGTTTCTTATAAACTCCCGACATTCTTCATCTCCATCTTCCTCACAAAAAAATCCAGCCGCATCAATATAATAAATATTCCCACTCTGCATAACATACCTACATAAATCCGAAAATATATTTGCTTCTTCAGATGACATATTCCGAATCATGTCTAATGTACGGAGTGAGCAAGCCTTTGGCTTCGCAATCTCATTGGCCAAAACTTTCCCCCACAACTGTTGCAAATTCTCGTTGCTAATATTTCCAACGGCATCGAAAAAACGCATCAGCCAGTCAAAGCTAAATGTAGTCTGATCTATGTTCTCTTCTACTTCCATTTCAGGCTGCCTTTCTTGATTAGATGCGATCATTTCATCTGCCCGTTTTGCAATTTTCAAGAAATTTTGACATTTATACAGTTCTACATAGGAAAGCCTTCCCGCTCCAAGTAATTCCTCCAGAACTTTTTCAAATTCCTTCTTTTTTAATGCTTCCATAACTTTAATGTTTTCTCCTTTTCGGAAAAACAAAGTTGTAATTAAAGATGAAACCACACCCTGAACTGCTGGCGAAGCAATCAAAGCTTGCCCGGCATTAGCTAGTGTATCAATTATTTCTGGTTTAACTACTTCTGGACTCATGTTTTCTTCCTCGCTCTCTGATATTTCTTTTGTTAAATTATACCACTTTTTAGTAAGGTCTGTTAGTAGGGACATTTAGTGAAGGACGCTCCGCCGGATATCCATAAATATTAAGACAGGGCAGGAAATCGTTTGATTTCTTGCCCTTCTCTGTCTCTTTTCGCATGATGATTCTGCAACGAAATTCTAACCATGATCACTATATCTATGATCTCTCTCTATTCGGAGTACATAGAAATTATCTTCTTCCCGATACCCCCAACATCTCACCTGTGAATGCTGTCCGCACCGAAACTTATCAATATTTTTGCCAGCAAACTGTCCATTTTCAAAAACCTTATATTTAGCCGAAGATGGTTGATAACTTTTATAATCAAAAAATCTATCTGATAAAATATCTCTCCAGGTTGAAGCCTCTTCAAACCGTTCCAACCCCTCTATCAATTCTTTCAATTCCTGTTTTTCCAATTCGTCAACACTGTTAGTTTCCATATCAATGTAACAAGTTCGGATTCTACCGTTCTGATACCGTTGTCTAATATACTCTTTCCTGTCAATATATTTCTTTTGAAACATCGTCTCTGCAAGATATTCTGTGCTGACCGCAGAACGTACCATATATACATCGTCATCACAGGAAATATGTAGAATCCTGTCTCTATACTCATCATGTAAAAAAGACAACACATCCGTATTTCGTTTTGCAGCTTCCTGAACAGAATCCACGCTTTCAGAATCATCATCCCAAAATGGTGGTGTTCTCATAAGTGATGCTATTTGCCGTTTCCACATATTCAACCTATCTCTTTGCGTCGGATCTACATTTCCTTTTTTATTTTGTAAATCAAACAATGATACATCTTTTGTTATTTTATGCTGGTACAATGAACTATGTTTTTGTAAAATCACCTGATTATCTTTCAGCATCTTCAAGTTTCGGCTCATCACAGGAAGCGTCTTATAAAATGCTTCCATGCTGTCAAACTGTCCGTCCAACGATTTCTCATTTAGTAAAAATTCCTTCATTGTTTCCCCTTACAATCCTATAAGCTCATCCAGATCATCATCGAACTGATCAAACATTCCATACGGATGGTTTTCTTCTGCCCCCTGATCATTAAATTCAATGTGATAAATTTTTGTCTGCATTGTTTCATCAAGTTCAAAATAATATGCTGCAATGTTTTCTCTACCTAATGTTTTACGCTTAATGCACTTACGCATGCCATTATAAATATGATCACTATGTGTTTCCATAATTATCTGTAACCCTCGCTCACATAAGAACGCGACAAACTCCATCAATCTGGATTGTGCTCTCGGATGCAAATGAATCTCTGGATTTTCAATAATGAGTGTGTCACCCTTTCTGCAGGATAGTGCTGCGATAATCAGCATCGCAATATAGGTCACTCCGGTTCCGACATTCGTAGCTCTGTAATATCGATTGCTCTTCGAATTTGCATACGTTGCAATCACCTGATCTACCTCCGGAATTGATTTCACCCGAATTTGAAATCCCAACAAATAATCCATCCAATAATTCACCTGATTATTCAGACTCATTCCTATCTCTTCCGGCTGATATATAAATTTGTTTTCCTGTAATCTTTCCTGCCCGAAATATGTCAGATATGAAAAAACATACTTACCTCTATCACCGATTTCCCAAGGGTTACGTGTATTTAACTCATAAGTATTCTGTACCCCAATTCGTTCTGCTGAGAGATAAATCGTCTTGTTTTCTCCTGCATATTCTTTCAGCTGATCGTTCGTCGGGAAGTCTGTTTGCAGCGTATCAATTGCTTCACTGCCACTATATATTGCTCGTAAAAGATACGTTTTCTTTTGTATTGTTTCTTCCGCCAACTGAAAAACAATTTCCTTATTTCCTTTTACACTATTACGAACATACACAAATCTTCCAATTTCGGCATTTTCATCTTTTCCTTTTATTCCAAGCTGTTGTCTTTGCATATCCAACACATAATTAATTGATTGAATTACAGAAGACTTTCCTGCTGAATTTACCCCCGAAAACAACGTAAATCGTTTTAATTCTATCTGCACTTGGTTAATACTTTTATATCCATCTACAAATATTTCTTTAAGCATCAATAACCTCCCTGTATTTCTTTTTTACTGTCATAAATCGCTCCTGCACATGGACAGCACTGTCTACATTATACGTCAATGCGTTCAAAAAAACTCCATCCTCAAGCATCTCATCAACTGCTTGTCTTTCTGTTTCTATAATTAAACATCTCGTATCTTCTTCCAACAACGCAACAAAATAGAACACACTTTCAAATAATGTCATACTGACAGGTCTTCGTCTACCACTATCCGTTGGAATTCTGAAAGCATTCTCTCCCAATTTATTATAGCAGCGCTTCATCACCTTATAAAACAGACTTTTTAGTTCGATTCGCAAGGCATCATCCGCCCAATTCAAATATTCCATCGAATATCCTAAAAATTCTTCAATGTCACTCCGATACACCACAGTTTCTCCATTTTTCTTCTTCAAAAGTTTCTTTTCCCATAAATAGAAACTTATTGCACGCAAAATAATATATTTGTCCTTCATGTGAAGTGGGCTGACTGAATGTCCTGTAGCATCTTTAAATTCCTCACTCCCAGCCAATTCATTTAACAATTTTGTTGCCGATCCCTGATAAAGTGCATTTCTCATCTCCTGATTGTTCAAAGGAGTGCCTCCACGATTGACCCGATCGAAAATATCAAAACGAACACGATCCGGTGTTGGATATTTAATAATCTGAATGACCAACTGAAAATCCTCTATTTCAGCTGCATATTTGCTTTTTTTTACATCATTTTCAAGATCTCGAAATTTACAGGAATTCAATTCTGTCATAATTTTTAAACTATTCAGTGCAAATTCATTGTCTAAATATTTGAAAAAAGTTGTAAGCCGCTGTCTTCCATCAACAATTACCAACTTGCCTTCCATTGTCTCTGCCAAATAAATCAATGGTAAAGGGATTCCCATAACTACAGACTCTATTAATTCTGATTTCTGCCGAGTATTCCATACTTCATTGCGCTGAAAATCAGGATCCAGGCAAATATTTCCTCTGTCATATCTTCGTTTCAATTCAAAAATAGAGAACTGTACTCTGTCTATTTTGATATTTCTAGCCGGATAAATGTTCTCTGCATTTATCTCATTATTTGTATTATAACTTATTGTACCTGCATCATCTACACCATCTTGATCTTGCTCCAGCCAGTCTTTTGCCTCTTCCATAATTTCCATTACCTCAGCTTTCATTAAATATCACCCAATTTATGTAAGTATATCATATATCTTTTTTTTTCGATAGTCACAATTCTTCGACTTAGACTTCTTTTAAAACCGTACACCTTATTATATCATTTACGAATAGAGCATGCAGTAAAATTAAAGAGAGCAGCCGCTCCGACTGCTCCTCATTCTACTTCTAATTATTTGCTTTTTTCCACCTGATACGAAGGCACTAACCGTTTCACCACCAGCTTCATCTGTGGATCATCTTCATATGCCGTCTTCTTCAGATCTTTCAAATGTTCAAAAAACTCTTCCCTGTCAAATTCAATCGGTTTTCCGATAAAAATCAGATCATTCTCCGTTTTCTGAAGTCCTTCCTCTTCTTTCAGACACTCTTCAAACATCTTTTCCCCCGGTCGAAGCCCTGTGTACACAATCGGGATATCCACATCCGGCTCAAATCCGGATAACTTGATCAGATTTCTTGCCAGATCAGCAATCTTCACAGGCTCTCCCATATCCAGCACAAAGATTTCTCCGCCCTTTGCATAAGCACCTGCCTGTAAGACAAGCGATACTGCTTCCGGAATCGTCATAAAATAACGAATGATATTCTTATCGGTAACGGTGACGGGTCCGCCCTCTGCGATCTGCTTTTTGAAAAGAGGAATCACACTTCCGTTACTTCCCAGTACATTTCCGAAGCGCACCGCTACATAATTGGTTTTCGGGAAACGATGCTGCATTCCCTGAATAATCATCTCACAGATACGTTTAGACGCTCCCATGATATTGGTCGGATTTACGGCTTTATCCGTAGAAATCAATACCATGCGCTCCGTTCCGTTTCTTCCTGCTGCCATAGCCACATTATAAGTACCGAATACATTGTTTTTGATTGCCTCATTCGGACTGTCCTCCATGAGTGGCACATGCTTATGTGCGGCTGCATGAAAAACAATTGCCGGTTTATAATCCGAAAATACAGTATCCACACGATGTGTATTTCTCACAGATCCAATCAGCACAACCAGATTCAGATTCGGGAATTTCTTTTTCAGTTCCTGCTGAAGGTCATACGTGGTATTTTCATAAATATCAAATATCACGAGCTGCGAAGGATGATGCGCCGCAATCTGGCGGCAGAGTTCACTTCCGATGGAACCACCGCCACCGGTTACAAGCACAACCTTTCCCGCAATATATCCCATGACCTCATCCAGATTTGTCTTCACCGGCTCCCGTCCCAGTAAATCTTCAATTTCCACCTCACGGAAATTCGATACACTTACTTCGTCATTCACAATCTGCGCCATACTAGGCAAAATTTTAATTTTGCATCCCGTGTTTTTACACAATTCCAGAATCTTTTTCTTTCGATCTCCCGGCAGATTCGGGATGGCAATAAAGATTTCCTGCACTTCGTATTTTTCTGCTACCCAGGGAATTTTGCTGTCATTTCCCACAATCGGAGCTCCCAGAATGGTGCTTCCAATCTTATTCTTGTCTGCATCAATCACGCATACCACACGATTGCGGATCAGCGGACTGTTCTCCATATTTTTTATCAGAAAATTAGCACTGTCTCCTGCTCCAATCACCATGGTAGCAATGGCATGTCTGGATGCGTCTGCCAGATAACTGTGTCGTATGATACGCAGTCCCCGGTATACAAAACGGCTTCCGGACACCAGTGCCAGCAAAAAGAAAAAATACAATATATAATAAGAACGCGGCATATTCCATTGGAACATATGCATCCCCAGACTCTGTATTGCAGCACTGAGCAGACACGCAATCACTACATTTAACAGCTCCTGTACACTCGCATATTCCCACAGACTATTATACAGATGCATAATAAAAAATATCACGATGGTTACAATCATATTTACCCAGAAATATTGCAATGCTGTCTCCAGATAAGGAATTCCCTGCTCACTCTTTAAACTGAAATCAAAACGTGTCCAGATAGAAAGGATTTCCGCCAGAAAGATTGCCAATATATCATAAATTACCAACAATACAATTCGTATATATTTTGCCGTTTCTCCCCGAAACCGGTTTTTCATTTGTTGCATGCCAAAATTACTCCCTATAATCTGCTCATTTTTATGACTTGTTTGATTTTCTCTGTTTTCTTGACTGTTTCTTTCCGGACTGCTTCTTTGCAGAAGTTTCTGTTGTCACTGCTTTTTCCGTTTTAAGGTCGTTCTGTTCCACGACAACATCATTTTTCTCAGAAACCGGTTCCTTTGCGAAAAGATTTTCTTTCTTAACAAGCATCCGGTTCACCGCAAGTCCCAGACCAAGCATACCCCAGAATACCGGAGCGGTACAAACATTAGAATCGTTTACAATCCCCGCAAACATATATACCAGCACTGCTGCAAATAATCCAAATCCAACCCAGCTGATACTCTCGTGTAGATCCACTCTGCGGTAAATTCGTACCGACTGTACCAGATACCAAAACAAAAATACCAGAAGTGCCAGAGTACCGAGTAATCCGGTTTCTACCCACTGCTGCAGATACCAGCTATGGGCTTTTACGTCATAGCTGTTTGCGCCGTAGACATAGTTCTGACTGATATAATCTTCCTGTGGCACTTCAAACATATAGGTATTTGCCCCGCTCCCCATAAAAGCATGCTTTCCAAGAAGCGGAATTGTTTTATTCCAGATATGTCCTCGATTGCTCATTGCATCATCCAAAAATACGTTTGAAACCTTCGGATTCTCAAACTTCACTAATTTTCCTGCTGGATTCAGATACTCATATCCATTCTCATCGGAATTTATGAAGTTCCACTGCACACCATCAATCGTTGCACAAATTCCGGGCAGATTGTCTCCAAAAGATACCGGTTGCAGCTGTACCCCAGAAAAACGGCTGTCATCCATCGTTGTCACCTGGTTATCTGCATCCACTATCGTCTGACTTAACTCATTTCCATCCGAATCTTTGCAACTGATCTGTGTTGTTCCATCCTCTCCCACGGTATAAGAAACACTCAGTTTATTCCCGTGAATGTCAAGCACAACATCATCCGTATTGGTTTCTACTCCATTCAGAGCCCATCTGTCACTCATCCGGTATGTACCAACAATTGTATTTTTTATATTTTCACCTGCTGAGGTGGTATTTCCAAGTACGATTGCTGCTATAATCCCAATTACCACTACAACAGCACCCACAACAAACAGTTTTTTCTTCCGGCTCAAAAGCACAAGTATAAGTACCACTGCTGCCAATGCAAGAGCCATCCATCCACTCGCACTGCCGCTTCCTTTCAAGCAGATGGCACAGCATACTACCGCTACTGCCAGCACTATCCGATGCCATATCTTTTTTGACGCAATAAACAAGCATACCGCCAGCACAATGAGCATACCAAAATTAAATGTCAGCTCTTTTAAATTCTTCCACCATCCAGGATTTGTAATTAAATGTTTTCCAAAATTTGACTGAAAGAAGTCCAGTCCAAAATACTGAAATACGCCGATCACTGTAACAATAGCCATGCCAATGCCCGAAATTTTCAAAATGAATTCCACATGTTTTTCTTCATTCACAAAATTATATACATAATAACACAGCAGCATATACGCAAAAACTACCCACACAGACTCAAAAAGTTCATAAGTTCCACCGGATACCCAATGCTTATACTTTGAAAAAAGTGCTGACATCAGAACAAAAAGTCCATATACCATCAGAAAATAAAAAGAATTTTCAAACTGCAGGGTCTCTTTCTTCACATAATGCCGATACAACAGAATTGCAGCCATCAACACTCCAATGATTACAATCGCAATCATCTTCCATGCAAAAAAGAAATCTGTCTGTGTATCTGAATTGGCCGGAAACCAGTCAAACTGCGACAGATTTGAATTATAGGAATACATATGTACAAGCAATGGCACAAACCCCATCATCAAAATGACGGGAATCATCAGCTTATTCGTCTTTTTTAAATTTCGATATCCATTCTCACTCAAAGTTTTCTCTCCTTAGTAAACAATTTTTCTAGAATATAATACCTCTAAACCTTCGTTTTTTCAACACGTAAAATATATATAATAAGTAAAAACTCTTTTTTGTTACTTGTGTGATACTTAAAAATTTTACAAATAAATGTGTATGATTGACACGATAATATAAATTTTTACACATGAAAGGAAGAAAAATGAGATTACCAAACGGATACGGTGGAGTCGTAAAACTCTCCGGCAACAGAAGAAGACCCTACGCAGCACGCATCACTACGGGCTGGCACATCAATGACATCACTGGAAAGCGCATCCAGCACTATCAGATTCTGGGCTACGCTCCTACCCGGTCAGAAGCTCTGCAGATTCTGGCACGTTACAACAATTATCCCATCGATGGGGAAACGCTGAAATTAACCTTCCGGGAAATTTATCTCCGATGGTCCGAAGAAAAGTTTCCTACCATCTCCCACTCCAACATCAAAGGTTATCGGGCAGCATTTGCCACTTGTGAAAACATTGCTGATATGCCATTTCACAATTTGAGACTCTATGATTTACAGCAGGTGATTGATCACTGTGGCAAAAACTATCCTACCCTGAAAAAAATTCGTGTTCTCTTTAACCAGCTCTATTCTTATGCTATGAAACACGAAATTGTCTCAAAAGATTATTCTGCCTATGTAAATATCTCGAAATACAAAGACCGGAATCCTAATAAAAACATACGAAGCTGTTTTTCCACTTCTGAAATCGTCCATTACACGGTCTCTCTGTTGCTGTTTCATATCTCCGTGTATACCGTCAGCAAAATATCCTCTGCCCTTAAGCTCTGATATAAGCTCGTCTACCTGTCTCTTGGTGTTACAGAACACAACTGACAGCTTAGGATTGTATATATC
>OHWZ01000276.1_pt1 | contig 17319 bp, 10 predicted proteins | sample 1579781 | NCBI WGS metagenome assembly OHWZ01 (sample SAMEA3882545, study PRJEB24775) | human gut metagenome | biome: human-associated habitat; feature: intestine environment; material: feces | place: Netherlands | collected 2009/2010 | reverse complement strand
GTGGGGTGATTATCTTCAAGATAGGCTTTGATATGCTTCAAGCCCGTTATACACCAATGAAACTGAAAGATGAAGAAATCAAAACGTATGCGGATGATATCTCTATTACTCCTCTCGGTATTCCTATGTTATGCGGTCCCGGAGCGATTGCCAATGCAATCGTTTTGATGCAGGATGCGCATTCTTATGAAATGAAGGGGATATTGATCGGTACTATCGCCCTGATTTATCTGCTGACTTTCTTTATTCTTCGTGCTTCCACGAAATTGGTAAAAGTCTTGGGTGAAACGGGTAATAATGTGATGATGCGTCTTATGGGACTGATTTTGATGGTGATTGCAGTGGAATGTTTCGTTAGCGGACTTCGTCCGATATTAATTGATATTATCCAATCAAGTAGGATTTAATCAAAAAAGAGAATGTGCTCGAAGTAGAAAACGATCACTTTGAGCACATTTTGGGTAATTGTATAGATGTGGTTAGTCAAATTCGACTAGTATACGGAATACTTTTCCGGGAGCTGCCGCCCATTCTTTCATGGCCTGTATTGCTGCTTCGGGCTTGACTACTTTGCTGATCAATTCATTTTTTGGGCAAGTACCTTGTTCCATGTAGCGGATAACTGCTCTGAAATCTGTGGGCAATGCATTACGTGATCCGCGGATATCAAGTTCTTTTTGGACAAAATATTTAGTTTGAAAAGAAACTTCTGATTTTGCATACCCTATACATACCACTCTCCCGGTAAATCCGACTTCATTGACGGCCATAACATAGGTTGCAGGACTGCCGACAGCTTCAATGACTACATCAGGACCGAGTCCTTCCGTAATCTTTGTCAGGCATTCATGTACATTTTCTGTCATGGAATTGATGGTATGGTGAGCACCTATCCGTTTGGCAAGTTCCAATTTCTCGTCGTCCAGGTCTACAGCGATAACGGTAGCTCCGCGAAGAGCTGAACGTACAATAGCTCCCATACCGATCATTCCGCAACCAATGACCATCACTATATCAATATCTGTAACTTGTGCCCTGGAAACCGCATGAAAGCCTACGCTCATCGGTTCGATCAGTGCACAGTCACGAGGAGGAATTCGATGGGCCGGGATTATTTTACTCCAAGGCAATGCGATATATTCACACATGGCTCCGTTGCGCTGAACCCCTAAAGTTTCATTATGTTCACAGGCATTTACTCTGCCGTTACGACAGGAAGCACATTTACCGCAATTGGTATAGGGATTAACTGTAACGCTCATGCCGGGTTTTAAAGAATCCGGCACATCCTTGCCCACAGCTTCTATGACAGCTCCTACTTCATGTCCAGGAATAACGGGCAACTTTACCATTGGGTTACGGCCTAAGAATGTATTCAAGTCCGAGCCGCAAAAACCGACGTATTTAATTTTCACAAGAACTTCTCCCGGTTCCAAGACCGGTTTCTCGATGTCTACTACCTTCATTTCGGAAGGAGCGGTAATTTGAATTGCTTTCATTTTTTATTTATTTTTAATCAGTTTAATCAATCACTTTGTATCCTTTCCAGCCATAATAGGCGCAAAACAGGAAACAAATCATAGGGATAGTATAGGCTATATGATAGATATGTTCGTTCAGATGCATCATATAAGCTGTGAGTTGGGGTAAGCAAGCATTTCCAACGATGGCCATAACTAGAAATGCCGAGCCACTTTTGGTGTTGTTGCCTAAATCAGTCAAAGCGAGCGAGAACTGAGTGGGATACATGATAGACATGAAAAAAGAGATGCCCAGCATGGCATAAAGACCTGTCCAACCGCCAAAACAAACCACAACAATACATAGCAAGACATTAATCAGCGCATATACCAATAGCATGTCTTGTGGACGGAATTTTACCATGAGTAGTGTGCCTGTCCATCTTCCTGCCAAAAAAGCCAGCATATAAAGACCGAAAAAGGTGGTGGCTGTATTTTCAGGTAGTTCTGCATAGGTACAACAGTAGACTAGAAATAAACTGTTAATGGCTGTCTGACCACCATTGTAGAAGAATTGTGCAATAACTCCCCAACGAAGATGAGAACGTTTTAAGACTCCGAAATCAATTAATTTTTCTCCTTTATATTCTACTCCTTCCATCGTATTTCCTTCTTTGATTTTAGGTAATTTGGAGAAGATAAAGATGATGGCAATAACAATGAGTAGCATAGCTAGCAGCAGATAAGGAAGTTTCATGGCGTCTGTTTCTGTTTGAATGTAACCTTCCCAGCCACCGGGAAAAGAAGTGGGCAGGGTGTCGCGGGTATAGTGGTTGCCACTCAGAATCAGTTTGCTGAGAAACATGGCAGCTATAAAAGCTCCCAGCCCATTGAATGATTGTGCCAGATTCAATCGACGGGGCGCACTTTTCGGATCTCCCAAAGCGGTTACATAAGGATTGGCTGCCGTTTCTAAAAAACACATTCCGGTGGCAATGATAAAGAATATGCATAGATATGCCCAATATTCTTTCAGCATGGCAGCGGGGAAGAACAGTAACCCACCACATGCCGCCAGTAATAACCCGAAAATAATTCCCGATTTGTAGCTGTATTTTTTCATGAACATAGCGATGGGAATGGGACAGATGAAATAGGCAAGCCAGTAGGCTGTTTCTGTGAATGATGCTTCGAAAGCGTTTAACTCACAGGTTTTCATCAGCTGTCTTATCATAGTAGGTAGCAGATTGCTGCTGATAGCCCATAGGAAAAACAGGCAGAATATGAGCATCAATGGTACATAATAGTTCTTATTTTTCATGGTATGGATTTATAAGTGTCAGTTGATTATTCTGACATGTTTTTTATGTAAGGAAGAGATATGAGATTTTTGAAACCATAAAATCTTTCGGCGTTTTTACCTAAAAAAAGTGCTTTCTCTTCTTGTGTCATTTCAGTCGTTTTAAGGATGAAATCGTAAGACATCTTGTAAGTAATGGCCGTAATGGTCCGAGGGTAATCCGATCCCCACATCAGTTTGTCCATACCGACCAAATCTGCTGCTTCTTTGATAGCCTTCACCGCTCCTGCAAACGGGTAGAATTCACTGTTGAACAACCAGGTGATCCCCCCGGATTCTATCATGACATTTTTATGGCGGGCCAACTTTATTTGTTCTTGCCAATGAGGTGTGGTGACCATACCGAAATGTCCGATAGCGATTCGAAGCTGCGGATATTCCTGAATGATTTCTTTCATTTCCTGTACTTGTGTATCCCCATCGGCTAAATCAATGGAAAGGATAATGTCTTTTTCTTGCATGTAATGGAACATTTCCATCATTTCGTCACTGTTCAGCATGACTCTTCCTTCTTTTAGAAAAAGGCGGTGTGCCGGGATTTTTATTGCTTTGAAACCGGAACTTATTAATTCCTTGGCCTGTTGCAGATAACCGGGTTTACGAAATTCGCACATACCGCATACAAAGAAACGGTCTGGGTATTTATGGGACACTTTTGCGAGGTATTCATTTTGGATGCCATCAATAAATTCCTGAGTGACTACGGCAGCCGATACTTGTGCATAGTCCATGTTCGAGAGAAAAACCTCGGCACTATTCCGCCCGTCAATCATAAAGGGCGGAACCATCTGACGTTCTTCCCCCATAAATAACGAACGTCCGTTGGTTAAAGTACGGATAGGCAATCCGTTGACTTCCGTATCTTGCCGTAGCCAAAGATGGGAGTGTGCATCTATTATGTTAAAATCCATCATTATTTTCCTTTGTATTATGAATTAGCCCAACTGACACGCATTTGTTCTCCGATAATTTCTTGCACTTCCTTTACAAGGTTCCAATCAATGGGTTCTTCGGCATATGTTATATTTTTCAATACATTATCCGGATTGGCCGAACTGAACAAAGTGGTGGCGATACGTGGATTGCTGACAGAATATTGAATAGCCAGTTTCTCTATAGGATAATTTTTGGACAGGCAATGTTGAACAGCTTTCCGACAGGCTTCTACCAGTGATTGGGGGGCCGGATGCCATGCAGGAACCCCACGTTGGGAGAGTAAGCCCATTGAAAGGGGGGAGGCATTGATAATGCCGATATTCTTTGATTCAAAATAATCCAGATAATCAGTCAGTTTCTCGTCATTCAGACAATAATGGCAGAAGTTAAGTACGCTTTCTACTGTTCCCGGTTCCGAGTGATCAATGATCCATTTTAAGTTTTCTAATTGCAAGTCTGTGATACCTACATGTCCCACAATACCTTTCTTTTTAAGTTCTACCAGTGCAGGTAATGTTTCGTTGACTACCTGATTCATGTCTGAAAACTCTACATCGTGTACATTAATCAGATCGATATATTCAATGTGGAGTCTGTCCAAGCTTTCATACACACTTTCCGTTGCACGTTTTCCGGAATAATCCCATGTGTTGACTCCATCTTTTCCATAGCGTCCCACTTTGGTAGAGAGATAATATTTGTCACGTGGTATTTCTTTCAATGCTTTGCCTAATACGGTTTCGGCCTTGTAGTGCCCGTAGTAGGGAGATACATCAATAAAATTCATTCCATTCTCTACTGCTGTGTAAACAGCTTTGATACCCTCTGCTTCGCGGATATCATGAAAAACTCCTCCTAATGAAGATGCGCCGAAACTAAGATTGGAAACCCGCATACCGGTTTTCCCGATTTCATTGTAATTCATAGCTCTATTTATTTTTAGATTTATTTCCGGCATCAAAAATAGAGGAATAACCTTTAGGTATATGGTGGAAGAGGTTGAAAAAAGTACGTAAACCTTTGCGTAAAAATAATAAGACGGTTACTTTTTATATAGTTCTCTATATTGCTGTGGAGTAACGTCTGTGATTTTTTTGAATAGGCGGTTGAAATAAGAATGGTCTTCATAAGCAAGGAGATAGGCTATGTTTTTTACGGGAATATCCTCTGTAATCAGAATTAATTGGGCTTTCTCTATTTTTTTCTGATTAATATATTGTAGCGGTGTGGTACCGACTTCTTTTTTGAAAAGACGGATAAAATGATCTTTTGAGAGGCATGAGATTGCTGCCAATGAGTCTATATCTACTGTTTTATAGATATTTTTTCGGATGTGGGACAAAACTTTTTGGATACGGTTATCGTTGACTTCCACTTTAGGTTTGGCGTCTTTTAAAAAGCGGGCAATAAGTTGATATACTATACCTCTGGATTCGACTTTGTCACAGAAGGTACGCTGTTTATTTTTAATGATGTTTCTGATTAATGTGGGGTTGTTGTCATAGCTTGTCGGGTCGGATTGAGGAAGCTGCATGGTAGGATTTATTTCACATAACCTTTTAATAAGTGGTAATTCCAGGTTGCCCGCAGGTATTTCTATCGGGAAATTCCAATCTTCCAGAATGCCGGATTCCGATTGATGGTCTTCATATATATGGAGATAATAATGAGTGAAATGAGAATTGCACTGATAACTATGGGTAGTGAATGATGGCACCAGATATAGATGATGTGGTTTTAGTTCCTGCATTCCATCGGGAAATATTATTTGGGCAGTTCCTTCCATTATATAATAGAGTCGGGTAAAAGGGCTGCTTACGTTTTTCCAGTTCCAGTCTGCATTGTGAATGGCTAGTCCTACATTTAATATAAGTAAATGTAATTGGTCGATTGATTGTGTCATATTCCTTAAGGTATTAGAATGAAAGATTCAGTTTTGTACAAAGTAAGCAAAAGTATATATATAATCCAATGGGAAATCGATATTTTCATATCAAATCACCTGTTTTGGTATTTGTTTTTGAATTATTTCAGGTAAAAGTCGATATTATCCTACATAATGGCGCATTTGGATAATATAAATTGGTTTCAACTCTGTATATTTGCACTATTGATAATTGAAAAACATATAAAGCAATTATACTATGAAAGCAAAACATTTTCTTTTGGCTTCGGCTTTGTTGCTTTGGACGGGAGTTTTGGAGGCTCAGACTTACCAGGTACCTGTTTCAGAGAAAAATGAAAAAATGCAGGAGGGAGAGTTCGAACCTACTTGGGAATCATTGCAGAACTATAAAGTTCCTGAATGGTTTAGAAATGCCAAATTTGGTATTTGGGCACATTGGGGACCGCAATGTGTGGAAGGGTCCGGCGACTGGATGGCGCGTTCTCTCTATTTGGAAGGTTCGCGCGAGTATAAGCACCATGTGGAACATTATGGCCATCCCTCTGAAGTGGGCTTCAAGGATATATTGCCTTTGTTTAAAGCCGAGAAATGGGATCCGGACAAATTGGTTTCCTTTTATAAGAAGATTGGTGCCCAGTATTTCTTCGCTTTAGGTAATCACCATGATAATTATGATTTATGGGATAGCCAATATCAGGAATGGAATTCCGTGAATATAGGCCCTAAGAAGGATATATTGGCGGGCTGGGCTGAAGCAGCTAAGAAAAACGGTCTTCCATTTGGTATCAGTTTCCATGCGGACCATGCGTGGAGCTGGTATGAACCGGCTCAACGATACGACCGTCATGGTGAGAAGGCAGGTGTACCCTACGATGGATGTTTGACTAAAGAAGATGGTAAGGGTAAGTGGTGGGAAGGCTACGATCCTCAAAAACTTTATGCACAGAATCACCCGTTAAGCGCTGGAAGTTGGGCTGACGGTATGATTCACCGTCAATGGGCATGGGGAAATGGTGTTTGTATTCCTACTCAAGAATATGTGACAAACTTTTATGATCGTACAGTCGATGCAATAAACCGTTATAATCCCGATTTGATTTATTTTGATGTGACTGGTGTACCGTTTTATCCTATCAGTGATGCGGGTTTGAAGATTGCCGCACATTTTTATAATCACAACATGGTTGTTCGTAAGGGGGATTTCAGTGCTGTTATGTTTGGTAAAATTCTTACCGATGAGCAACGTAAAGCTTTGGTATGGGATGTGGAAAGGGGATCTCCCAATAGTATTTATGAAGAGCCATGGCAGACTTGTTCTTGTTTAGGCGGTTGGCATTATGATACCAGACTGGCGGAGAACGGCTGGTATAAAAGTGCTTCCGATGTAGTGAAACTATTAGTGGATGTGGTCAGTAAGAACGGTAATTTGTTGCTTAGTGTTCCTCTTCGGGCTGACGGAACTTTCGATGAAAAGGAAGAAGCCATTTTAAATGAATTTGGTGACTGGATGAGTATGAATAAAGAGGCTATTTATGATACACGCCCGTGGAAAGTCTTCGGAGAAGGTCCGATAGCCAATGCTGATATCAAGATTAATGCCCAAGGTTTCAATGAAGGTGCTTACACTAAAGCCACTGCATCTGAAATCCGTTTTACTCAAACCAAGAAATATCTCTATGCTACAGTCCTTGCATGGCCGGAAGAAAAGCAAGTTGTCATTCAATCGCTGGCAACGGGAAGTGAGTTGTATCCTGATAAAATTACTAAAATTGAATTGTTAGGTTATGGAAAGGTATCTTTTACTCGTACAGCGCAAGGAGTTGTTATTGATATGCCTGATGTACAGTTGAATAAGATTGCTCCCGTATTTAAGATAAAGAAGTGAATATAGCATAAAGTAGGTTTATTTATCGGCTTTTTTAGGTCGGTAAGCCTTTGTTATGTCTTGAAAATTAACCCAATAATCAATAGAATAATGAAAAACAGATTAGAATGTATGCAGCCAATAAGATTCTTGGTGGTCTTGTTGATGTGTTGCCTGAGCTATACTACTTGGGCACAGACACAGAGTAATGTCAATGGTTTGGTTACTGATTTTTCCGGTGAGCCGTTAATTGGGGTCAGTATCTTGGTTAAAGGTACTTCCAATGGAACTGTTACTGATTTGGATGGCAAATTTTCTCTGTCTGCTGAAATGGGAAACATGCTCCAGATAAGTTATGTAGGTTATATTTCGCAAGAAATAAAGGTTGAAAGTAACAAGTTACTTCGTATTATAATGGAAGAAGATACAAAAAAGTTGGAAGAAGTAGTTGTAGTTGGATATGGAACACAGAAAAAGGTGAATTTAACAGGAGCCGTATCTGCTGTTTCAGCTGAAGACTTGGCTAGTAAGCCTGTTATGAGTACTGCTCAAGCACTGGCAGGTTTGGCTCCAGGTTTAAGTGTATTGCAAACTTCAGGTCGTCCCGGACAAGGAGCAACTGTTAAAATTCGTGGAACTGGTACATTTTCAAAAGCTGGAACAGATCCATTGGTTTTGATTGATGGTTTATCAGGTAACATTGATGATGTAGATCCTAATGATATTCAGAGCATTTCTTTTTTGAAAGATGCAGCTTCTGCTTCTATTTATGGTAATCGTGCTGCTAATGGGGTGATCTTGATTGAAACAAAGAAGGGTGCACAAGGTAAAACGACTATTACATATAGTAATTCTTTTGGTTGGCAACGGCCTACGGAATTGCCTGATTTTTTACCATCATGGGAATATGCGGAATATTATAATATGGCTATGCGGAATATGGGTAAGCAGGAAGCTTATTTACCTGAACAGATTCAAAAGTATAGAGATGGATCTGATCCGGATAATTATCCGAATGTAAATCACTTAAAATGGCTGTTGGAATCTGGTTCTGGTTTTCAACACCAACATAATCTCAGCATACAAGGAGGAAATGCTACGACAAGTTATAATTTATCAGTAGGTTATAGAAATCAGGAAGGTATGACGGCAAAAACGTCTAATGAAAGAATGACTGCACTGTTTACTATGAAAAGTGAAATCGCCAAAGGGCTGATGCTTAATTTGAATATTAATGCTTATAATAATAAATATAATGCTCCTAATGGCGAACCACAAAGTATTGATGGAATGATAGGATATGCTGTTCGTCAGGGACCTATTTATGCCGGGCAAAAGTCGGATGGAAGTTTTGGATATCAGGATAATTATAGTCCGGAAGCGTGGTTGGCGAGTGAATCTTTTGTGCAGAATGTGAGTAGAAATATAAGTGCTTCCGGACAATTGACATGGAATACTCCTGTAGACGGACTTTCTTTTATAGGTAAAGCTGGGGTGAATTACTGGACTAAATATGATAAAGCGTACCGGGCTGATACTTATTTTGATGATAGTAAGACAGTGGGGCCCGCTACTTTAAATGTATGGACTGCAAATAATACGTATACTACCTTTGAAGCATTAGCTACTTATGAAAAACAAATTAAAAATCATACCTTTAAGTTATTGGCGGGTACTTCTGTGGAGCAATCTAATAATAAAGGTTTGGAAGGTTATAGAAATACGTTTCCTAATAATTATTTGTATGAATTAGGTTCTGGAGATAAATCAACAGCTACTAATGATAGTTCATTGGAAGAATATGCGTTGCTTTCTTTTTTCGGGCGTATAAATTATGCATGGAAAGATCGTTATTTATTAGAGGCTAATTTGCGCTATGATGGATCGTCACGTTTTGCGGACGGTCATCGTTGGGGACTTTTCCCGTCAGTTTCTGCAGGGTGGAGAATTTCTGAGGAGGATTTTTGGAAGAATGCGGCAGTTTCAGCTGTAGTTGATAATTTGAAATTGCGTGCTTCCTATGGTGTACTTGGTAATCAAAATATAGGTGTTTATCCTTACCAACAGATTTATGAACTTGGACATGATTATCCTTTTGGAAATCCGGCAACTCTTCAGTCTGGGGCTTACATGAAAACCTATAATAATCCGGAAATTACTTGGGAAAAGACGGCTATAACGGATATTGGTTTAGATTTTAGTTTATTGAATGGACGTTTTAGTGGAACATTGGATTATTTTTATAAATATGCTTCGGACATTTTAGCACCAGTTGAGGTGTCTAGTATTATGGGACGTGAAGTCGGACAATCTAATGTTGGAGCTGTTTCGAACGAAGGAATTGAAATAAATCTGACTTATAACGGACAAATAGGACGTGATTTCCGGTTTAGTATTTCTCCTAATTTTACATGGGTAAAAAATGCAGTTGAGAAATTGGCGAACGGAGCTACCGAAGAAATTAATAATAACAGAATTGTAGGGCAACCGATAGGTATTATATATGGATATGAAACTGATGGACTGTTTGTAGACCAAGCGGAAATAGATGCGGCTCCTGAGCAATTGGTAAGTAAGTCAGGATTGAAACCTGGTTATGTGAAATACAAAGATATTAGTGGTCCTGACGGGGTTCCCGATGGTAAGGTGGATGCGCAATATGATCGTACCGTATTGGGAAGTACTACCCCGAAGTTTTATTATGGTTTGAATCTTTCCGCTTCTTATAAAGGTTTTGATTTTTCAGCTTTATTACAAGGTTTAGGAGGTCATAAGCGTTTGATAGGATCTTATATGGCTTATGCATTCTACAACGGTGGACAGATACAGAGATGGCAGGCTGAATCTTGTTGGAAGGAAGAAAATCCTGATAAATGGGCTGAATATCCTCGATTGGAAACTTTGAATATGAATGACACTAATCTTCAAACTTCTGATTATTGGGTCCGTAATGCTAGTTTCTTACGAGTCAAGAATATACAAATAGGATATACATTCCCAAAAGCATGGACTAAAAAAATAGGTTTGGAAAATGTGCGTGTTTATGTAAGCGGACAAAATCTGTTCTCTTTCAATAGTTTCTATAAAGGTTGGGATCCTGAAAATGAGATAGGAACAGGGGATTCTCCCTCTTATTATCCGGTCAATAGTATTTATTCATTCGGATTTAATTTCAAGTTCTAAGTAAATCATTCAATCAAGAATCATTATGAAAAATATATATAATACATTAGGAATGACAAAGGCTTGTTTATGTGCTTTGGCTGTATCACTAGTAACAACTGGTTGCTCGGATTTATTAGATAAGGAGCCACCTTCAGCAATTTCTGATGGTAGTTTTTGGACTGGTGAAGGGGATGCCATGTTGGCTTTGACAGGATGTTATCGTTTCCAGACTGGTTGGTCGCATGATGATTTTGCTACGCCACAAGGGTTGCTCTATTTGGATTTTGCAGGTGGAAACGGAACGGAAAAGGAAAATTTTTCTACTTTAATGGCTAGTTCCAATACGGTGGCTACTAACAGTAATTTACGTTGGTATTGGGGAAATGCATATACGCAAATAGCTAAGTACAACACTTTTCTAGAGAATATTACGGACTGTCCGATGGAAGAATCTAAAAAAGAACAGTGGTCTGCCGAAGTGAAGTGTTTACGAGCTTATTTCTTTTTAAATTTGGCATTTTATTATAAGGATGTTCCTATGCCTTTGAAAACTCTGTCGGTGGACGAAGCGAATTCTATCTCTCAAACACCTCAGACTGAAGTCTATTCGCAAGTGGAGAAGGACTTGAAGACTGCTATAGACTTGTTGCCTGTCCAATATTCTTCAGAGGAATATGGCCGGTTTACCAGGGGGGCGGCTAAGGTACTTTTAAGTCGTCTTTATCTGGCACAAGAGAGATGGGGAGATGCTGCTACTATTTTACGTAGTGTGATTGAGTCGGGAATATATGAATTGGATCGTCGTAATGGAGAGGACAGCTATGAGAAACTTTTTCAAATAGGAGGTGAATATAGCCCTGAGATAATATTTTGTATTATGGGGATAAAGGATTTGTATACTAATTCACGTTATCAATATTTATATCCTGAAGCTGCTTATGGAGGGTGGCATCAGTTCTCACCATATAACGAATTGGTGAAAGAATATTTCTGTGCAGACGGCAAGGACATTAAGACTTCTGAGGTTTATGATGAGAATGATCCTTATGTTAATCGGGATTTGCGCTTGTATGCTTCTATTTTTTTACCTCCTTTGGGAAGTTATGAGGGAACTAAGTATAATGATATAATTTATGATTGCTTTAAGGGAGCTAATACTGCAGATAGCTATAATAAATTTGCCTTATTTAATGGATATTGTCCGAAGAAAGGTTGTGATCCGTCTATAACTAATAATTTAGGTTCTACTCCCACTTATACTCCTATTATGCGTTATGCTGAGGTTCTATTAAGCTATCTGGAAGCGGTAAATGAATCGCAGCCGAATGCAGTAGACCAGAATTTATTGGATTTGACTATCAATGATATACGTGATCGTGTGAAATTGGTTGGAATAAAAAAGACAGACGTAGCGACACAGGAACTTGTTCGTGAAGCAGTTCGTAAAGAAAGACGTGTGGAACTGGCATTCGAGGGGCTTCGATATTATGACGTGTTACGTTGGGGCATTGCCGAGAAAGAACTTAATCATACATTTACCGGAGTAAAATTGTCGGATGATCCTCAAGCTCGTAATTATAGAGGGAGTGGGGCTACTGCTTCTCCGGTGGATGAAAATATGTATTATCAATTTGAGAAACGTACATGGGCACCCCATAACCGATATTTTCCTATTCCTCAAAATGATTTGAATGTAAATAAGAATCTGAAACAGAATGAGGGATATAATTAAGCAGGATTAAGTTTAAGATAAGATGAAAGAAAATGGATATGAAATGAAAAGATATGGCTATCCGGTAAAGAGATATTGTCAGACAATGGATTTGAAGGATGATCCGGAGCTGATAGAGAAGTATCGGGAGTGCCACAGTAAGGAGAAGTCGTGGCGGGAGATCAGAGAGGGGATCCGTTCAGTTGGTATTTTAGAAATGGAAATATATATATGCGGTAATCGGTTATTCATGATTGTCGAAACTCCTATTGATTTCGATTGGGAATCTGCTATGGCTAAACTTGCGACTTTACCCCGACAGCAGGAATGGGAAGATTTTGTATCGGTATTCCAACAATGCAGGAAAGGGGAACTTGCTAAAGAAAAATGGAGTATGATGGAACGTATGTTTTATCTATATGAATAATTAAAAAAGAGAGGAAAGAGAGGGTGCTGATAAAGTATTCTCTTTTTCCTTAAAATATAATAGAAGGTACATTGAACAATTTAATGATTATGAAATATTTTACTATCATTGCACTGTTGTGCTTATCCTGCATTTCATGTACGATGCAAAACAATTTATTACAATCTCCTAACGGTAAGATAGCCATTGAATATCATGCTGAAAAAGGTTTTTCTGTTATTTATCATAGTGGGCGGGATAAAGTTAAAATGATGTCATTACCTGAAATAGGTCTAAAAACGTCGGATACGGATGATTGCTTTAAATTGATAAGCTCAACTCCTGTAACTTCTGTAGTTGATGATTATGAAATGCTGACTGGTAAACGCAGGCATTGCCATAATGAGGCTAATGAATGTACTTATCGGTTTGAAAATGTCAAAGGACTTCGGGTAGATCTTATTTTCCGGGTTTATAATGATGGTATAGCTTTCCGTTATCATCTTCCTAAAACCAAAGAAGAGATTGTGGTTCTTGATGAGTACACTGCATTTGCTTTTACTCCAGGTATCAAGCGTTGGACACAAAAATTTACTGTAGGTTATGAGGGCTTTTATTGGCCAAATACGGACGGCGTTGCAGATAATGAGGGACGTGAGTGGAGTTTTCCAACATTGTTCCAACCTTCGGACAGCGCTTTTGTACTATTAACCGAAGCCAACATATTACGTGATAACACAGGAGCTTATCTTACTAATGCAGCTGATTCTTCTATCTATAAGATAAAATTATCGGATGAACGGTTGATATGCCCATCCGGCTGGTATTCACCTTGGCGTGTCGCTATCATAGGAACATTAGCTGATATTGTCGAATCGACTTTGGTAACTGATGTGAGTGAACCATGTAAAATCCAAGATACCCAATGGATAAAACCTGGATTGGTCTCTTGGATATATTGGGCATATAATCATGGTTCTAAGGATTATCAAATAGTGAAGAAATATATTGATTTTGCCGCAGACTTTGATTTGCCCTATATGTTGATTGATTGGGAATGGGATGCAATGGGGAATGGAGGAAATCTGAATGATGCAATGAACTATTGTAAAGAGAAAAATGTAACTCCTTTGATATGGTATAATTCTTCTACTGCATGGTGTGATCCTACTCCGTTATATCGGTTGAATACCCCGGAAGTGCGTGACAAAGAATTTGAATGGCTAAAAGAAATAGGTATTCAGGGAGTTAAGATAGACTTTTTTGGTGGAGATTCTATAGGTACGATGAATTATTATATTGATTTGCTGGAGGATGCAGCCAGGCATAAATTGTTAGTCAATTTTCATGGGGCAGCTATTCCCAGAGGCTGGCAACGGACATACCCAAACCTGATGAGTGTGGAAGCGGTATATGGGGCCGAATGGTATAATAATAAACCGACATTGACTGATAATGCAGCTTGGCATAATTGTACCTTGCCTTTTACCCGTAATGTGATAGGTCCGATGGACTATACGCCTTGTACATTTACCAATTCACAACATCCACATATCACTACCGATGCGCATGAATTGGCGTTACTTGTTATTTTTGAGTCGGCTCTACAGCATTTGGCAGATCGTCCTGAAGGGTATAGGCAACAACCGGTAGAGGTACAGAACTTTATCAGGTATCTTCCGGTTGCATGGGAGGATACCAGACTGCTGTCCGGTTATCCGGCTGAAAGTGTTGTTATTGCTCGTAAAAGTAAGGATAGTTGGTATATTTCCGGTTTGAATGGTACGGAAAATACAAAATCATTTCGTGTGAATTTGGAGTTTATTAAAGATTCTATTCAGCTTATCCAACTGTTTTCGGATACTACTGATGGGAAACAAATAAAAATTGAAAATTCGGCATTCGATACCAAAGAATTGAATATAGAGTGCCAGCCTCGCGGAGGTTTTGTGGTATGGGTTAAGTTGAGGAAATAGGATAAGGGTAAGTGTTTTTAGCATATAGACAATTGTTTTGATATTGCTATGGAAGTTTTTATTAATGATGATAGATAAGCTTATCCCTTTGAGGAGATAGAATAAAAATAGTTTATGCTGGATTGGTGGAAGGTTAATTAATACTTATTGATAACTAATATAAAGTTAGAGTTTATGAAACGAGAACTTATTTTTACATTCTGTTGTCTGTTGACCACTTTGGTGTGGTCGCAGGAATATCAGCGGACAGAAACAGGCATTAAGGCTTCTATTTTTGGGAAAAAGATAGATGTGGAAGTGCAATGGTTTAATGCTAATAGTCTGCGCGTGTTGAAAATGCCGCATGGGCAATCGGTAGATAAGAAAAGTCTTTCGGTTATTGCAAGACCTGAAAAAACGGTTCTTAAAGTTTCTACGTCGGAAGATGGCAATATTGTAATGAAGAGCCGTTTACTGACGGTGAAACTAGACACAAAAACAGGTGTTCTGATTTATGAAACACGTAATGGGATGCCCCTATTGAAGGAATTGGAGAATGTGAAGGCATTCATACCTGTCAATGACGTAGGGCGGGCTACTTATTCTGTTTACCAAAGTTTTAAAACCGATAAGGATGAAGGGCTTTATGGACTTGGACAACTTCAAAACGGACAGATGATGCAACGTGGAATAGAGAAGTATCTGGTGCAAGGCAATACAGAAGACGTAACTCCTGTTTTTCAGTCGACTAAGGGATATGGTGTATTTTGGGATAATTATGCAGGTACGATGTATGTTGACAATGAAGAGGAAACGTCGTTCCGTTCAGATGTAGGCGATTGTATCGATTATTATTTCATGTATGGCGGTTCGGCTGACGGTGTAATTGCACAGATTCGCTTGCTGACCGGTTCTGTTCCTATGATGCCTTTGTGGAGTTATGGATTTATGCAAAGCAAAGAGCGCTATAAGAGCCAGGATGAAGTGGTAAGTGTTGTGAAGAAATACCGTGAATTGGGCATACCGCTTGACTGTATCATTCAGGATTGGCAATATTGGGGAAGTAACTATTTATGGAATGCAATGGAGTTCCTGAATTACGAGTACCGTGATCCGAAAAGGATGATTGATGAAGTCCACGGCTTGAATGCACACATGATGATTTCCATTTGGTCTTCTTTTGGTCCAAAGACTAAACCTTTCAAGGAACTTGAGAAGGAAGGGTTGCTGATGGATATGGCTACATGGCCCGAATCGGGTGTGGAAGGATGGCCGCCTAACTTTGATTATCCTTCTGGCGTGAAGGTTTATGATCCATATCATCCGAAGGCTCGTGATATTTATTGGAATTACTTGAACAAAGGTATCTTTCAGCTTGGCATGGACGGATGGTGGATGGACTCGACAGAACCTGACCACTTTAACCCCAAAGATTCGGATTTCGACCGACAGACTTATTCCGGTTCCTTCCGTAGCGTACGGAACGCTTTTCCGCTCGTAACAGTAGGCGGAGTGTCTGATCATCAGCGTGCTCTGACTCGCGATAAGCGTGTCATTATCTTGACCCGTTCAGGATTCTTGGGGCAACAACGTTATGGCTCAAATGTATGGACGGGCGATGTAGGATCTTCATGGGATATGTTTCGTAGGCAAATTACTGCCGGGTTGAATTTTTCTCTGACGGGAATGCCGCATTGGAATACTGACCTTGGCGGATTCTTTGCCGGTTCTTATAACAATAGCTTGGGAGGTGGAACGGCTACAAAAAATCCTATGTTCCATGAATTGTATGTGCGTTGGGCGCAATTCGGTGTATTTTGTCCAATGATGCGTAGTCACGGGGCTGATGCACCTCGCGAAATTTTCCTCTATGGTAAAGCTGGTGAGCCGGTGTATGATGCATTGGTTGATGCTATAAAACTCCGTTATTCGTTGATGCCTTATATCTATTCTACATCTTGGGAAGTAAGTCATCGTAATTCCACGTTTATGCGGGCACTATTCATGGATTTTCTCAGTGATCCTAAGACATGGAACATGGGCAGTGAGTATATGTTTGGATCATCCTTTTTGGTGGCACCTGTATTACATGCCCAATACACTCCTAAGCAGGCACAGCAAATCTTGAAAGAGAATGAAGGGTGGGGCTGCAAAGCGCAGGAGTCTGATATCCCTCTATTGTCTGTCGATTTTACTCAATCTAAAGAAATGGAACTATATTTGCCTGCCGGTAGCCAATGGTATGATTTTTGGACGAACGAAGTGGCAGAAGGTGGGCAGAAGCTGAAGGTGACGACTGTGTTCAATCGTATTCCGCTTTATGTACGTGCTGGAAGCATCGTGCCGTTAGGTCCCGATGTGCAATACGTGACCGAGAAGAAATGGGACAATCTCAAGGTTTGTGTTTATCCTGGTGCCGATGGTAATTTTGTGCTTTATGAGGATGAAGGCAATAACTATAATTACGAAAACGGTGCTTATACTGAAATTCCGATGACTTGGGGTCAATGTAAAAAGCTGAGGGGTAAATTTATAAATTGTTATCTTTGTCTCCAA
>OHWZ01000272.1_pt1 | contig 17511 bp, 12 predicted proteins | sample 1579781 | NCBI WGS metagenome assembly OHWZ01 (sample SAMEA3882545, study PRJEB24775) | human gut metagenome | biome: human-associated habitat; feature: intestine environment; material: feces | place: Netherlands | collected 2009/2010 | reverse complement strand
ACATGAAAATAGGAGATAAACACCTATGATTAGTGTTTACCTCCTACTCGATTATACCCCTTGATGTCACTCTTCACTCCTCTCCTATATGTTATTTCTTTGTTAAGTTATGGAAATAATTTTGTTATTTCCTTAAATTACTGTACCTTTGCAACGAAAATAAAGATATAAGAGAAAAATGATTATCATCATCACGATTTTGGCATACTTCTGCGTGCTGTTGCTCTTCAGTCATATTACGGCAAGGCGTACCAGCAGCAATGAAACTTTCTATAGGGCGAACAGGCGTTCGCCTTGGTATATGGTGGCTTTCGGAATGGTGGGCGCCTCTATCTCGGGCATCACCTTCGTGAGTGTGCCGGGTATGGTGATGAAGACTGATATGACCTATCTGCAGATGTGCATCGGCTTTATCCTGGGCTACTTCCTGGTAGGTTTTCTCCTGCTGCCTATCTACTACCGATATAATCTCACTACCATCTACAGCTATCTGCAGCAGCGATTGGGCGAACGTTCCTACAAGACGGGTGCTTCGTTCTTTCTGTTGTCGAAGATGACGGGAGCGGCAGTCCGCTTTTTCGTAGTCTGCATTCTGTTGCAGCGGTTCGTGCTCGATGGAGTGGGAGTTCCGTTCTGGGTGACGGTGCCTGTGATGGTGATGCTCATCTGGCTCTATACCCGCAAGGGTGGCATCAAGACGCTGGTGTGGACGGATTCCTTCCAGACTACCTGTATGTTTGCTGCGCTCATCCTGATCATCTATCATGTGGTGGCAGCCTTGGGAATGACGCCATCTGAGGCCATCACGGCAATCGTCCACGACTGTCATTCGCGCATCTTCGTCTTTGACGACTGGATGTCGAAGCAGAATTTCTGGAAGCAGTTCCTGAGCGGCGTGTTCGTGGTGATCGTGATGACGGGATTGGATCAGGATATGATGCAGAAGAATCTTACCTGCAAGTCGCTTCGTGAAGCGCAGAAGGATGTCTGTACCTATGGTTTCGCCTTTGTGCCTGCCAATCTGCTTTTCCTGAGTCTGGGTGTTTTGCTGATGATGCTGGCACAGAAGCAGGGTGTGGCGCTGCCGCAGGCTCCGGATGATCTGTTGCCGATGTTTGCAGCATCGGGAGCGATGGGAACTCTTGTAGTGGTACTGTTCACCATCGGTATCGTGGCGGCGAGCTTTTCGAGTGCCGATTCGGCATTGACCGCGATTACTACGAGTCTATGTGTGGATATTCTGGGCAAGAAGGATGATGTGAAGCTTCGCAAGCGTATGCATCTGCTGGTGGCTTTCATCTTCATGCTCTTCATCATCGCTTTCAAGGCAATCAATTCTACGAGTGTGATAGATGCCATCTACATCCTCTGCTCTTATACCTATGGTCCGCTGTTGGGCTTGTTTGCCTTCAGTCTGCTCACCAAGCGTCAGGTAAACGACCGCTGGTCGCCATGGGTCTGCATCGCCAGTCCGCTCATCTGCTTCGCCATTGATACCCTTACCTCGCAGTTTACGGGTTATAAGTTCGGCTATGAGCTTCTGATGTTGAATGGCGCCCTGACATTTGCAGGTCTCGCCCTTAGTAAAAAAGAAACAGTTAAATACAAACAATAATGAAAACAAAAGTATTATTCGCAGCATTGTTGCTCAGTGCAACAACAGCTTTTGCCCAGCAGGAAAAGTTGGGCTCCGGTATTGACAAGACCAACATGGACTTGACCATCAAGCCGGGAAATGATTTCTATCGTTATGCCGCAGGCAACTGGATGAAGAATCATCCACTCGATGCCGAGCATACCGACAATGGTGCTTTCACCGATCTCTTTGAGCAGAACCAGAAGCGCATCCAGAACATCATCCTCGAGTATGCTTCCAAGCCACAGCAGAAGGGTTCACTCGGACAGAAGATCGGTTCGCTCTATAACCTCCGAATGGACAGCGTTCGTCTGAACAAGGAGGGATGGGCACCTATCAAGCCAACTCTCGACCGCATCGCAGCCATCAAGGACCGCAGAGAGTACCAGCTTGTTACCGCTCAGCTCGATTTCCGTGGCGAGGGTACAATGATGTATGGCATCGGTGTGGGCGCTGACCTTCGTGATGCTGCCAACAACCTCGTTGAGGTAGGACAGAGTGGTCTCGGTCTTGGTGTACGCGATTACTATGTAAACGATGACGAGCAGACCAAGAAGATTCGTGATGCATACAAGGCTTATATGAAGAAGCTCTTCCAGATGGTAGGCAACGACGAGGCTACCGCCCAGAAGAAGATGGAGGCAGTGATGGCTATCGAGACCCGCATCGCCAAGGCAAGCTATAGCCAGGTACAGCTCCGCGACATCGACAAGAACTATCACAAGATGACCTACAACCAGCTCGTGCTCGATTATCCTGGCATCGACTGGGGCAACGTGTTCCTGGCATCCGGTTTCCCTGCTTTCAAGGAAATTTGCGTGGGTCAGCCTGAGCCAATCCACGAGGTAGAGAAGATTCTCGCAGAGACCTCTCTGGATGATTTGAAGACATACGCAGAGATCAAGGTGATTTCTGGTGCAACCAGCGTATTGAGCGATGATTTCCGTGCCGTATCCTTCGAGTTGAGCAAGGTAATGAGTGGTGTTCAGCAGGACCGTCCTCGCTGGAAGCGTGCCGTAAGTACTGTGAGCGGCGTGTTGGGCGAGGCTATCGGAAAGATCTACGTAGAGAAGTACTTCCCAGAGAGCAGTAAGAAGCGTATGCTCGACCTGGTTCACAATCTCCAGACTGCGCTTTCTCAGCGCATCGATGAGGCTACCTGGATGAGTGCTGCTACCAAGGCACAGGCTAAGGATAAGCTGGAGAACTTCATCATCAAGATCGGCTATCCTGACAAGTGGAAGGACTATAGCGGATTGCAGGTAGATGACAGTCTTTCTCTCTACGAGAATATGGCAAATATCTCTGAGTTCTTTACCAAGGATGCCATCGCCCGCAAGGTGAACAAGCCGGTAGATAAGACTGAGTGGGGAATGACTCCTCAGACTATCAATGCTTATTATAACCCAACTACCAACGAGATCTGCTTCCCTGCTGCTATTCTCCAGCCTCCATTCTTCGACCCTACAGCCGATGATGCGATGAACTATGGTGGTATCGGTGGTGTAATCGGTCATGAGATGAGCCACGGCTTTGACGATCAGGGTAGCCAGTTTGACAAGACCGGTAACCAGAACAACTGGTGGACTGCTGCTGACAAGAAGAACTTCGAGTCTCGCACCAAGATCCTGGTTGATCATTTCAACAAGATTGAGTTGGCTGGCAAGAAGGTAAACGGTCAGATGACCCTGGGTGAGAATATCGGTGACAACGGTGGTTTGAACATCGCTTTCCGTGCACTTCAGAATGTGATGAAGACTGAGAAGTTGGGTGTGAAGGATGGATTTACTCCAGAGCAGCGCTTCTTCCTGGCATGGGCTCGTGTATGGGCAGGTAATGCCCGTCCTGAGTACCTGCAGTATCTGATGACCGTGGATGTTCACTCTCCAAACGAGGCTCGTGTGAACGGTGCCCTCCCAATGGTGGATTCATGGTATAAGGCATTCAACATCAAGAAGAGTGACAAGCTCTTTGTTCCTAAGAACAAGCGTGCACATATCTGGTAAAAACATAAAAAAGTCTTGCAGGCACATTGGCTTGCAAGACTTTTTTTATGCTTGTTGCTTTCTTTGCAGAAAGCTCTCCATACTGTTTATTTTGTTCCGAAATAGAGGAACAGCATTCCAAGTAATACGAGGAGAAGATCCACGAACTTCGCCTTGAGGTTCTTCTCGTGGAAGATGGCTGCTCCGAAGAGGAAGCTGACGATGACAGAACCGCGGCGAATCATGCTCACGATACTGATCATGGCGCCAGGCAGACTCAGAGCGTAGAAATAAACGAAGTCGGCAGCCGAGAGGAAGATGCTGATGAAGATAATGCTCCAGTGCCAATGAAATGGGGTGGAGTTCTTCTTTGTTGGCCACCAGATCATCAGGAGCATGGCTCCCATGAGGAAACACTGGTAGATATTGTACCAGCTCTGTACGATCATTCTGTCCAATCCCACACCGCCATTCTCAGGTGGAGCCATCAGATACTTATCGTAGAGACCACTCACGGCACCGAGTACGGCAGCCAGTACGATGAAGTAGATCCACTTGTTGTGCTTGAAGTCGATGCCCTCCTTCTTTCCGCTGCGCGAAAGCATGGCAAAGGAGATAATGGCAAGGATGACACCAATCCACTGGTAGAGGTTGAGTACCTCACCGTAAACCAGCAGGGCACCCACGAGTGTCATCACCGGACGGGTGGCATTGATAGGTCCCACGATGGTGAGCGGCAGATGCTTCATGCCGAAATAACCGAAAATCCAACTGCTCAATACGATGAAACTCTTGAGCACGATGTACTTGTGAACTTCCCATCCGCCTTCGGCTACATGGAACATCGTTCCATCCAGCGAATTTCCTGTATAGCTCAAGATGATGAACGGCAGGAAGATGAGCGATGAGAAAAACGTGTTCAGAAAGAGCACGGGAATCACTGCGTTACCTGAAAGCGCCTTCTTCTTGAAGGCATCATAGAATCCCAGCATCGCTGCTGAGAGAAATGCTAATACTAACCACATATTACTTTGAACTTTGACCATTGAACTTTATGATTACTTTGAACTTTGAACTTTGACCATTGAACTTTATGATATGTCTTGTCTTGCAACATATAGGATTATAGCCTATTATACTAATCATAAAGTTCAAAGTTCAATGTTCAAAGTCCCATGTACCCCACGTCTTCTAGGAACAATGCATTGCCTGGCATGCTTTCGCCCGCATCACTGCGGCTTCCGTTGTGCAGGATATCGAGAAACTGCTCCATCGTGATCTTGCCCCTGCCTACATCAATGAGGGTGCCCACTACGGCACGCACCATATTTCGGAGAAAACGGTTGGCGGTAATCTCGAAATACCAGGTGGTAGGGGAGGTCTGAACCCATCGGGCTGCCGACACATGGCAGATGGTGGTCTTATTGTCGCCACCAGCCTTGCAGAAGGCTGCGTAGTCTTCGTGCTGAAGAAAATACTTCGCCGCCTCATTCATTTTTTCGAAATCGAGGGGGTAGTTCATCTGCAGGGAATAATGGCGCTCGAAAGGATCCTTCCGGGTATGTATATAATAATGATAGGTACGCGAGGTAGCTGAGAAGCGGGCGTGCATCTCAGGGTGAACTTCCCGTACTTCATAGACGGCGATGTCGCGAGGCAGAATCCTATTCAGGCGATATGCCAGCTGGTCGGGAGCCATCGGCAGTTTTTCGAAATCGAAGTGCGCCGCCATGTTTCGGGCATGCACACCGGTATCGGTTCTTCCTGCACCTACCACCTCTATCTCCTTTCTGAGAAGGATGGAAAGGGCACGCTGCAACTCCTGCTGCACCGAATTGGCATTGGGCTGAATTTGCCAGCCGTGATAGTTGGTTCCGTCGTAACCAAAGAATATAAAATATCTCATTGCTTTTCACTTAAAACGGCTGCAAAGTTACTAAAAAAACGTGAAATATGGTATAATAATACAGAATATTTTCAAAAATGATACAATCTTGAAAGAAAATTCCGATTTTATTTTGCAATATGCTAATAATTGTGTACTTTTGCCAACGATTTTGTTTATTTAGATTATGGCACAGAATATATTTAGGGGCCTTGGTGTTGCCCTCATTACTCCTTTTAAGGCCGATGGTTCGGTAGATTATCAGTCGCTCAAGCGATTGGTAGAGTTCCAAATTGACAATGGTGCAGACTTCCTTTGCATCCTTGCAACAACTGGTGAGGCTCCTTGCCTGACCCAGGAAGAGAAAGACAAGATTACAGAATTGGTGAAAGACGTGAACAAGGGTCGCGTCAAGATATTGAAATATTGTGGTGGCAACAATACTGCTGCTGTCGTAGAGGAAATCAAGAATTCTGATTGGAGTGGCATCGATGGAATCCTCAGCATCTGTCCTTATTATAACAAGCCATCACAGGAAGGTTTGTATCAGCACTTCAAGGCAATTGCACAGGTTAGTCCGCTGCCTATCGTACTTTATAACGTGCCTGGCAGAACCGGTATCAATATGAAGCCGGAAACCACCTGCCGCATTGCCCGCGACTTCCCTAATGTGGTAGCCGTGAAGGAGGCGAGTGGTAGTTTGGAGCAGGTAGATGAGATTATCAAGAACAAGCCGGATAATTTCGAAGTAATCAGCGGTGATGATGCCCTTACTTTCTCTATGATTGCGAGTGGTGCTGCCGGTGTGATTTCTGTCATCGGTAATGCCCTACCAAAGGCATTCAGCAGAATGATCCGTCTGGAGTTCCGTGGTGAGTACGAGCCAGCCCGTAAGATTCATCATTCCTTCACCGAGCTTTACAGCCTTCTCTTCGTAGATGGTAATCCAGCCGGTGTGAAGGCATTGCTCAATGATATGGGCTTCATCGAGAACGAGCTGCGCCTGCCGCTGGTTCCTACCCGTATCGCTACCAAGCAGAAGATGAGTGAAATCCTCAGAAGTTTGAATATTTAATATATTGATTAGTGGTTAGTTGTTATTGATTATTATGCGCATACAATAATCATTAATAACTAATCACTGATAATTAATCACTATATATTATGGCTGAAGACAGAAGAATCATACATGAGATTACCCCGCTGATGGGTAAGGATGTGCTTTACATCGCCGACAGGCACAAGAAGGAGTTCACTTATCCGATACACAATCATTCGGTGTTCGAACTCAATTTTGTGGAGAATGCGGCGGGGGTAAAGCGTATTGTGGGTGATTCTCAGGAGGTGATTGGCGACTTTGACCTCTGTCTCATCACATCGCCTGATCTGGAACACGTATGGGAACAGAATGTCTGTCGCAGTGAAGACATCCGTGAGATTACCATTCAGTTTGATTTCAGTATGGGTGAGGAGACTCTCTTCGGCAGAAATCCGTATGCCAGCATTACCCGTATGATGCAGGAGGCGAAGAAAGGGCTTTGCTTTCCCCTGAAGGCGATTATGCAGGTATATCGATTACTGGATACCCTGAGTACGGTGAAGGATGGCTTTTATGCCGTGCAGCAGTTTCTCACCATTCTTTATGAACTGTCGAAGTGTGAGGGTGCGCGAACCCTGGCATCGAGCAGCTATGCCAAGGTAGCGGTGGAGGATGACAGCCGCCGTATTCTGAAGGTGAAGAACTATATCTCGAAGAACTATATGGATGAACTCCGTTTGCCGGATCTCGCTTCACTGGCAGGAATGAGCTCGAGTGCCTTCAGCCGATTCTTTAAGCTCCATACGGGCAGAAACATTTCGGAGTATATCATCGACCTCCGTCTGGGTTATGCAGCCAGGATGCTGGTGGATACAGCCAAAAGCATCAGCGAGATCGGGTTCGACTGCGGTTTCAACAACCTCAGCAACTTCAATCGCATCTTCAAGAAGAAGAAGGGATGTTCGCCAAGTGAGTTCAGAGAGAACTATCATAAGACCAGAATTATCGTGTAAAATACGCATAACGTAATCGTTTAAGTGAAATAATCAAAAATATTTCCCTTAAACGATTTCTTTTTGGGATATTTGTTGTATCTTTGCGTCATCATAAGTATTATTAAATAAACATTTAAAAACTACTATACAGTTATGAAGCAATTTATGGATGAAAACTTCCTGCTTGACACCAAGACTGCGCAGGACCTTTTCCACAATCATGCGGCTAAGATGCCAATCATCGATTATCACTGCCACCTCATCCCTGAGATGGTTGCGAATGATCACAAGTTCAAGAGCATTACAGAACTCTGGCTCGGTGGTGACCACTACAAGTGGCGTGCTATGCGTACCAATGGTGTAGATGAGCGTTTCTGCACAGGTACTGACACCAGCGACTGGGAGAAGTTCGAGAAATGGGCAGAGACTGTACCATATACTTTCCGTAACCCACTTTATCACTGGACACACCTGGAGCTCAAGACAGCTTTCGGTATCGACAAGCAGTTGAGCCCTAAGACTGCACGTGAAATCTACGACGAGTGTAACGAGAAGTTGCAGCTGCCTGAGTTCAGCGCTCGCGGCTTGATGCGTCACTATAATGTAGAATGTGTCTGCACAACAGATGATCCAATCGATGATCTCCGTTACCACAAGCAGACACGCGAGAGCGGTTTCGAAATCAAGATGATTCCAGCTTGGCGTCCTGACAAGGCGATGAACATCGAGAAGCCTGATTTCGCTGAGTATATGAACAAGTTGGGCGAGGTAGCTGGTGTTACCCTCACTACTTTCCAGGATATGGTAGATGCTTTGCAGAAGCGTCACGACTTCTTTACCGAGAACGGCTGTAAGTTGAGCGACCACGGTATCGAGGAGTTCTATGATGAGCCATACACAGATTCTCAGATTGAGACTATCTTTGCAAAGGCAATGCGCGGTCAGCAGCTCTCTGCACTCGAGATCCGCCAGTATAAGCATGCCTTCCTGAAGGTTTGCGCTGAGATGGATCACGCTGCCGACTGGACTCAGCAGTTCCACTATGGTGCTATCCGCGACAACAATACATTGATGTACAACAAGCTCGGTGCTGATACCGGTTTCGACTCTATCGGTGAGTTTACTACCGCTAAGGCTATGAGCAACTTCCTCAATGAGTTGAATATGGAGGGTAAGTTGACACGTACCATCCTCTATACATTGAACCCATGTGCCAACGAGGTAATCGCTACCATGCTCGGTAACTTCCAGGACGGTTCTTGCCCAGGTAAGATCCAGTTCGGTTCAGGCTGGTGGTTCAACGATCAGCTCGATGGTATGACCCGTCAGATGAATGCACTCTCTGTATTGGGTCTCTTGAGCCGTTTCGTAGGTATGTTGACCGACTCACGTTCATTCCTCAGCTACCCACGTCACGAGTACTTCCGTCGTTTGCTCTGCAACCTCCTCGGCAATGATGTAGAGAAGGGCTTGCTTCCTAACGACATGGAGAGTCTCTCTCGCATGGTAGAGGATATCTCTTACAACAATGCTCGCAACTACTTCAAGTTCTACTAAAGAGTAGTAGAATCTGATTAGCAAAATACTAAGACAAATCCCTTCACGGCATCTTTTGGGTGTTGTGAGGGGATTTGTTGCTTGATAACAAAAACCGGAGTTTATGGGATTGATAGATAAAATAGTAGGCTTTTACGAGGATATCAGGGAGTTGAATTCTTCGAATATCCAGGATTTTCGAGGCAAGATGAAATCTTGGCTCAAAATGGGTATGCTCGCTGGCCGTATCTTCTATATCAAGGATATGTGGGCGAGGGATGTGGCGGCATTGACCTTTGCCTCGTTTATGGCATTGATTCCATTCATGGCGATGATGTTTGTCATTGCCCGCGGTTTTGGTTATACAGCCATGCTGGAGTCGTGGCTATCTACCACCTTTGAAGCGCAACCCGTTGTGGCTCAGACTATCGTGAACTTCGTTCACAACTATATCGAGAATACGCAGAGCAATTATATTATCGGTACGGGTATCGTGATGTTTCTCTATACCATCATCTCGCTGATGCAGAAGATAGAACTCACCTTTGATGATATCTGGCATACGGGTGAACGTTCGTGGAAGCAGATTGTGACCGAATATCCTACCATTCTTTTCGGGCTGGGTATGATGATTCTCTTCGCCTCTTTCTTTAATGTATGGACGGTGAATGTGATAGATGATGTGGATAGGATTGCTGATATGGGGGAGACTATTCCGGCTTTCCTCCTGCATGTAGCAGCATTTGTGCCGATGTTCCTTTTCTTCGTGTTCTGTTATTGCGTGATTCCGAATACCTATATCCGGTTTCGCAGTACGCTGGTGCCTTCGCTTCTGGCGGGCATCAGCATGACGGCATTGCAGTATGGATATATTTATCTGCAGGTATTCCTTTCGAGCTATAACGTCATCTATGGTTCGCTTGCCGCCATTCCGCTGTTCCTTCTGTGGCTCCAGATTTCGTGGGCAATCGTGGTATTCGGTGCCTTGCTCTGCTATACCAACCAGAACCTGCATCATTATGATCTGGACTTGAAGTATGATCATGTGAAGTTGGAACAGCGTATCAAGGTCTGTGCCGTGGTGATGCATCAGGTGTGCCATCGCTTCAATGATGGCGAGCAGGCATATACGCCGAAGGATATCCATGAGGTGACGAAGATTCCGCAGCAGATCATCAATCACGCCGTGAAGGAATTGCTGCAGGCAAAATTGCTGGTGGAAATCCGAAGCGAGAAGAAGGGTAGTTTCGAGGAATCGATCATCCTGCATCCGATAGAAAAGATCGATCATCTTACCTATGGAGCGATGATAGAACGGCTCTTTACCTATGGGGCTGATGTTGTGGGACTTGCAGAGCAGAACCCTGACTGGGAAAAATGGAAAGACATAGATGTCTTGAATGCTGAGTTAGTAGAAAAGGGCAAGAGTATAAATTTCGTTTAATATTAATTTTAATAATAGTATATAAACCTTTAAAAACCATTAGTGTATGAGAAAAATGATTTCTTTTGCAGTTTTTGCATTGTTGGCAACCTCGCTGTCGGCGCAAACCGTCGCCAATATGAAGGACCTCAATGCAGAGAAAAAATCGGCTGCTATTAACCTGAAATTGACCGGAACATTAACAACCACGAGAAATTCGGATTTCCGACAGCTTCGTGACTTGTGCTGGCAATTGAGAACTCTGGACTTGAGTGAAGCTACCTGTCCTGTTCTTCCAAAGAATGCCTTCCATTCCCGTCATCATCTGCAGAGCATCATCCTGCCCAACCAGTTACAGGAGATTGGTAGTCAGGCATTCTTTGCCTGCGACAATCTGCAGGAAGTAGTGATTCCTAAGAGCGTGACGAAGGTGGGAGCTGCAGCCTTTTCTGGTTGCAAGGCATTGAAAAACATCACGATAGACGGAACGCCGGAGTTGGGAGAGTTTGCCTTTGCCAATCTGGAAGGTGTAAAGGTTATCAAGGTGAATTCCAAGATTCCGCCAAAGGCAGCTTCTACTGCTTTTTCGGGCGTGAATATGCGAGGAGTAAAATTGGTGATGCCAAGAGGTAGCGAGAAACTCTATCGCAAGGCTCCGGGATGGAACCACTTCTTCGGTGAGGTAAAACAGGCGAGAGAAGTCTGCAACCCTGAGGCTTGTCTGATTCCTACTCCGATGGACCTGAAGGTGAAAGCCAAGGCGGCACCTTTGCAGGTGGCAGGAAACTGGAAAATCATAGCAGCCGATGGTCTTGCCAATGAGCAGGAACATGCTGAGAGAATCCTGAAGGAGCGAGTTGAGCAGCAGCATAAGGATTTGAAGAAAGGCGGACAGCTCACCATGACACTTGCCCTGGATGAGACGCTGGCTGACAATGAGGCTTATACTCTGGATGTGCAGCAGAAGGGAGTTGTAATCAAGGGTAAGACTGCTGCTGGTGTCTTCTACGGTTTGATGACTTTCGACCAGTTGCTCCGTGGCGATGCCTCTAAGGTAGGTTGCGATGCCATCCCACAGCTGACATTGAAAGACCAGCCTCGCACCCATGTAAGAGAGTTGATGGTAGATCCTTGCCGTATCTTCGTTCCATACGAGGATTTGAAGGCTTTTGTTCCGGAGATGGCCCGTTATAAACTGAATATGCTTCATCTCCATCTTGTAGATGATCAGGCTTGGACCATCGAAATCAAAAAATATCCTAGACTCACCGCTGAGGCGAGCAGCCGATGGGGAATGGACGATATGCTGATGCCTATCAAGGGCTATTATACCCAGGAGCAGATGCGCGACTTCGTGGCATATTGTGCCAAGTATCATATACAGGTGGTTCCTGAGATTGAGATGCCGGGACACGAGGTAGCTGCCATCAGCGTCTATCCGGAGTTGACCTGTCAGGGTGTTCAGAAACCTATCCGTACCACCTGCGGTGTTTCGGATGAGTTGCTTTGTCCGGGTAATGACTTCACTTACGAGTTCCTGGGTAATGTCTTCAAGGAGTTGGCAGATATCTTCCCTTCTGAATATATCCATCTGGGTGGTGATGAGGCTGGAAATCCTGCGCTCGACTGCTGGACCAACTGTCCTAAGTGCCAGGCATTGAAGAAGAAGCTGGGTATTACCACAACCGACCGCTCTGAGAACTGGAAGTTGCAGGGATATCTCTTTGATAAGGTGATAGACTTGCTTCGTACCCAGTATCACAAGACTCCAATGTTCTGGTATGAGACCGATTTCAAGAAGATTCAGCCTGGTTGTGTTACCTTTGCCTGGCGTGCCGGTTTGACAAAGGAAGCATTGGTGGCAGCGGTAGAGAACAATGCCCGCATCCTGCTTTGTCCTGGAGAGCATTGCTACTTCGATTATCCGATGGCAAAGGGCGATATGCCTGAGGTAAACTGGGGTATGCCTGTAACATCTCTGAAGGCAGCCTATAGCCTGGATCCTGCCTGGGGAATGGGCGAGGAGTTTGAGAAGAACAATCTCTTCGGTGTAGCCGGAACCCTTTGGAGCGAGTGCATCAATTCGCCAGAGCGTATCTACTATCAGGCTTATCCTCGTTCGCTGGCTTTGGCAGAGGCAGGCTGGAGTTTCCAGAAGAACCGTTCATGGGAGGGATTCCTGACCAGATTGAAGCCAACCGTGAAGGATATGATGAGAAGAGGCATCACCTTCTCTATGGAATATTAATGATGAACTAGAAAGCAAGAAGGGCAAGCTCCAAAAATGGATCTTGCCCTTTCTCATATTTAAATCTCTCTCACTGTAAAATATAATAGAGATTTCTATTTTTACTTGCTCAAACTAACAGAGTGGCTCATATTAGTCATTTCTGGGATTGAGTTGATTACGTCTCTCAAGAACATACCCATGCAAAGTACCATACCTGAAAACATAACTGCGGCTACTGCCATTGTAAAAATAGTCATCATAATCTTTAAATCTTTTTTAATTTTTGTTACTGTTATTCCTTAAATATGGGTGCAAAGTTAACACTTTTTTATCAAATAACGGCATCTTATGCTAAGAAATATAAATGCAACAAGCGTTTTTTGACCTGTATCAACTACTTCAAATATGTGATGAAAATGACATTTTTACAGTATATTTTCAGTATTACTGTCATGTTTGTATTCCGTATTTGTAATATGGCTTTTTGTGTACAGAGAAGCTCTGTTTTTCCTATCAAATAGAAAGAAAAAGTCCAGTAAGTATGAATGGACTTACTGGACTCTTTTTTGTGAAATTTATCGTTATGAGTTCATAGAAATGAGGAACTCTTCATTGTTGCGGGTATGCTGCATACTATTGTGGATAGTGTTCATCGCCTCGATAGGGTTCATGTCGGAAATGAACTTGCGGAGAATCCACATACGGTCGAGGGTTGTCTTATCCTGCAAGAGGTCGTCGCGACGGGTAGAAGAAGCCACGAGGTTGACAGCAGGGAAGATACGCTTGTTGCTGAGTGAGCGGTCGAGCTGCAACTCCATGTTACCTGTACCCTTGAACTCCTCGAAGATGACCTCATCCATCTTACTACCTGTATCAATCAGGGCTGTAGCGATGATGGTAAGCGAACCGCCGCCCTCGATATTACGGGCTGCACCGAAGAAACGCTTAGGCTTCTGCAATGCGTTGGCATCCACACCACCCGTCAACACCTTACCAGAAGCTGGAGCTACTGTATTATAGGCACGTGCCAGACGTGTGATAGAGTCGAGGAAGATGACAACATCATGACCGCACTCAACCATACGCTTTGCCTTCTCCAGAACGATGCCTGCAATTTTCACGTGGCGCTCGGCTGGCTCGTCGAAGGTAGAGGCGATGACCTCTGCATTCACGGTGCGAGCCATATCTGTAACCTCCTCTGGGCGCTCGTCGATGAGCAGCATCATCAGGTATGCCTCTGGATGGTTGGCTGCGATGGCATTGGCGATATCCTTCATCAAGATGGTCTTACCGGTCTTTGGCTGTGCCACGATGAGTGCACGCTGTCCCTTACCGATAGGTGAGAAGAGATCTACTACGCGGGTACTCAGGTTGGTAGTACGACGGTCACCGCAGAGCTCAAACTTCTCGTTAGGGAAGAGTGGGGTGAGGTGCTCGAATGGAACACGGTCTCTTATATCCGAAGGGTCACGACCATTGATCTTGTCGATGCTGGTGAGTGGGAAGTACTTTTCGCCCTCATGTGGAGGACGAACGTGGCACTGGATGACATCACCTGTCTTCAATCCGTAGCGCTTCACGAAATTGGTAGCTACGTAGATATCATCTGGAGATGAGAGATAGTTGAAATCGCTACTGCGAAGGAAACCATATCCATCAGAGAGTACTTCGAGTACACCATTGGCAGAGATGATATCAGTAAAATCATATTCCGGTTCCTGACTTACCTCCTTAGGTGCCTGTGCAGGAGCTGGTGCTGCAGTTGCAGCCGGAGTCATCGGACGGTCGAAGATATCGTATGTAGGCATGGCAGCCTGATCCTCGATAGGTAAATCTACCACGGTAATGAAATCGGTGCCATCGCCCGGGTCGCCTGTCCAGACGCCATCTGGTGTAGTCTCGGCTACAGCTGACTCTGGAGTATGTTTTGGAGTATTGTTTTCTTTTGGTTCTGCAGGAGTACTGTTCTCGTTGTGAGCATTCATCTTAGCCTGGAGCATGGCAATCAACTCACTGTTGTCATTGCCCGAACTGTCGGCAGTAAACTGCGCCTCAGGAATCTCTGCCTCCTGGTTGTCTGATACGGGAGCTTCTTCTGTTGGCTGCTCATTGTTTGACAGAGCTGTAGCCATAGCTTCTTCCTCAGAAACTGTAGTCTGTTCTGTTGGGGTCTCTGCATTTTCTGTTGGTTGCTCTGCAGTATTTTCTGGAGCTTTCATTGCTTCCTGCTGCATTTTGATGGCAGCCGCCTTGGCAGCCGCAATGGCTTCCAGTTCTGCCTTGCTCTTGCGTCCTCTGTGCTTAGGGAAAGCTGCCAGTGGATCTGCGATAGCAGGGGTAGCTTGTGAAGTCTCTCCTTCTGTGGTTGTATCAGTAGCGGCAGGGCCGTTAACCTGGTTTTTCATAACATCGAAGTTTTCGCCCTCGATTCCATGAACAGAATATACTCGATCTTCTTTCTTGCTGGCGATGCGTGTGCGTTTACGCTTTTGCGCAGCACCATCTGCTGATGCCTCTGCCAAAGCATCAAGAATCGTATAGATAATCGTCTCCTTATTGTCGCCAGATTTAATCTTGACGCCAATCTCTTTTGCAAGGTCCTTCAGTTGAACGACACTTTTTGCTGATAATTCGTCTTTGCTATACATTATTATATATTGTATATTATATGATTTTTCTATGAAATGTAGCGTTTCTACAATGGAAACACTAGATGTATTTGAACTTTTCGAGTGCAAAGATAAGCAAAAAATTTGTTTCTGCCAAATTTTTTCTGTAACTTTGCACAAAAATAACGAAAATGGCAAGTCAAATACCGTATTTAGACGTTCAAAACCTCACCAAACGCTTTGGAGCTGAGGTTCTTTTTGATAAAATCTCCTTCTCTATAGCTGAAGGACAGAAAGTGGGACTCGTGGCACGCAATGGCACGGGTAAATCTACATTGATGTCGGTGCTCATGGATAAGGAGGGACATGAGAGTGGTGATATCATCTATCGACGCGACTTGAAGGTGGGCTATCTGGAACAATCTCCTAAGTTTGATCCAGAGGAAAGCGTGCTGGAAGCTTGCTTCAATCATGAGGATGATCCGGAAAAGGTGCTCAAGGCAAAGCAGATCCTCACACAGTTGCATATCACGAACATGGACCAGCCGATGGGACAGTTGAGTGGTGGACAGCAGAAGCGTGTGGCACTCGCCAATGTGCTGATAGATGAGCCTGACTTCCTGATGCTCGATGAGCCTACCAACCACCTCGACCTGGAGATGATAGAGTGGCTGGAGGGTTATCTGAACCGTGGCAACAAGACCATCTTCATGGTTACGCACGACCGTTTCTTCCTCGATAAGGTATGTAATACCATCCTGGAGCTCGACGACAAGACCATCTACACTTATCGTGGAAACTATGCTTACTACCTGGAAAAACGTCAGGAACGTATGGATAATCTGCGTGCAGAAATCCAGCATTCCAAGAATCTCTATCGCAGAGAGCTGGACTGGATGCGCCGTCAGCCTCAGGCTCGCGGTCATAAGGCAAAATATCGTGAGGATGCTTTCTATGAGTTGGAGAAGGTTGCCAAGCAGCGCATCGAAGACCGTCAGGTAAGATTGAAGGCTTCTACCGTATATATTGGTTCGAAAATCTTCGAATGCCAGTATGTGAGCAAGGCTTTCGATGACAGAGGAAAGAAGAAGGTGATTCTCGATAACTTCTACTACAACTTTGCCCGATTTGAGAAGATGGGTATCGTAGGTAATAATGGTACGGGAAAATCTACTTTCATCAAGATGCTCCTGGGTGAGGTGCAGCCGGATAGCGGTAAGTTTGATATTGGCGAGACCGTTCGCTTCGGTTATTTTTCGCAGGAGGGACTCAAGTTCAGGGAAGACCAGAAGGTGATTGATGTCATTACAGAGATTGCCGACTATATCGACCTGGGTAACGGCAAGCACATGACGGCTTCGCAGTTCCTGCAGTTCTTCCTCTTTACTCCTGAGGAACAGCACAACTATGTGTATAAGTTGAGTGGTGGCGAGAAGCGCAAGCTCTATCTCTGTACGGTGCTGATGAGAAATCCCAACTTTCTGGTACTCGATGAGCCTACCAATGACCTCGACATCCAGACCTTGCAGGTGTTGGAAGAGTATCTGCAGGATTTCGCCGGTTGCGTAATCGTGGTGAGTCACGACCGTTACTTCATGGACAAGGTGGTAGATCATCTCCTGGTGTTCAAGGGCGAAGGCGAAATTCAGGATTTCCCTGGCAACTATACCCAGTATAGAGACTGGAGCAGGTTGCAGGAGAAGGATGAAGCAGAAAAAGCTGCAGCTACGGCTAAAAGCGCAGGCAATAACAATACGGCTGCCAACGATGGGGCCGGCACAGCCAAGCGTGATGCCAACTTTGAGAACAAGCGTAAGATGAGCTATAAGGAGAAGCGTGAATATGAACAGCTGACCCAGGAAATAGAGAAGCTTACCGACGAGCAGAAAAAGTTGGAAGAAGCCCTTTGCAGCGGTACCCTGTCGGTAGAGGAATTGACCGAAAAGAGCAAGCGTCTGCCAGAAATCAAGGATGAGCTTGACGAGAAGGAAATGAGGTGGCTGGAACTGTCAGAGATGCTATAAACTTTGAACTTTGAAGTTTGAACATTGAACTTTATGATAAGTTGGTGTGCTGCAAACTTTATGATAAGTTGGTGTGCTGCCTTTAATAATAAACTAGGGTGTCCAGTTCTCTGTTCTTAAAAACAAGCTGGAAACATCCCTGTTAATTG
>OHWZ01000261.1_pt1 | contig 17948 bp, 14 predicted proteins | sample 1579781 | NCBI WGS metagenome assembly OHWZ01 (sample SAMEA3882545, study PRJEB24775) | human gut metagenome | biome: human-associated habitat; feature: intestine environment; material: feces | place: Netherlands | collected 2009/2010 | reverse complement strand
CCCCGCCTCCACAATGACACGTGCAGCCGAAATATGGGGCCACTTCACAGGAATGCCCAGCCACGAATCGCTGCTTCCCCAGCGTCCCGGACCTACCAATATATAATGTTTCCCTTCATCCAAGAATTTACGGTTCATCTTTTCTATTTCATAAGCAATGGTCGGATTATTGGAAGCAGTATAACCATCTGTCTTCACATAAATCACATCCTGAATGTCCTCCATAATGCCATGCCCCAGTGAATTATTACTCTTTAAAAGAACATCCTCATCCTTAATAAGGTTCAAATCCTCCTCAAGATTGGCTTTCACATCGACCATCGGACGAATCTGCAATAAATAGAAAGTACCATTCTTCTTTTGCTGGTTCAATGTCACAGCAAACTCTATCTCAACAGGACGCCTCATCTCACTTTGCCCGTATTCCTGTACCAACTGCAAAATACGGGGCAAAGGAAATACATCGTGTTGCAACACATTGGCAAATGTTATCACCTTCCGGCCTCCCGGATAAATTCCGTCACGGATAATCATATCATACGGATCATACGTGGAAGCAATGAAAGTTAAGGCTCCATCATTATCAGCTTCTTTCACCGGAAGCTTCAACAAATTAAAGCCGTCATCCAAAGAAAAGTTATGCCCCGTATTCTTCAAATCAAGCGCATAAAACTGAGTCTGCGTTTCACGAAGAGCAATTTCCATCTCACTGGTCTGCAACACTTGGTTAGGATGATAAGGACACACCCTCAGAGTCAGACCTCCGTCTACAATATATTTACCCAACCCCAAAGCAAGACTTACAGTTCCCTCTTCGGCTTTTTCATCTCCTATGGGGTAATAGTTGAGCGAACGTGCCACCCCCGAAATAGAAGGATAGAAACGGTCACCATACTGTGTGCCGACCACCTGTTGTAAAATAACAGCCATCTTCTCTTGGTCTATCACATTGCTGGTTGCCTGCATATACGCCTTGCTGTCTCTGAAGAAAACAGAAGCATACACCCCTTTTATGGCATCGCTCAACATACGGAGCATCTCATATTTATCATCTAAATAAGGAATCATATAAGTAGAATATATCCCAGCAAAAGGCTGATAATGAGAATCTTCCAGCAAACTGGAAGAACGGATGGCTATAGGCGATTTCACCACATCAAAGAAAGCAAAGAAATCTTCCACCAGACGGTCGGGCAACTTGGCACGAAGAAAAGCTTTCAATATCGTGTCATCATCCGCATCACTCAATGCTACTTGATATAGGCTATTGGTATCCATGAATTCATCAAAGATATCCGTACAAAGCACCACCGTTTTAGGAATGACCACCGTCGCATTTTCAAACTCATCAAATTCCACGTGGCGCTTTACCATATTGTCAATAAAAGCCAGACCACGTCCTTTTCCCCCCAATGACCCCTCACCGATACGGGCAAAATTAGAATAACGGTCAAAACGATCACGTTGGAACACAGCCACCACACCTTGATTCTTCATCTTACGGTACTTCACAATAGCCTCAAAGATTATACGGCGATGAGCATCAATATCCTGCAAAGAATCCCAAGTTATCTGCTTTAAGAACTCGGCAGGTGGAAACATGGCACGAGAATACAGCCAGCGGGATACGTGATTACGACTGATATGGTAAAGGAGAGATTCTTTAGGAATAGCAAAAATAACATTCTGTAATTCCTTCAAATTATGAACACGGGCCACTTCTTCCAATGTATCGGGATTACGGAAAATGAAATCCCCGAAACCAAAATCATCAGACACAATTTCACGCAAGTCTATATTCATCTTCTTGGAATTCTTATCCACAAAGCTAGCACCATACCGGGAAGCATACACCTTGTTGTCTACCTCAGCCGACTGTAAAATAAGAGGAACAAACGGATCCCTGGAACGTACCTCCGCCAGCAACTTAATACCTGCCATTGGATCCACCACACCACCACGCGGGTAACGTGCATCCGTAATCACACCTAATACATTATTCTGATATTTATTATATAAATCCATCGCCTCCTCGTAAGTACGTGCCAATACAATTTTGGGACGTCCCCTCATACGCAATGTACGCTGGTGAGCATTCAAAGCCTCTGTGGCAAATTCCTGACTTTGCTTCAACACAAATTTATATAAGTTAGGCAACACGGAAGAATAGAACCGGATGGAATCTTCCACCAATAAAATCATCTGCACTCCCACCTCTTTAATATCATGTTCCAAATTCATCTTATCTTCTATCAGCTTGATGATAGACACTAACAGGTCCGTATTCCCCAACCAGCAGAACACATATTCAAAGATGCTCAGATCCTCATGCTCCATACGTGCCGTAATACCATGCGAGAACGGGGTCAGTACCACCAGCGGAATATGAGGGTATTGTTCTTTTATGCTGCGTGCAATCTCAAATGTATCACTGTTATCAGATCCGGGCATACAAATCACCAGATCAAATGTAGTGTTCTCCAATTGCTTCCAGGCAGCTTCCTCAGTAGAAACTTGTGTAAAACGTGGCGGATAGCGAAGACTGAGGTTCATATATTCATTAAATATCTTCTCATCTATACGCCCGTCATCCTCCAACATAAAAGCATCATACGGATTTGCTACCAAAAGAACATTAAAAATCCGTTTGGTCATGAGGTTTACAAACGAAGTATCCTTGAAATACAACTGATTTAATTTTAACTTGCTGAGCATGGTTATTTGATTTACATGGATAATGTAATAGCAAAATACGTCAATAATATTGTTTTATGCAACTTATTCGCAATAAAAAAGAACTTTTGGGTAGAGAGGTCTTACCACAACGATTAACTTTTTATCACCACCAAACTAAAATTTAGCCAAAAATATTTTGCCAATTCACCAAAAAACATACCTTTGCATCAGAAATGATTTTCATTTTGTCAAAACCTTAAATGCATAATAGTTATGGATATTAATCAAATCATGACCTCCCTGGAGGCAAAACACCCTGGTGAATCAGAGTACTTGCAGGCTGTAAAAGAAGTCCTGCTTTCTATTGAGGATATATACAATCAACATCCGGAATTTGAGAAAGCGTCCTTGATTGAGAGATTGGTAGAGCCCGACCGTATCTTTACATTTAAGGTGCCTTGGGTAGATGATAAAGGAAAAGTACAGGTAAACTTAGGTTACCGCGTTCAATTCAATAATGCGATCGGCCCGTACAAAGGCGGTATCCGTTTTCATGCTTCTGTAAACCTCTCCATTTTGAAATTCTTAGGATTTGAGCAAACATTCAAAAATGCACTGACCACATTGCCTATGGGCGGTGGTAAAGGTGGTTCCGATTTCTCACCACGTGGTAAGAGCGATGCTGAGATCATGCGTTTCTGCCAAGCATTCATGCTTGAATTGTGGCGCCACGTAGGTCCTGATATGGATGTTCCTGCCGGTGACATCGGTGTAGGTGGCCGTGAAGTAGGATACATGTTCGGTATGTATAAAAAGTTAACCCGTGAATTTACAGGTACCTTCACTGGCAAAGGCTTGGAATTTGGAGGTTCGTTGATTCGTCCTGAAGCAACCGGTTTTGGTGGTCTTTACTTCGTAAACCAAATGCTGAAAGCAAAAGGAATTGATATTAAAGGCAAAACGGTAGCTGTTTCCGGTTTCGGTAATGTAGCTTGGGGGGCCGTGACTAAAGCAACTGAATTAGGTGCAAAAGTAGTCACAATCTCCGGACCCGACGGCTATATCTATGATCCGGACGGTGTAAGTGGTGATAAAATTGATTACATGTTGGAATTACGTGCGTCAGGCAATGATATCGTAGCTCCATACGCAGAGAAATATCCTAACTCAACATTCGTTGCCGGACGTCGTCCGTGGGAAGTTAAAGTAGATATTGCGCTTCCGTGTGCGACTCAAAACGAATTAAATGGCGAAGATGCTTGTAATTTAATAAAAAATTCCGTTCTTTGCATTGGAGAAATTTCTAATATGGGTTGTACCCCGGAAGCAATTGATGCGTTTATTGAAAATAAACTAATGTATGCACCGGGTAAAGCCGTAAATGCCGGAGGTGTAGCTACTTCAGGTTTGGAAATGAGCCAAAATGCAATGCATATGAGTTGGAGTGCACAAGAAGTAGATGATAAGTTACATCAAATTATGTATGGTATTCATGAACAATGTGTGAAATATGGTACTGAACCTGATGGATATATCAACTATGTGAAAGGAGCAAATATTGCAGGCTTTATGAAAGTAGCCCATGCCATGATGGCTCAAGGAATTGTTTAAAGGCATTCTATTAGCATAAAAATATCTCGTTTAGTTGTATTTGTATTTTGTATTGTAGCTTGCGCTGCCCGCCTGTGAAGGTATGGCAGCGTTTTTTTATGGTATATCCAATCTTTTTTATACATTTGTAGCTTCAAGTAAACGTATGTAAAAATTAAGTTATGGAAATATTACAACTAGATGGCCTTGAACCTCAATTATTTAATTTAATTGGACCATTGGCTATGAATCCTAAAGTCCTAAGGGCTAATAACAATTATCCCTTCAAAACGACCGAACGTTTTCAATGGTACATTGCCGTCGAAGATAATGACGTAACCGGTTTTGTCCCTGTAGAACAGAAAAGTGGCGGTTATGTCATTAACAACTACTATGTCCATAACGATGATCAGGAAGTGCTGGTTGAATTGTTGGGAGCAGTAAAGCCTAAAAACAATTTATATGCAATTGTTCAAACCAAACACGAAGCTATTTTTTCCAACTGTGGTTTTCAAACCGAACACCGTTGGACTAATTATATTAAAATGATTTACAACACGAACAAAAATGAATAATAAAAGAACTAAAGGGGAAAATGTTTATCAACTCGTTCAAAAGAGACTCAAATTCTTATTCAACGAATTTGATAATATCTATGTTTCTTTTTCTGGAGGAAAAGATAGCGGTGTCTTGCTCAACTTATGTATTCAATATATCAGAGAGCATAATCTGGACAGGAAAATCGGAGTATACCACATGGACTATGAAGCACAGTATCAAATGACTACAGAGTATGTGGAACAGACGTTCAGAGAAAATCAGGATATATTGGAAATCTACCATGTCTGTGTCCCTTTCAAAGTAGTGACTTGTGCTTCTATGTTTCAAACCTATTGGCGCCCTTGGGACGAAAGTATGCACGCCCACTGGGTAAGGCCTATGCCTAAAAACTGTTATAAGAAAGAAGATTTCCCATTCTACAATGAGGAAATGTGGGACTACACTTTCCAGACTTCATTTGCATCGTGGTACCATAAAAAGCATGATGCAGTACGCACTTGCTGCCTGGTCGGCATCCGAACTCAAGAGAGCCTGGACCGATGGAGAACTATTCACGGTAACAATCGCCTGAACAGCTATCACAACCTGATGTGGACCCGCAGACTAGGATACGATTTATACAATGCCTACCCTATCTATGACTGGACTACCGAAGATATATGGACAGCATACGCCCGTTTCAAATGGCCATTCAACCAAATGTACGAACTTTATTATAAAGCCGGAGTACCTTTGGACAGACAACGTGTAGCCAGTCCGTTCCTCAGCACAGCACAGGAAACCTTGAAATTATACAAAGCCATCGATCCTAATACTTGGGGGAGAATGTTAGGCCGAGTAAACGGAGTAAACTTTACCGGAATCTATGGTGGAACCCGTGCCATGGGATGGCAAAACATCAAATTACCAGAAGGCTACACATGGAAAGAGTATATGTATTTCCTGTTAGATACGTTACCCGAAGAAACCAAACAGTCTTACTTGGAAAAACTAAGAGTAAGCCGGGAGTTCTGGAAATACAAGGGAGGATGCCTGGATTTATCAACCATACGTAAATTAACTGATTTGGGCATAAAATTCTACGTACAAAAGAAAACAAACTACAAGACAGACAAACTTCCTGTCCAAATGGATTATCTAGACGATATAGACATCGCAGAGTTTAAAGAAATCCCCACTTATAAACGTATGTGTATTTGCATTCTGAAAAATGACCATGTATGTAAATATATGGGATTTGCCCTAACTAAAAAAGAAAAGTTAAGAAGAGACAGAGTGATGCAGAAATATAAAAACATTATCAAATGAAAGAAGAATTCGAAAGTCCTGTGTATCACGTGCACAGAGTACCGGTGGAAAAGGTACGTGCCAACAGTTATAATCCAAACCACGTAGCCGCTCCTGAAATGAAATTGCTGGAATTAAGCATTTGGGAAGATGGCTATACTATGCCTTGTGTATGTTATTATATTCCCGATGAAGATATATATGAACTGGTAGACGGATATCATCGTTATTGTGTGCTTAAAACTTCAAAACGTGTGTTCGAACGAGAAAAAGGTTTACTTCCCGTGGTCGTTATAGAAAAAGACCTTTCAAACAGAATGGCAAGCACTATCCGCCACAACCGCGCCCGCGGCACTCACAGCATTGAACTGATGGTAGATATCGTGGCAGAACTGACCAAAGCCGGAATGAGTGACGAATGGATAAAAAAGAATATTGGCATGGATGCCGACGAACTTTTACGACTCAAACAGATATCCGGCCTAATGGAACTCTTTGCTGACAGGGAATTCACAATACCTGAACCATAAAGCAATTTTCATTAATACATTATTCAGTTGAAATATAACTCATTAATAATAGGATTGTCGGTCCTGGCTTTGCAAAGCTGCACCGACAATCTTGTTTATACAGGGACCGATATCGAGGTAGTACTCACAGGCAATACATACCAAGCAGTTTTCACAGAAAGCTCCCCTGTTTCCACTTTTAACTCCGGCAATCAAATCCTGCTGAATGCTTCCGGCAGTCTTCAGATAGACAACAGAATTCTGACTTATATGGACAACCAATGGAAAGCAGAAAATGAATTTAGCTGGAGTGACCTAACAGGAAAAACAAATGTTACGGCAGTATATCCTGTCTATCCCGATTTGGACTATGTCCAAGAAAATCTTTATAAAAACAATTCGTTGGAAGACATACTGTATGTCAAGGATGAATTTCCGGCCGGAAATTCCATCCATTTACAGTTCAAACATTTATTTTCTCTTCTGACACTGCATTTGGAGGGAAATTTACAAACCTATTTTCAGAAAATAGAGGTAACATGTCCTGCTGTTTCCTCTATTATCCCAAAATCCGCTGAAATAGTTCTAGCGGATAACGGAACACATACGACTACTATTGCCCAAGTTTCTCCTTCCGGAAATTATTCGTTTATAGTCCCTCCTGTCGGAAACATGGTCATCGCCATAAATATGGTAACAAATGGAAAGAAATATACAACACAACTAGAAACAAAGTCTTTTACCGGTAACAAAGAATATACTTATCACTTAAAAATATCTGAAAAAACTCCGGGAATTATGACTGCCGAAGATTGGATTGCATTCAGTCAACTTATCAATAGCAATACATTTACCCAATACAAAGGAAAAACATTGGACGATTTCGGAGAAACGATGAATGGAATAACCACTTATTATCTATTGAATGACATTGATTTTAAAGATGTGGATTGTACTGAGTTAAAACAAATAGGATACGCCCAAACAAACTATTACTTTTCCCAAACCTTTGACGGACAAAATCACACCCTTTACAATATACCTATCAATTCCAGCAATGGCACCACAGGTGTATTCGGAGCCGTCAATATCACCGGCATAGTTAAAAATCTCCATATAGAATCCAGCAAAGTATCTATCACATCAAAAAGCAAGAGCACAGCAGAATGTACAAGTATTTTAGTCGGACGCAATAAAGGCAAAATACTAAATTGTTGCGTTAAGGAGTGCCAAATTGCAGCCAATCCAACCAAAACGAACCAATCAGCCAATACAGGAGGCATAGCAGGAACTTCAACAGGGGAAATCACCAATTGCTATGTTACCAACACCCAAATCATTTATGACGCAAATTCAAAAATAAAAGCAGGACCAGCCGGTGGAATAGCAGGTTCCAGCCAGACCCAAGGTTTGATAGCAAACTGCTATTCTGCCAACAACATAATAAAGAACAGAGAGAGTTACAATGGTGGAATATGCGGGAAAGCTTCGGATGGAGCGCACATTGAAAATTGTTATGTCTATAACATAGATCTAATTACGACCAAAGGATTATTTGCAGGTATAGCTGCCAACTCTTTCTTTATCCACAACTACTATGATAATGCAAAAATAACCTTTATCGGAAAAAATGACGATGGTAATCAGTTGTCTAAAAATGCCCAATACACAGGTACTTTTATGAATAAGGAAGACATTCCCATCTACCGGCTTCTCAACCAATGGATAGATGAAACAGCTCCTACCCTTTATCCCGGTTACCCCTTTACCCGATGGACTGATGGAGGAGAAAATTTTCCTGCCGTTTTCATTTCAGAAACACAAAAAAGTAAGTGAACTCCACGAGACAAGTAAGTCCACTTGCTTTGCCATTTAAGCCCACTTACTTTGCTCACGAAGTTCACTTACTTTTTCAAAGATTCTATACAAATTAAAAGCCGCTTTCTCATTTCACTGAAAAAACGGCTTTTTATATAAAATTATAGCTTGTTCTTATTAAAGAGCACCTACTTCATGCAAAGCAGCGTTAGTCTTGCGAACAGCAGCAGCACTTGCAGCAAATTTAGCTTTTTCTTCTTCGTTCAAAGGCAATTCAACGATCTTTTCAATACCGTTCTTACCCAAGATTACAGGCACACCACAGCAAATATCTGATTCACCGTATTCACCTTCCAAATAAACTGAACAAGGAACCATCTTACCCTGGTTGTGGATGATAGATTCAACAACAAATGCACCAGCTGCACCCGGAGCATACCATGCAGAAGTACCCAGCAACTTAGTCAGAGTAGCACCGCCTACCATAGTAGCAGCAGCAACTTCCTGCAATTTTTCTTCAGACAAGAAGTTAGAAACAGGCATACCTTTGTAAGTAGCAAAACGAGTCAAAGGAATCATAGTAGTATCACCGTGACCACCGATAACCATACCTTCTACTTCGTTAGCGTTGCAACCGATAGCTTGAGACAAGAAATATTTGAAACGAGAGCTATCCAAAGCACCACCCATACCGATGATACGGTTCTTCGGCAAGCCTAAAGACTTCAATGACAAATAAGTCATTGTATCCATCGGGTTAGAGATAACTACGATGATAGCATTAGGAGAGTACTTTAAGATATTCTGAGCAACTGACTTAACGATGCCTGCATTAACACCGATCAGTTCTTCACGGGTCATACCCGGCTTACGGGGAATACCTGAAGTGATAACCACAACGTCAGAGTTAGCTGTTTTTTCATAATCGTTAGTGCAACCTACAATGTTTGTGTCGAAGCCCAACAACTGAGCTGTCTGCATCATATCCATTGCTTTACCTTCTGAAACGCCTTCTTTAACGTCCAGCATTACTACTTCGTCTGCTACTTCGTTAAAAGCAAGAACATTTGCACATGTAGCACCTACGTTACCTGCGCCTACTACGGTTACTTTTGACATAATCTCTATATTTTGTTTAAAGTTGATAATAAAATCGCCTTCTTAAAAGCACCGCAAAGTTACAATGATATTCCGAATTAAAGAAAAATTTCCATAATATTTTTCGAGCAGTCTACATAAATTATTGTACTTTTGTCCAAAATTCAATGTAACACTATGGATAAGAGCAAAAAACTGATTATTGTCATTATTCTGCTGGTTGTGATTATCGGCGGAGTTTCTTTTTATGCTTTTCATCAAGCAAAAGAGAATAAGGAAATGAGCGAACTCTTCGCTGTGGAAAAACTGGAAATGGAAAACGAATATACCACTTTCGCCACCCAATATGATGAACTTCAGATACAGATAAACAATGATTCCTTGCGCGAAAAGCTGGAGAGTGAGAAGCTGAAAACACAGCGGCTGCTAGAAGAATTACGACAAGTAAAGACCAGTAACGCAGCTGAGATCATGCGTTTGAAGAAAGAACTGAAAACAGTACGTGCCGTACTACGCACCTATGTTATCCAAATAGATTCACTGAACAAACTCAACCAAGCACTAGCTGAAGAAAACCAAGAAGTAAAACAAAAATATACGCAGGCAACCCGTCAAATCAATAATTTATCGCAAGAGAAAAAGAATCTGAATGAAAAGGTCACCTTGGCAGCCCAATTGGATGCCACAGGAATTAGCGTAGAGCCTAGAAATAAACGTGGTAAAACAGCCAAGAAAGTAAAAGATGTGAAAAAGATAGCCATCTCGTTCACCATTGTCAAGAATATTACCGCCAAAACAGGTGAACGTACTTTATATATACGTATTGCCAAACCAGACAATGACATACTAACCAAAAACGCTTCAAACACATTCCCATACGAAAACCGTAATTTGGTTTATTCCATCAAGAAATACATAGAATACACCGGAGAAGAACAAAATGTAACCGTATATTGGGACGTAGAGGAATATTTGCCTGCCGGAACTTATCATGTTTATATTTTCGCTGATGGAACCATGATAGGACAACAAGCTTTCAGCATGAAATAACAAGGAACATTCTCTCCTTCAATATATTTAATAAAAAAACAGCCGGTTGGAAACAAACCGGCTGTTTTTTTCTCCACCAAGCAAAAGCAGTAAACATACAGATTGCAGAATTATAAAAATATTTTAAAATAACATCCAGAATATGGCTTTCTTGAAGATTTGTCTTATTTTTGTTGCATAAACAACTTAAAAAACAACAAAACAAGAACACTATAATGAAAAAGATTGCAGCTTTTATCCTATTTATCGGTGTTTTAGATAGTATTTCAGCCCAAAGCACACTCACCTTAGATAGTTGTCGTGCTTTAGCATTATCCAACAATAAAGAGTTGCGCATTTCAGCTGAAAAGATAACAGCTGCACATTATGAAAAGAAAGCGGCTTTTACCAATTATCTTCCTAAGATTGCGGCTATAGGAACCTATATGCGCACTCAGAAAGAAATCTCTTTATTAAGTGACGAACAAAAGGGAGCTATCAGTCAGATAGGGACTACCGCCCAAGGCTCCATACAGGAAACTTTCCAACAACTGGCAGCTTCCAATCCCGAACTCGCACAAATACTGCAACCACTTGCTCCCCTCATCCCAGGTATTGGAAATGCACTGAACAAGGTAGGACAAGGTTTGGTAGATGCGCTGCGCACCGACACACGCAATATGTATGCAGGAGCTGTGACCCTTACCCAACCCATCTTCATGGGAGGAAAAATCGTTGCCTACAATAAAATCACCAAATACGCTGAACAACTGGCCGAATCACAGCACGCCACCGGTATGCAGGATATCATTTTGAGTACAGACCAAGCTTACTGGCAAGTCATCTCACTGATAAACAAGAAAAAACTAGCCCAAAGCTATCTGCAACTGGTCAGCCAACTGGACAGTGATGTAGATAAAATGATAACCGAAGGTGTCGCCACCAAAGCCGACGGACTAAGTGTAAAAGTAAAAGTGAATGAAGCCGAAATGAAGCTCACACAAATAGACAACGGATTAAGCCTATCTAAAATGGTACTATGCCAATTATGCGGTCTGCCTTTAAATGATGAAATACGTTTAGCAGATGAAGACGTAGAAAGCTTAACTCTCCTTGAATATCATGTAGGTGATAATGTAGCCACCGCTTTGGCAAATCGCGAAGAATTACGAAGTTTGGATCTAGCTAATAAAATTTATGACCAAAAAGTCAATATCACCCGCGCGGGATTTCTTCCTACAGTGGCTCTGACCGCCAACTACATGGTAACCAATCCCTCATTGGTAAACGGCTTTGAACGCAAATTCCGCGGCATGTGGGCTGTTGGCGCTATGGTACAAATTCCAATATGGAACTGGGGCGAAGGAATGTATAAGGTAAAAGCTGCCAAAGCGGAAGCAAACATTGCCCGCTACCAACTGGCAGATGCAAAAGAAAAGGTAGAATTGCAGGTAAGCCAAGCCAGCTATAAAGTAAATGAAGCAGCCAAACGCCTGAGTATGGCTGAAAAAAATCTGGAAAAAGCAGACGAGAATCTGCGCTATGCCAAACTGGGATTCATGGAAGGAGTCATTCCTACCAGTAACGTATTGGAAGCGCAAACCGCTTGGTTATCTGCCCAATCAGACAAAATAGACGCTCAGATTGATGTAAAACTGACTGAAGTCTATTTGCGCAAATCAATGGGAGTGCTTAAATAAAAATTAAAGATTAAAAACGAAAAGATATGGCAGAAAGATCACAACACAGCAATATTTTGCTGGCATTTATTTCACTGACAGCAGTCATTGTCATAGTGTCACTGATAGGTTTCTTTACACTGGGTAAAGGTCCGGAAATCATTCAGGGGCAAGCAGAAGCCGACGAATACCGTGTATCCAGCAAAGTGCCGGGACGCATTCTGGAATTTCGTGTAAAGGAAGGAGACAAAGTAAAAGCCGGTGACACACTGGCTATCCTTGAAGCCCCCGATGTAAAAGCCAAACTTTCTCAAGCACAAGCTGCCGAACAAGCAGCACAAGCCTTGAATGAAAAAGCACAACGAGGTACCCGCCAAGAGCAACTGCAAGCTGCCTACGAAATGTGGCAGAAAGCCAAAGCCGGAGTAGAAATTGCTGAAAAGTCATACAACCGTGTCAACCGGCTCTTTGAACAAGGCGTAATGTCCGCGCAAAAACGTGATGAAGCCAAAGCACAATTTGATGCCATGACCGCTACAGAAAAAGCAGCACGCTCCCAATACGAAATGGCAAAGAACGGTGCACAACGTGAAGACAAAGCAGCAGCCGCAGCCCAAGTAGAACGTGCCAAAGGTGCTGTAGCCGAAGTTTCCTCCTACATAGACGAAACGATACTGACCGCGTCAGCTGATGGAGAAGTGACCGAAATTTTTCCCAAAACAGGCGAACTGGTAGGTACCGGTGCCCCCATTATGAACGTGGCCCGCTTGAATGACATGTGGGTAACATTTAATGTACGCGAAGATTTCCTAAAAGACTTTACCGTAGGAAATGAGATTAGCGCATTTATTCCTGCCTTTGACAAAGAAATAAAATTCAAGATTACTTATATGAAAGATCTGGGTACATATGCTGCCTGGAAAGCAACCAAGACTACGGGACAATTCGACCTGAAGACCTTCGAGGTGAAAGCTGTTCCTGTAGAGAGAACAGACGGATTGCGTCCGGGAATGAGTGCCATCATCGAGAAATAACAAACAATGAACAATACTGTCCATAACCGTATATTCCGCATAGCCCGGCGTGAAGTGTTCCGCATCGCCACAAGACCGCTATATCTGTTCTGCATGATCATAGCTCCCTTGTTCTGTTATCTCTTCTTCACTACATTAATGTGGAACGGACTCCCTACGGATATGCCGGCAGGTGTGGTCGATTTGGACAACACAGCTACCACACGCAGCATCATCCGTAATCTGGACGCTTTTCAGCAGACTAAAATCATAGCACATTACCCCAGTTTCGCGGATGCTCGCAAAGCCATGCAGCAAGGAAAGATCTATGCTTTCTACTATATTCCAAAAGGAACTACCGAGAAGGCATTAGCAAGCCGTCAACCCAAGGTTTCCTTTTATACCAACTACTCCTATCTGGTAGCAGGTTCATTACTCTATAAAGACCAGCGCACCATGTCCGAGCTGGCGGGTGGAGCCATCGGCAGAAGACCAGGCCATGGCATTCCTGCAGCCCATAGTCATCGACTCTCATGTATTAAACAACCCATGGCTCAATTACTCTGTATATTTGAGTAACACCATCATACCGGGTATCCTGATGCTGCTCATCTTTATGACCACCGTCTATACCATTGGAAGTGAAATGAAAACCAACACCCAAAAAGAATGGATGGACATGGCAGACAATTCCATCACCGTAGCCTTGACCGGCAAATTGCTGCCCCAGACTGTAGTTTTCTTTGTCATGGCCACCTTCTATAATGTTTATCTATACGGTTTCCTGCACTATCCCTGTAATAGCGGTATACTGCCCATGCTGTTTGCCGGTCTGTTACTAGTACTGGCTTCACAGGCTTTCGGAGTATTTCTGTTCGGATTGTTTACAACAGTCCGCTTGGCACTGAGCACCGCCTCCCTATGGGGGGTGATTTCTTTCTCCATATCGGGTATGAGTTTTCCGGTTATGGCAATGAATCCTGTATTACAGGCACTGGCCAATCTATTCCCGTTACGCCACTACTTCCTGATTTATGTAGATTTGGCACTTAACGGATATCCACTGATTTACGCATGGCATTCAGTAGTCGCGTTGATGTTATTCATGCTGTTGCCTTTCTTTATACTGAAAAGACTGCGCACAGTACTATTACATTATGTATATATTCCCTAAAACGGCAAACAGGTATGAAAACATATAAACTCAAAGATATCATCTCACAAGGAACCAAGGACCTTTTCTACATCTGGTGGCAAGAGTTGAAAGCAGTTGTAAAGGATCAGGGTGTACTTATCTTCTTCATTCTGGTACCACTAGGCTATCCGCTTCTCTATACCTTTATATATACCAATGAAACAGTGCGTGAAGTTCCTGCTGCTGTAGTAGATAACAACCGTTCAAGCCTCAGCCGTGAATACCTGCGTCTGGTAGATGCAGGTGCCGACTTGGAAATAGTATCTCATTGCAGTGATATGGAAGAAGCAAAAACTTTATTGAAGAGCGGCAAAGTGTATGGTATCATCTATATTCCTGAAAGCTTCAGCCGCGACATTACTAAAGGAGTTCAAACCCATGTCACCATCTACTGTGACATGAGCGGTATGCTATACTACAAAGCCATGCTGACAGCCAACACCAATGCCTCGCTGGTAATGAACAAACAGATAAAGATAGAACGCTCCGGCAACACAACCATCCGACAAGATGAAGTGAGCACGTCCCCCATAGCGTATGAGGATATTTCCATTTTCAATCCGCAGAACGGTTTTGCCAGCTTCCTGATACCCGCCGTACTGATACTGATTATCCAACAAACTTTACTGCTAGGAGTAGGTCTATCTGCCGGAACTGCTCGTGAGAACAACCGTTTTCGGGACCTTATCCCCATGAGCCGCCATTATCATGGCACGCTGCGCATTGTTTTAGGCAAATCACTGACTTACCTTATGATATATGCTGTCATGGCTACCTATATGCTCTGCCTTGTTCCCAAAATGTTCAGCCTGGTACAAATAGCTCAAGCCGGAACCCTAGCGGCATTCATGTTTCCCTATATACTGGCATGCATCTTTTTCGCGATGACTTGTTCTATCTTTATTCACCATCGGGAAGCCTGTATGATGATTTATGTATTTACCTCAGTACCGTTGCTATTTATCTCAGGCATTTCGTGGCCAGGTACTGCCATTCCTAAATTCTGGGAGGTGGTTTCGTGGCTGTTCCCTTCCACTTTCGGCATCAACGGCTTTGTACGCATCAACAATATGGGAGCCACACTGACCGATGTGCTGACAGAGTACCGGGTATTGTGGATACAAACAGGTGTTTATTTCCTTACCACCTGCATCGTATACCGTCGTCAGATTACCTTAAGCCGCAGACATGTATACGAAAGATTAAAAGAGATTAAGAAAAGACGCAGAACAAATGTCGTCTGAATTTGTTTATAAATTAAGAACTAAATGAATTATTTATGATGAAAAAACTTTTTATTCTGGCATGCGTATGCCTGCTGATTACTTCATGTAACAGCAACTCCAAAAACACTAACGATTCTGCAATCTCCACCGAAACAACGGATATGCACAATGCAGAAAACTCATTGGATTATGACGGTACTTACACCGGAACTTTTCCGGCTGCCGACTGTCCGGGTATCAACATGACCCTGACTATTAAAAAAGACAAGACTTTTGAGTTGATATCAGAATATATTGACCGGCAGGATGCTACTTTCAAAGAATATGGAACTTACTCTGTTGAAGGTAATATCATGACTTTAATTAATGGAGAGGATAAGCAATATTATAAAGTCGGTGAGAATACCCTGACCGCTCTCAATCAAGACAAACAGGCAATAACAGGAGAGTTAGCAGACCATTATATTCTACACAAAAAATAAACTTTACTTCATCTGTCATTTTCATGCCAAAGTGAAGGGTCCGCTTCAATCTATCACAGCCGGATTCTTCACTTTGTTTTTTTTATCTGCCCACAATCTGTATTCACACTAATTAACTCCCATTCCTTTTGCTTATTACGATTTTTTCGTAGATTTGCGAAAACATCGTAATCAATTCATTTTCTTATGGAAAAGCTAACGATACAAGAAGAAGAAGTGATGCTTCATATTTGGAGCATGGGAGAATGTTTCGTGAAAGACATAGTTGCTAAATTTCCCGAACCCAAGCCGCCTTATACTACGGTGGCATCCATAGTGAACAACCTGAAAAGAAAAAGGTATGTTACGGCCAAACGATTCGGCAACACTTATCAATACACCCCAGTGGTTAAACAAAGCGAATACAAACGCACATTCGTAAGTGGTGTGGTCCGGAACTATTTTGCTGACTCATACAAGGAAATGGTATCTTTCTTCGCCAAAGAGCAAAAAATCTCCGCAGCCGACTTGAAAGACATTATCAACTTGATAGAGAAAGAAGAAGATAAATAATCCTGCTAAATTCACAAATACTATGATAACTACAGCACCCGAACTCATCTACATGCTGAAAGTAAATATAGGCATCGCCTTATTCTATGCTTTCTACAAGCTGTTCTGCTGTCGCGACACTTTCTTCCAGTGGCGTCGTATCGCACTGCTGAGTTTTCTTGCCCTCTCTTTTCTTTATCCGCTGATGGATATGCAAGCATGGGTGAAAGAACAACCTGCCATCAATGAACTGGCAGATTACTACGCACTGATGATGCTGACAGAAACAAATACTTCCACTGCCACAGTAGTCACAGCTCCTGTTGCTATTCCCACACCCGACCTGCTTGATATAATAAAGTTCGTCTATTGGATTGGAATCCTTTTATTATCCGCACGATTTATGATCCAACTAAGCAGTATTTTCCGCCTTGTCTTAAAATGCAAGAATATAAATGTAGACCAAATATCCATACGCAGTCTATCAGAACCTGCCAATCCATTCTCTTTCTGGCAATGGATTTTCATCTATCTGCCCGGACTGAAAGAAGATGAAAAACAAGAAATCCTGACGCACGAACAGACCCACGTCCGCCAATGGCATTCCATAGATGTCATTATCAGTGAAATAGTAAATATCATTTGCTGGATGAATCCTTTTGCATGGCTGCTGAAAACAGAGATCAGACTCAATTTGGAATACCTTGCCGATCATAAAGTAATGGAATCCGGCACAAATAAGAAAGCATATCAATATCACCTTTTGGGATTAGCCAACCAAAACAGACAAACCGGTTTATATAATAATTTCAACTTATCACACTTAAAAAACAGAATTAAAATGATGAACAAAAAAAGAACCCGCACCACAGGGCATATCAAATATGCCTTGTTTGCACCGCTGACTGCTGCTCTACTCTTGGTCAGCAACATTGAAACCGTGGCACGGACAGCCGAAAGGTTAATCTATTCCACGGAAGAAAGCACCCCACGCCCCGAAAGGGAAGAAGTGGCATCTTTTGTCAACACAACAGTACAAGGTCTGGTGACTTTCACTATTACCGTAACCAATAGTGAAGGTAAGCCTCAGCCTAATATTACTCTGCAAATCAAACCGGGTAATGAAGTAAAAACTTTCAAGACCAATGCAGAAGGAAAGGCTACCATAGAAGTGGATATGACGACTCCCAAGTATGTTTCCCTAGACGTTTCCTCTCCTAAAAGTTCCAAACATCAATCACTTCTAAAACTTGA
>OHWZ01000256.1_pt1 | contig 18066 bp, 18 predicted proteins | sample 1579781 | NCBI WGS metagenome assembly OHWZ01 (sample SAMEA3882545, study PRJEB24775) | human gut metagenome | biome: human-associated habitat; feature: intestine environment; material: feces | place: Netherlands | collected 2009/2010 | reverse complement strand
AAATGTTTGCCATATTTGTTATCGTACACTAAATTTTGAAAATGCTGCATAATTTCAGTTCCGAGCTCATATCAAATGTCGAAATAGAACAGTGCGACACCCAATATGAGTATTATGCCAACTTTGCAGAAGCATTCAGGATATGCAGGGATTTTCTTCGAAATCTATGATGGAGTTTCCGCAATGGAGGTGGAAAGCCTGATTGCTCAAAACATCCCATAACGATGAAAAAGCTTCCATCTATGCAATGCCGTACCCGTCTGATGGCGCGTTGTGGGCTTAAGTTTATCGACCAAGTGATCTGTTTGAATCCTGCTTGGCTTAAGTCAATGACATTGGTTCTGAACAGATACAATATTCTTCCAAAAATAAATTAATAAAATGGGGTTAAGTATCTTTCACTTATGCCGATATAAAATGTAAGTAAGCAAAGAATGCTACTTCGTGAAATCCGAAATGAAGCGTACGGTCAGAGTAGGAATTTCACAAATAAAACAAATTTACTTCAGCATGGATGCTGAAGCCCAATTCAAGGAGGAAAAATATTATGGCAATGGTAGTACAGCACAATCTTACAGCGATGAACGCTAATCGTCAGTTAGGAATCACATCAGGAGCTCAGGCAAAATCTTCAGAGAAATTATCTTCTGGTTACAGAATCAACCGTGCAGGTGATGATGCTGCTGGTTTAAAAATTTCTGAGAAAATGAGAAGCCAGATCCGTGGTCTTGACAAAGCATCTGACAATGCACAGGATGGTATTTCTTTGATCCAGACAGCAGAAGGTGCTTTAAATGAAGCTCATTCTATCTTACAGAGAATGAATGAGTTAGCAGTTCAGGGTGCTAATGATACAAACCAGTCTATCGACCGTGATGCAATCAATCAGGAGTTAGAGGCATTAACAGATGAGATAGACAGAATCTCTCAGACAACCCAGTTTAACAAACAGAATCTGTTAGATGGTAACTTCAAAGATAAAAAACTTCAGGTTGGTGCAAATGCTAATCAGAACATTGAAATTAGTATTGATTCCATGAATGCAGATGCTCTTGGTCTTGGAAAAGAGCAGGTAAAACAGGGTGGAACAACACCTACCGCTGTGAAATATCAGGGAATGTCATATAAGTACAATGCAAAAAGCGCTGCTTCAAAAAATAAAGCTGCTGCAATTTCACAGTTTAAAAAATCTATCTCTGATAAAGTTAAATGTGCAGCATTTATCGCACAGTATGATAATACAACAGGCTCTATTTATTACAAAGCAACAGTTGATGGTAAGGAATTAAAATTCAAGTCTGTAGAGAAGGCTCGTTCAGCTTATGTATCTAACCAGAAAGCACTTGCTAGTAAAGCTATTACAGGAGATTTCCAGAAATATGTTCAGACATCAGCTACAGAAGCAACAAAGGATGCAAACGGTGAGATTCGTTATGGCGCTCGCGTAGATGATTATAAAGCTGCAAATGAGACAATCACAAAAGTTCAGGATGCTATTAATAAAGTATCTACACAGCGTTCTGCATTAGGTGCATTACAGAACAGATTAGAGCATACAGTTGCAAACCTTGACAATGTATCAGAGAACACATCTTCCGCAGAGTCTCGTATCCGTGATACAGATATGGCAGAAGAGATGGTTAACTACAGCAAGAATAATATTCTTGCTCAGGCTGGACAGTCTATGCTTGCACAGGCTAATCAGTCTACTCAGGGAGTATTATCACTTCTTCAGTAACATGTAAAATAGAAAGAGAGTTGGCAGTTATGTCAACTCTTTTTTCATAATTAGGATGGTAACATGAGTATAAAACAAATATATACAAAAGTATTAAAATCATGTATTGGATTCTCGGTGTATGGAACTAAAAAAGTAGAAGAGGAAACAAAAGAATTATTACCTTTGTTAAATGAATTTTATGACAGGTTTTTAAGAGAGAATGTATTTGAAATTGATAAAACAGATTATGAAAAACTTCAGCTGTTGTTTATTAACATAATTAGGGATCTTTCACAAGGATTGAAAAATAAAGACGTGGTTTTATTGGAAGATGCCATGGAATATGGGTTATTGTCTTTTCTGGAAATATTTATGGATGAAGATGAAGTGTCACGGCTAAAGGAGGAAAGCGTGAATGAATAGGAATATATATATATCAAATATGCAGTTATTTGAAAAAAGCTTTCCGGGAATTAGTGAAATTATAGAAAATTGTAGAAACAGTATTGAGAAAGAAACAGAAGTGTATTTTGAACAAGCAGCAGATGGCAACAAAATCATTAAAGTAAAAAAAGAAGATAGGCAATTATATTTTAGTGGGAAGAGAGAACCAGCTGACAAAGCGAGGATCGAAATTGAAAAATGGGGGAAGATAGATAAACATGCGGTTGTATTTGTTACGGGTTTGGGCGATATTGCATTTTTAAAACAGCTTGTAATAAAAATAGTTCCTTCTATACAGCTTGTAATATATGAACCATCTTTAAATGTTTTTTTTAAGGTGATAGAGAATATTGATTTGTCATTTTTGTTTGAGGACAGAATACCTGCACTGATAGTGGATGGACTTAATGGCGAGGAAAAAAAAGCAATCGTAGATAAATTAGTAAATCTTGCGAATATTGAGTTTATAAAACATTATGAAAATAGAAGCTGTTCAGCTTTATTTTCAAAACAGGTCTTAGATTTTATGAAATTATTAGAAAAAAAAGTCGAAGATGTGATAGTCGGAAGAAATACAGAAATTAGATATTCTGCTGTTGAAATGGATAATTTATTTCATAATATAAAATATCTTTGTGAAGGATCCATTACGACACAGCTGTGCGACATTATTCCAACGGATATTCCTGCAATCATTGTATCGGCTGGACCGTCATTGAATAAAAATATCATGGAATTGAAGAGAGCAAAGAATAAAGCTTTCATCGTTGCAGTGGACACTGCAGTCAGACCATTGGTAAATGCAGGAATTATTCCAGATATGTATGTGATAGTGGATGGATTAAAACCAAAAGAATTATTGGATTTTGATGAGGCAAAAAGAATTCCGTTGATGCCAAGTATTACTTCCACGAAAGAAATTTTGGAAAATCATACTGGAAAGAAAATTTTCTGGTTTGAGGGACAGCGGTTCATCTGGAGTATGATGATGATGAATGGAGTTCCGTTCAGCACGGTTGCATGTGGAGGATCTGTTGCGTGTAGTGCATTTTCGCTGGTATATAAGCTTGGATTCTCCAGAATAATTTTGGTGGGTCAGGATTTGGCATTAACAGGTAATAAAACACATGCAGACGGTACTTTTAAAAGTATCATGGATGAAATTGATACAAGTCGTTGCATAAAAGTTCCAGGAAACTATGAGGAGGAAGTTCCGACGAGAGGAGACTTCAAGTTATATTTAGACTGGTTTAATTACTATATCAAAGGATGTGAAGGTATTCATGTTATTAATGCTACAGAGGGTGGAGCAAAAATCGATAACACGGAGATTATGACTTTGCACGATGCGATTATGAGAGAGTGCATAAAAGAAGTTGATATTGATGCGTGCTTTGAAAAATTGAAGCCTATTTTTGACGCAGAGCAACAGCATAAAGCGTTGGAATATCTTAAAACATTTCCTGAAATGTACAGAAAACTGAAAAAGAAAGTAATAAAATTAAATAAGGAATATCAAAAACTAAAAACAATCTGCGGTAAAAGTATAATTGATAAGAATGCATATTTAAAAGCATTGAAAAATATAAAAAATCTAACACAAGAAATTGAAAAGCATGAATTATATGATACAATATCGTGTACATTAACAGTCGCAAATTATATTATTGAAAGCGAACAGTTTTATGAAGAGGATACTGTGGCTGCTGAAGGACTACAGATTGCTAAGCAAGGAATAGCCTATACAAAAATGGTAGAACAATGTATAGATTTATTTATTCCACTCACAGAGGAAACCTTGTTGACGCTATAAAACGCTGGTGCTATTAGAAGATATTATATATGTTATAAACCGAGGAGATATCGAATGACCACAACAATAATCGCTGAAGCAGGCGTGAACCACAACGGCAGTCTAAAACTGGCAAAGCAAATGATTGACGAGGCAGCAAAAGCAGGAGCAGACTATATCAAATTTCAGACATTTAAACCGGAAAAGCTGGTTTCCAAATATGCGCAGAAAGCAGATTATCAGAAGAAAACGACAGGCAGTCAGGAATCGCAGCTACAGATGTTGGAAAAACTGGCATTGTCATATGATGATTTTGTGGAGTTGAAAAAATATTGTGAGCAGATTGGAATCGGTTTTCTGTCCACACCGTTTGACGAGGACAGTATCCGGTATCTTGACAGTCTGGACATGGACTTCTGGAAGATACCTTCCGGTGAGATCACAAATTATCCGTATTTGGTTCAGATTGCGCAGACAGGAAGGGATATCGTGCTATCCACCGGGATGTGTGAGATGGATGAGATTGCAGAAGCAATGAAAGTATTGGAAGAGAATGGAGCAGGGAATATTTCGCTGCTCCATTGTAATACAGAATATCCGACACCATATGAGGATGTAAATCTGCTGGCAATGAAGCAGATGCGTACAGCCTTTAAAAAGCAGGTGGGATATTCAGATCATACGGTCGGGATTGAAGTGCCGATCGCAGCAGTGGCATTAGGTGCTGAGATTATTGAAAAGCATTTTACATTAGATAAGAATATGGAAGGTCCGGATCACAAAGCAAGCCTTGAACCATTGGAATTAACTCAGATGATATGTTCTATCCGCCATATTGAAAAAAGTCTGGGGGATGGTAATAAGAAAAGAACTGCTTCGGAACAGCATAATATAGCAGCAGCGAGGAAGAGCATTGTTGCCAAATGTGCGATTTCTAAGGGAGATATTTTTACAGAGGCAAATCTTACGGTTAAAAGACCGGGAAATGGGATAAGTCCGATGAGGTGGAAAGAACTGATTGGAACAAGGGCAGAGAGGGATTATCTGGAAGATGAACTTATATGATAAACTCCGGAAAAGCGTAAATGTTGCATTATATTTCGCTATGAGTATGACAATTTTGTTGCATGAAATTATAAAATATGTTATTAATAACAATATAGAGGCCGAAATAAAGTAAATATGTCATGAATGACATATTGATGAATAAATCTGCTGAAATATGTCATTCCTAACAAGTCTGGAGGGTGTTGTTATGAATAACGAAGATATGAAATCTATATTTGACCAGATAAATAATTTAAAAAAACCTGTTACAGAATCCAAAGAAACAAATGCTGAGTATGAAAAGGATGCTTTTCGAGAAGTTTTAAATGGAATATCAGAGGAAATTCAAAGAGTATTGGATGAAAATGATTTCACACAGGAAGATTTATGTCGGATAACAAATATGTCACAGTCCAATATTAGTAAAATACAAAACGGAAAGGTTGTTCCAAGGATAGAAACACTACAAAAGATTGCGAATGCTACACACACAAGACTTGTAATAAGTTTTGAAAGCATGGAAGGAGAGGATTAAAAATGGCAAATATAACGTCCATTGAGATTAATCAATTCAGGGGAATTAAGCAATTAACAGTTTCTGATTTTTCAAATGTCAATCTTATTGTAGGCGATAATAACAGTGGAAAAACAACATTTTTGGAGGCAATTCAGTTATTGTTTGCGAAAGCTCAACTCAGCTCTGTTAAAAATATCATAAGGCAGAGAACAGTACTTAATATTCATGATAATAGTTTTTATACTTCTTTTATTAAAATGTTCAATGTGGAGCAAAATGAGGATTGGCTAGATCTCGATATTTATGGAGAAAGTAATAACGGTCCGATTGAATTTGAAATGACTGGACGTGAGAAAACCATTTCTGGAGAAGAAGCACTTCAAATTTCAACAATGTCTTCACGTCAAAAAACGTATTACAGAAAATCAACAACTTTTATCCCCGAAACGGTCAAACTGTTTACAGGTAGTATTATTAGTCAAAATGGTAAAAAAACAATAGAGAAAAATGTTCGTTTTACATCTTTAGACAATACAATGGTAGGTTCTGTAACTAAGAGGGAAGTTCAATATATATCTTCTTTTGGTCATTTGAGATATGACTTATTACAGAATATCGTAGATAATCCGGAATATAAGAAATTAGCTATCAGCATTCTGAAGAAGTTTGATGAATCTATAGTGGATATTTGTTATACCAAGGCGGATGATGAATCCTTTGTGGAATCCATTATAACAGAAAATGGCGTAAACATGCCGTTCTCCGTTTATGGTGACGGAATTAAGAAAATATTATATATTTTGAATAAACTATTCGATGCAACAGATTCAATTTTGTTGATTGACGAAATTGAGACAGGTTTGCACAAGAAATATTATGATAAATTATTTCCGGTAGTATTTGAGCTGGCTAAAAAACTGAATGTACAATTATTTATTGCGACACATAGTATGGAAGCAATTGATGCAATACTGGAGTATGGTAAATATGAAAATGATACCAACAGTAAGGATCCGATTAAAGTTATTACGTTAAAGAAAATCGACTCAAACGATGGCAAGGGAAGTAATGTAGCTGCTCGAAATGTTACGGGTAAGTATGTGTATGAAAACCGCAAGGCATTTGAATTTGAGGTGCGCTTATGATGACGGAATTAATGCTTGTTGAAGGTGTATCGGATGTACAGTTGATTAGCTATTATTTACAAAATGTGTATGGCTGGAAACATGAAAAGAATAATCATCTTGGAATACATTCACTGGATGAACATGATCACATAGAAAGTCTTTCAAAAGAAGGAAAGCAACTTGTTTTGTGCGGTGTTGGAGGAAATGGAAGATTTGCACATTTCGTAGAAAGACACCGCATCAATAGTATGATAATTGAACATGAGATATCCTCAATAATGGTTGTGACAGACCGGGATGAGGATTCAATTTCCAAAATTGGAAGAACGATAAACAGTTTGTTTGAGAACGTATCATACAGAGCAGGAGTGTGGATTTGTAACGATGTTGAAGATTCGTTTGGACAACAAAAGCAGGTAGATACATATCTTTTAATTGTTCCGGCGGATAAAAAGGGAGCATTAGAAAATGTAATAATAGATGCATTGAAAGATATTCCGGAAGAAAAAGAGTTGGTAGAAGAAGTAATTCAGTTTGTTGATTCATTAAAAGCAAGGTTAGTGCCTGAATTAAATCAAATTAATAAAGCTAATAAGGCTGCAGTTGGAACTTTTTTTAGTGTTCGAAATCCGAAAGATGCAATGAGATCTTTTGGAACTTTTATTTCTAAAATAGACTGGTCAAAATCAGAATCTTTAAAAAATTTATTTTTGCCATTCATGTATTTAGGAGAGGAGAAAGAATAGCATTTTATATTTTATACTGAAAGCATAGAAAAAGATGTAAGGAGAACCATATGAAACGAATTGGGATAATGACAGGAACAAGAGCAGAATATGGATTGTTAAAGCCTTTGATGCAGGAGATTAATAAAGATAATGATTTGGAATTATACTTGATTGTGTCAGGGATGCATCTGTCACCAGAGTTTGGAATGACTTATCAGGAAATCGAGGAAGACGGTTTTCAAATAAATGCAAAAGTAGAGATGCTGTTAAGTTCCGATAGCCCGGCAGGAATTAGTAAATCGATTGGTTTGGGTGTAATTGGATTTGCAGATGAATTTCAAAGAGCAGATTTGGATATGCTGATTTTGCTTGGAGACAGATATGAAGCACTGTCAGCGGCAATCTGTGCAATGGTCATGAGAATACCGATTGCACATCTTCATGGAGGAGAGTTGACAGAGGGCGCCATTGATGAAGGAATACGTCATTCCATTACAAAAATGAGTTATTTGCATTTTACAAGTACAGAACAATATCGGAACAGAGTGATCCAATTAGGCGAAAATCCGGAAAGAGTATTCTATGTGGGAGCACTTGGAGTAGAAAATATAAAAAAGATTAACTTGATGACAAAAGAAGAACTGGAGAGATCAATTCATTTTGAAATTGATGAAAATACAGTGATTGTGACTTATCATCCGGTAACATTGGAAAATAATACGGTTGAGGAACAGTTCTTAAATCTCTTAAAGGTATTGGACAGAAATCCTAAGATAAGAATGATATTTACAAAAGCAAATGCGGATACAAATGGCAGAATTGTCAATGAGTTGATAGATAAATATGCAGCTCAAAATAGTGAAAGAGCCTGTGCGTTTATGTCATTGGGACAGAAAAGATATTTAAGTGCATTAAAGTATTGCAGAATAGTTATAGGTAATTCTTCGAGTGGAATTATTGAGGCACCTTCCTTTGGCAAACCGATTATTAATATAGGAGACCGGCAAAAAGGAAGAATATGTGCAGACAGTGTGATTAATTGTGGATATACACAGCAGGAAATTCAGCAGGCTATGGAAACTGCACTGACAGAGGAGTTTGAAAATAAAGCCAGAAACTGTAGAAATCCATATGAAAAGGAAAATACAGCAGCAAATATTATAAGTGTTATAAAGGATTATTTGTTGAATGATAAAATTAAATTGAAAAAAGGATTTTATGATATAAAATGAGAAATATAGCGATTATTCCGGCCCGAAGTGGCTCAAAGGGATTGAAAGACAAAAATATCAAAGAATTAAATGGGAAACCACTAATGGCATATACAATTGAGGCTGCATTAGAATCAGGGATATTTGATTGTGTACATGTGTCGACAGACAGTGAGAAATATGCTGAAATAGGAAGGCAGTTCGGGGCGGATGTTCCTTTTCTGAGGGATGCGAAACTGGCTGGGGACAAGAGCAGTACCTGGGATGCGTTACGTTATGTGGTGCAGGAGTACCGGAAAAGAGGAAAAGAATTTGAACTGGTAACTCTGTTACAGCCAACTTCTCCGATGAGAAACGCACGGAATATCAGGGAAGCATATGAGGTATTTGAACAGAAATCTGCGGATGCGGTCATTAGTATTTGCGAATTAGAACATTCCATTCAGATATGCAACAAATTAGGCGAAAATGGCTCAATGTATAATTTTATTGACAGCAATAAAGTTGGAGCCAGACAATTGTCGGATACTTATTATCGGCTGAATGGAGCAATCTATATTCAGAAAACAGAGCTGCTGATGAATAAGCAGAATTTTTATAACGAAAACTCGTATGCCTATATTATGGATCAGAGACATTCTGTTGATATTGACAATGAACTTGATTTCTTATTTGTCGAGACGTTAATGAAAGATAATAAAGATTAATTTTTGCAGTCGATCATCCGATATATAGACTGTAACCTATCATGGAGCGATAGGAAAAGAACATGGAGGTTCGTCTATGAAAACAGAACAGTTAATAACATTTCTGATTTCCCCGGAGCAGACAATTGTAGAAGCAATGCAGAAGATAGATGCGAATGCGAAGGGGATTCTTTTTATTACCAATACAGATAGAAAATTAATAGGGGCGATCACCGATGGAGATATCCGCCGCTGGCTGATTAAGACAGGAAATCTGCAGGAACAGATAAGCCGTCTTATGAATCGCAATCCTAAGTCGGTGTATCGAAGGGAAGTGGCGTCTGCGCAGGATGTGATGAGACGATATTCGATCACGGCATTGCCTGTGCTCAATTCAAAGGGAATCGTGATTGACATTCTTTTTGAACAGGAGCAGAAAACCGAGGTGAGGGAAGGAAGTCTCTCTTTAGATAAAGTGCCGGTAGTCATTATGGCAGGAGGGAAAGGAACCAGATTATATCCTTATACCAAGATTTTGCCCAAACCGCTGATCCCGATTGGGGATATTCCGATTATGGAACGGATTATTGATAAATTCAGGGATGTTGGCGTGACGGATTTTTATGCGACTGTGAATTACCGCAAGAATATGATCAAATCATATTTCACTGATACGGCAAAAGATTATGAAATACAGTATGTAGAAGAAAATCAGCCATTAGGAACAGCAGGAAGCCTGCGGCTGATAGAGGAGGATTTTGAACAGCCTTTTATCGTGACGAATTGTGATATACTGATCCACGCAGATTACGAAGATGTCTACCGGTATCACAGGGAAAGCGGCAATGAACTGACAATCGTTTCTGCACTAAAGAATATTGTAGTACCCTATGGTGTTATCCATTCGAGCGAGAATGGTGCAGTGCAGTCCATGGAGGAAAAACCCAAATTATCATATTTTGTCAATACGGGTATGTACATATTGAATCCGGAATTGAAAAAAGAAATTCCGGAGGACACATTTTATCATATGACAGATCTTACGGATAAATTACTGAAAGAAAACCGCAAGGTCGGCATGTATCCGATTAGTGAGGATTCATTTCTGGATATGGGTGAGTTTGAAGAGATGCACCGTATGGAGAAAAAATTGGATTTGAAGTCAGAGTAGGCAGAGTAAATTACAAGAAATAATGGGTTTACCTAATAAATTGAAATTGATAATAGTATTATAAGTAATTAGACGAAAGAACGAGGAATATAGAATGAAGAAAGTACTTGTAACAGGAGCAGATGGATTTATTGGAAGCCATCTGACAGAAAGCTTATTAGAAAAAGGATATGATGTAAAAGCCTTTACCTATTATAATTCTTTTAATACATGGGGATGGTTAGATACATTACCAAAGGAAAAATTAAATCAGATCGAGGTGTTTAGTGGAGATGTCAGAGATCCGAATGGAGTGAGAGAGGCAATGAAAGGTGTCGATCAGGTTTTTCATCTGGCAGCATTGATTGCAATTCCATTTAGTTATCACTCACCGGATTCCTATGTTGATACCAATATTAAGGGTACGTTGAATGTCTTGCAGGCGGCAAGGGATTTGGGAACAGAGAAGATTATGGTGACATCTACATCGGAAGTATACGGAACAGCACAGTATGTTCCGATTGATGAGAAGCATCCGTTACAGGGGCAGTCACCGTATTCTGCAACAAAAATTGGGGCAGATCGTCTGGCAGAGAGCTTTTACCGCAGCTTTAATCTTCCGGTTGCAATTGTCCGGCCGTTTAATACGTTTGGACCAAGACAATCGGCTAGAGCTGTAATTCCAACAATTATTACTCAGCTTTTGGCGGGGAAAGAAGAGATCAAACTTGGTTCTTTGACACCAACGAGAGATTTTAATTATGTGAAAGATACAGCAGCAGGATTTATAGCAATCGCAGAGTCGGATAAGACCATCGGACAGGAGATTAATATAGCGACACAGCGTGAGATTTCCATTGGAGATCTGGCGAAAGAAATTATTGCACAGATTAACCCGGATGCAAAAATTGTATGTGATGAGCAGCGGCTACGTCCAGAAAAGAGTGAAGTAAATCGTCTGCTTGGAGCGAATGCAAAGATAAAAGAACTGACAGACTGGAAGCAGCAATACACCTTTGAACAGGGGATTGCAGAGACGATCGCATGGATCAGACAGAATATGGCTGCATATAAGACAGATATTTATAATGTGTAGAAGCAAAGATGATGTAAACGGAATCTGTGTGCAAGATTGACAGAGTTATTGTTTTAACAAAGGAAAGAAGGAAGAAGAAAGTGAGTCGATTTATCCCATTGTCAATTCCGAATTTTGAGGGAAATGAGAGAAAATACGTAGATGATGCAATAGATCAGGGCTGGGTATCTACAGGCGGAGCCTATATTACAAAATTAGAAGAACAGATGGCAGGATTTCTTCATGTAGAGAAAGTGGCTGCCTGCCAGAGTGGCACATCTGCATTACATTTGTCGTTGTTGGAATGTAATGTACAGCCGGGAGATATGGTGATCGTGCCGACATTGACTTTTATTGCAGCAGTGAATCCGGTACATTATCAATTTGCAGAGCCTGTATTTATGGATTGTGATGACAGCTTATGCATGGATCCGGTCAAGCTTCGGAAGTTTTGTGAAAAAGAGTGCCATGTAGAACAAAAACAATTAATTCACACGGCTTCTGGCAAGAAAATAAAAGCGGTTATTGTAGTGCATGTGTTTGGAAATCTGGCAGATATGGAAAGCATTATGGATATAGCGGAAGAGTATCATTTAAAGGTAATTGAAGATGCTACAGAAGCGCTGGGTTCCCATTACACAAAGGGACGTTTTGCCGGAAAGTATGCGGGAACGATTGGAGATTTTGGAGCATACTCATTTAATGGGAATAAGATCATTACAACCGGCGGTGGTGGTGCTGTTACAGCAAAAGATGCAAAAACGGTTGCACATATGCAGTATATTTCCACACAGGCAAAGGATGATCCACATTATTATATTCATAATGAAGTCGGATATAATTATCGCATGACAAATTTACAGGCAGCACTTGGTGTGGCGCAGATGGAAGAATTGCCTGAGTTTATAAAGAGAAAACACAGTAATTATGAGCTGTATCAAAAACTACTCGATGGATTTGAACTCGGAAAATTACTTGGCTTTCGAGAAGGAACATACTCAAATCAGTGGTTTTATTCGCTTGAGATTCCAATGGAAAGAGTGAATGGTTCTTTAAGGGATATCATCACAAAGCTGCAGGAAAGAGGTGTACAGACAAGGGCAATCTGGGGATTGATCCATGAACAGCTGCCGTATCAGAATGCGATAACATATGAGATGGAGAAAGCACCTTATTATAGTAAATGCATCTTGAATTTCCCGAGCAGCACACAGATCACAGAAGATGATATTGTTTATGTTGTGGAACAGATCAAGGATGTACTAATGTCATAAGGGATGGTAAAATGCAGGATATTATTTTAGTTGGCTCCGGTGGCTGTATGAGGGAAATTGTGTGGCAGATGCAGGAACAGAATAAATCAACAGAAAATTGGAATATATTAGGATATGTTGATAGAATACAGCCGGAAGAACACAGCAGCGTTACAGTTGGGAATGAAATCATAAAATATATTGGGAATGATGATTATTTGCTGGCAAGAACAGAATTGACAAACGTGGCAGTTTGTGTGGGAGAGCCAAAGCTTCGAAAAAAAATTGTAGAGAAATTGAAAAATAATAAAAATATTATTTTCCCGAACATAATACTTGGTGATACAAGAATTTGTGAGGATGTGCAGATGGGGAAAGGCTGCATTATCAGTATGGATGCAAGAATATCAACCAATGTAACGCTTGGGAGTTTTATTTTTATGAATACCGGAAGCAAAGTATGCCATGACGGAAAGTTAGGCAATTATGTAACATTAAGTCCGGATGTCACATTAGCAGGAAATGTGATAGTCGGCGACAATACAGAAATTGGTATGGGTGCAAATGTGATACAGGGTATTACGATTGGAACGAATACTGTGATTGGTGCAGGTTCGGTAGTCGTGAGAGATGTGGAAGATCATTGTAAGGCAGCCGGAGTACCAGCGAAAGCCTTTAGATGATAATAAGTCTAAAGGCTTTTTAAAAGTTTGTGGAAACTATTTCATTTGCGAATAAGATGGGTTATACTACTACTATTAATGAATGAAAAAGGTATGGAGTAACCCTTGTTGCATTGGCTGGGACTTTTGCTGGATAACCGTGCATTTGTATTGACAACACCGTTGGAGAAAGAAGCCAGACGGTACATCTTTCAGCAGTATGAACAACGGAGAAAAGACATTAATAAAGCGCAGGCGGAGTATGTTATTAAACTTTTGCAGGTGTTGTGTTGCAAGCCTCAGGAGCTGATGGAGGTAAATGATTGAAAAGCCTGCTTTTCAATCATTTAAGGATAGGGTATACTAGAAAAAAAGCAAAGACAGGGGGTGACTGCAAATGTCTGCAAATATAGCAATCGGAATACAGGACTTCTCCACATTAATTGAAAATCATTATTTTTATGTTGATAAAACGGATTTTATAAAGGAATGGTGGGATTGTGGGGACAGTGTTACTCTGATCACAAGACCAAGACGTTTTGGTAAAACTTTGACCATGAGTATGGTAGAACAGTTCTTTTCCGTGGAATATTCCGGACGTTCGGATCTGTTTGAGGATTTAAAAATCTGGGAGGATAAGAAGTACCGTAATATACAGGGAACGTATCCGGTCATTAGCCTGTCTTTTGCAAATGTGAAGGAACCCACGTATCAGCTGGCAGAAAAAAAGATCTGTGAATTAATTGCGCAGCTTTATGTCAAATACGATTTTATAACGGAAAGTGGAAAGCTACGGGATACGGAAGTAAAGTTGTATAAAAAAATCATGACTGATATGGAGTATGTAGATGCAACACTTTCTTTATATTATCTGTCAGGATTTTTGTATAAATATTACGGTAAAAAAGTAATTATTCTGTTAGATGAATATGACACGCCAATGCAGGAAGCTTTTGTAGATGGATACTGGGAGCAGCTTGTGACATTCACAAGAAGTCTGTTTAACGCGACATTTAAGACCAATCCGGCATTAGAGCGTGGAATTATGACAGGAATTACGAGGGTCAGTAAGGAATCCATTTTTTCAGACCTGAATAATTTAAAAGTGGTTACTACAACATCCAATGAATATGCTGCATCCTTTGGTTTTACGGAGCAGGAAGTGTTTTCTGCGCTAGAAGGTTTCGGACTGGAAAACGAAAAAAATGAGGTAAAAAGATGGTATGACGGATTTATTTTTGGAACCCACAAAGATATCTATAATCCGTGGTCGATTTTAAATTATCTGGATGCAAAGCAGTATACAACCTATTGGGCAAACACAAGCGCAAATAGTCTTGTCGGAAAATTGGTTCGTGAAGGAAACCGCCTGATCAAAGAAAAATTTGAAAAACTATTATGTGGGGAATGTATCTGGTCGGAAATAGATGAACAGATTGTATACAATCAACTGGATGGCAATGAAAAGGCGGTATGGAGCCTTTTACTCGCAGGCGGATATTTAAAGGTTTTGTCTTATGAAAAATATCAGGATATTCCAGAAGGAACGGAACCGAAATATCAGCTTGCACTTACCAATCTTGAAGTAAAGCTTATGTTTCAGAGAATGATTCACGATTGGTTTGCCCCGGTACAGCCGGATTACAACGATTTTGTTAAGGCAATGGTTGCTGGGGATGTGGATGCGATGAATGAATATATGAACCGTATAGCATTACAGACATTCAGCTATTTTGATACCGGAGACAGAGCATCGGGAGCAGAACCGGAACGGTTTTATCATGGATTTGTGTTAGGATTGCTTGTTGATCTGCAGGACAGATATTATCTGAAATCGAACCGGGAAAGTGGTTTTGGAAGATATGATATCATGCTTGAACCAAAGAACCCGGGAAAGGATAACGCAGTGATTCTGGAATTTAAAGTACGAAGCGCAAGAAAGGGAAAAAGTCTCGAAGAGACCGCGCAGTCTGCAATTGCACAGATCAGGGAACGAAAATACAGTGAAGAACTAAAAATGAAAGGGATTACAGATAGTCAGATCAAAGAATATGGAGTTGCGTTTGAAGGTAAGACCGTGTTGATTGTGGATTGAGCTGGTAAATATTGTCTGGTTGGTGCGCCTGAAGGGCATAGCAAGGGATACTACACCAGCATCCCAAGCGTTCCCGCCACAATCAGTACCAGCCCCCCGTCTTCTTTTTTTTCAAGTTTCTCATGAAATACAAGATAAGAAAACAGAATGGTAACCAGAATACTCAGCTTATCGATCGGCACAACGACACTTGCCAGACCATCCTGCAATGCGCGGTAATAGCACAGCCAGGAAGCACCGGTGGCAAGACCGGACAGGCAGATAAAGCCAAGTTCCCTGTGATCAATCGTGCGCACGCTGTCCTGCTTTTTCGTGACAAACACGACAATCCATGCCATGATCAGCACGACGATGGTACGGATGGCTGTTCCCAGATTGGAATCAATGTTTTCAATGCCGACTTTTCCCAGAATAGAAGTCAGGCTGGCAAAGACGGCAGAGCCAAGCGCGTAGAAGAACCAGCTCCAGCCTTTTTTCCTGGAATTTTCAGAAGAGGTTTCCTTTTTCGTGATCATCAGGTAGGTTCCCGCGCCGATCAGCACCACGCACAGAAGTTTCAGTGGGCTGATGCTCTCATGCAGGAAGAAAAAAGCGAGAAGAATGGAGAGGATGGCACTCGATTTATCGACAGGTACCACCTTATCCACATCTCCGATCTGCAGTGCACGGAAGTAGCACAGCCAGGAAGCACCGGTGGCAAGTCCGGACAGGATCAGAAATGTCCAGGTTTTGGCAGAAACACTTCCGATGCCGTGTTGTGCCCCAACCAGAAATACCATGATCCATGAAAAAATAAGTACAATAATGGTACGGATCGCCGTAGCTGTATTGGAATCGGTATTTTTGATACCGCATTTCGCCAGTATGGAAGTCAGTCCGGCGAACAGAGCTGACCCAAATGCAAATAGAATCCACATATACAATGTCCTCCCTGAGACAAGCGTAAAATGTTTTGGGGCATTTGTCAAAACTTTTTTCTTGTGATATGATAATTTTATCTTTTTCAGAGGTGACAGAATGTTTGAAAAAAAACAGATCATATACAGTGAAACACAGGGAGTCTGTCAGGTAGAAAATATTGTTTCGCTCTCCGCATCACGCAGGGAGCGAAAAATTCCGTACTATGTGCTGCGCCCGGTATTCGACAAATCCAGAGTATCTTATATTCCGGTAGAAAACCATCAGGTAAAACTGCGGGAATTGTTTACCAGGGAAGAGGCAGAGGCACTTCAGGGAACGGAGGAAATGAAAAAAGATGAAAAACTGAGACAGGCCGTGGAGTATGTATTAGGAAAAAAGGAGGGATAGGATGGCACAGCAGCAGCCACAGCAGGCAATACATAAATTTGTACTTGGAAATAAAGAACTTGAAGGAAAGACAGCGGAATTCCAGTATGACAAAGGCTGGTACAGTATTACGGATATTGTAGGGGAGGAACGCAATGTAATCTACAAATCCCGCAATGCGCAGGAAGCCTATATGAAATGGAACGTATATATCGGCCGCAAAAAAGAGAGACCGTCATCCGCCAAAAACAGCGATGCGGATCATGGAAGCCGTGCGGATGGAAACAGAGCAAACGATTCCCGTGAGCATCGGAGCCGTGATTTCCGCGAAAAGCGTGACATGACGGATCGGCGTGGAAATAACAGGGGACGTCATTGACATATAAAAACAGCACCGGGCAGGTGAAGACCGCGGTGCTGTTTTTGTTTAAAAAGTGAGCGGAGAGCATGGGATTCGAACCCACGTTGCGTCTATTCGACGCAAACCGCATTTCGAGTGCGGCACCTTCGACCTCTCGGACAACTCTCCCTTGAAATTCATCTCTGATGAATTTCCTACGTACATCGCTTCCGCGGAGCGGAACTCTCATGCGATGTGCTCCTTAATAGTATACAGAATTTACATACATTTTTCAAGTCGCTTATCTTGTGAACGGACAAAAATTATACTATAATACAAATGTGTATGTGAAAACATTTGGTACACAATAAGAGAATATGCAGGAGGAAACGTGCATGATGAAGATCGGAATGCTTACCAGCGGCGGAGACTGCCAGGCTTTAAATGCAGCCATGCGTGGTGTTGTAAAAGGACTTACTACGAATGTAGACGAACTGGAGATTTATGGATTTGAAAATGGGTACAAAGGGCTGATCTATGAACAGTACAGAATTCTTACAGCCTCGGATTTTTCCGGAATCCTTACCAGAGGTGGAACGATTCTCGGATCTTCCCGCCAGCCATTCAAACAGATGCGTGTGCCGGATGAAAACGGTCTGGACAAGGTAGAGGCCATGAAGTCCACATACCGTAAGCTCGGACTCGACTGTCTGGTTATCTTAGGTGGTAACGGTACACAGAAGACAGCCAATCTGCTTCGCGAGGAAGGACTCAATATTATTCATCTTCCAAAGACCATTGACAATGATATTTACGGAACAGATGTGACATTCGGTTTTCAGAGTGCAATTAATATAGCGACAGAGACTATCGATTGCATCCATACAACGGCTGCTTCCCACAACCGTGTATTTATTGTAGAGGTGATGGGA
>OHWZ01000250.1_pt1 | contig 18325 bp, 18 predicted proteins | sample 1579781 | NCBI WGS metagenome assembly OHWZ01 (sample SAMEA3882545, study PRJEB24775) | human gut metagenome | biome: human-associated habitat; feature: intestine environment; material: feces | place: Netherlands | collected 2009/2010 | reverse complement strand
GCCGATGGTACTGCAATGCAATGCGGGAGAGTAGGTAGCCGCCTTCTTTTATCAAGAGCCTCAGATTTCGAAAGATTTCTGAGGCTTTTTCGTTTTCCCACAGATTTGGCTTTCCCTTCGGCCGCCGATTTTCAATTCACAGATGACACAGATTTTAGACCTGTTCGGTCTGGAATGATGCAGATCTTTTTCTCTGCTTTTCCTTTTTCACAGAATCAATATAAAAAACTGGACCAACCTTAAAAGTAAGTCCAGTTTGATATTGAGAGATTATTTGTTTCTACGATGATTACGTGTCTTCTGCTTCGACTTCTTTGTTTTCTTGGAAGAAGTACTAGCCTCAGGCTTTTCCTTGCGTATAGGAGCAGAATCGCCGGCTAGGGCGAAATCAAGTTGTTTCTTTTCTAAGTTGGCTTGCGCCACCTTGATGCGGATTGCATCACCTAATTGGTACTTGTTGTGATGACGACGACCAATCAGACAGAAGTTCTTTTCATCGAAGTCGTAGTAATCGTCTGCGATGTCTCGCATCGGAATCATACCTTCACAATGGTTCTCATCAATGGTTGCATAGATGCCGTAAGAAGTGATACCGCTGATGTGGGCATCGAATTCCTCACCTAGCTTATCGCCCATGAATTCTACCATCTTATATTTGATACTGTCTCGTTCTGCATTCTGTGCAATCTGCTCCATGTCGGAGCAATGCTCACAGAGTTCCTCGTAATGCTTCTCGTTGGCACTTCTGCCGCCTTGTGCATACTTGGTGAGCAAGCGGTGTACCATTGTATCCGGATAACGGCGGATAGGCGAGGTGAAGTGAGTATAGTATTCGAATGCCAGACCGAAGTGACCGATGTTGTGAACGGAATACTTTGCCTTCATCATTGCACGGAGAGCTACCATCTGGATGAGGTTGTTCTCAGGCTTGCCTTCGCAGTCAGCCATCAACTTGTTCAGACTTCTGGCTGTGGCGCCCTTGGTGCCCTCGGTCTTCATCTTATAGCCGAACTTCACAACGAATTCACGCAGGGTTTCCAGCTTCTGTGGGTCTGGATTATCGTGAATACGATAAGGAAGCGTCTTTGGCTTCTTTCCCTTTTTCACCTTTCCGATACTTTCAGCCACCGTACGGTTGGCTAGGAGCATGAATTCCTCTACGAGTTTGTTGGCGTCCTTAGAGCGCTTGTAGTAGCAGCTGATAGGCTTGCCTTTCTCGTCAATATCGAAATGCAGTTCCTCTCGGTCGAACTTCACGGCTCCATTCTTGAATCTAGCAGCACGAAGTTTCTTTGCCAGTCTATCAAGGGTGATAAGCTGGAGTGCATTCTCACCCTCGTATGGATGCTCTTTGGTTTCTGCCGGTGCTGGTTCGCCAGTACCATCAATCACACCATTGGCTTCGAGGAGTTCCTGTACCTCTTCATATTTATAGCGGCGGTCGCTCTCGATGACAGTGTGTACGATGCGGTAGTTCTTGACTTCGGCATTGTTGTCGAGTTCGAAGATGACGCTGTATGCCAGCTTTTCCTCGTTAGGACGAAGCGAACAGATGAAGTTGCAGAGACGTTCTGGGAGCATCGGGATGGTGCGATCTACGAGATAGACTGATGTAGCACGCTTCACGGCTTCCTTGTCGATGATGCTGCCCTCTGTTACGTAGTGCGAAACATCGGCGATGTGAACCCCCACCTGCCAGTTGCCGTTCTCCAATCTCTGGATACTCAAGGCATCGTCGAAGTCCTTGGCATCCTTCGGGTCGATGGTGCAGGTGAATACCTTTCTGAAGTCCTCACGTTCCTTGTAATCCTGTTCTGTGATTTCTCCTGAAATCTTGTTGGCAGCATCCTCCACATTCTTTGGATACTTGTAAGGCAATCCATATTGAGCGAGGATGGAGTTCATCTCTACATCGTTGTCACCCTTCTGTCCGAGGATATCCACAACTTCACCGATAGGACTCTTGTTTTCTCCATCCGGCCATTCTATGATTCGTACCACCGCCTTGTCGTCGGTCTTTCCGCCCTTCACCTTTCTTCTCGGAATGATGATGTTGTGAGCGAAGACATCGCTTGGTGTAACAAGGTAAGCCAGATCCTTATCCACTTTCAATCTACCAACGAAGGTATCTTTTGCACGTTCCAGGATCTTGTTTACCTGTGCTTCCTTGATGTGGTTCTTTCGACGGGCGAGGAAGGTGAATTCCACTCGGTCGCCATTGAGCGCTCCCATAGAGTTGCGTTCGGAAACGAAGATAGGATTTTCTTCGCCATCAGGGATGACGGAGTTCTTGCCATTTGCCTTTCTAACAAACTTACCCTCCATTACCTGCACGCTTTGGTTCAGGCGATACGAATTATCACTTACCTTTGCCAGATAGTCATCCCATGCCATTTCCTCCATGATGTCGATAGCCAGCATCTTGAGCGGATGCGTGGTGAGATGGAGGGAACGGAATATTTCTTTAAAGCTGAGCGTTTCGCCCGGCCTTTCGGCAAAGAATTGCTGCAGAATCTCAGTGAGCTGCGCCTTGTTCATTCTTTTGCCGCCTTTTTTACCTTTTCCCATAATTACGACTGTTATATGACTGTTTATAGTTTTATAAGGCAAAGAAACAAAAAAAATCGGAGAATACAAAGTTTCTTGGCATCTTTTTTTGTTTTTTATTAAATATGTAACAAAATAGGCCACTTATTTCTCCTTTCCTTCTATATTCATCTTTATAAACGAGTAGAAAAAGATATGAGAAGATGATAGGGCAAAGCAGAGTTTTTTCTTTCTTTTGGCTGTATTGATAAGTTTCGGATATTACAATGCTGTTACAATTTGAAATATCCTTGCTTAATATTTCGTAATAAGCGGATTTCTTATTATATTTGCAATCGAAACGTAACAAACATTTCCACAAATACAAATAATTATGGATACAAGTCAATATCTTGTGATTTTTTTTCAGATCCTCGGTTCTTTGGCATTGCTCATCTATGGTATGAAGGTGATGAGTGAGGCTTTGCAGAAGATGGCAGGATCCCAGTTGCGCCACATTTTAGGAGCTATGACTACCAACCGATTTACGGGAATGCTTACAGGTACCTTTATTACCTGTGCTGTTCAGAGTTCCTCTGCAACCACCGTGATGACGGTTTCTTTTGTGAATGCAGGTCTGCTCACCCTGGCCCAAGCCATTTCCGTGATAATGGGTGCCAACATCGGTACCACTTTTACGGCATGGATTATGTCGCTGGGTTATAATGTAGATTTAACCATCGTGGTTTTTCCTGCGTTCTTCCTCGGCATTATGCTGATATATAGCAAGAAGCGCCGGTATTTTGGAGATTTCCTTTTCGGTATCGCCTTTCTCTTCTTCTCGCTCGTTCTGTTGAGCAGTGCCGGCAAGGCTCTCGATCTGGAGCATAATCCGGCAGTTATCGACTTCTTCGGTTCCTTCGATACGAAGAGTCATTTCACCATTGTCGTCTTCCTTTTGATAGGTACGCTTATTACCTGCATCGTACAGAGTTCTGCTGCGGTGATGGCCATTACCATCCTGCTCTGTTCTACGGGAGTGCTTCCTATCTATCTGGGTATTGCGCTGGTGATGGGTGAGAATATCGGAACCACTGCTACTGCCAACCTTGCTGCTTTGGGTGCCAATGCCCAGGCTCGTCGTGCGGCTTTGGCTCATCTGGTGTTCAATGTGTTTGGTGTCATCTGGGTTCTCTGCCTGTTCTATCCTTTCGTGGATTTCGTCTGCTCTATTGTGGGTTATGACCCTAATGGCAGCATGTCGGCAGCGCAGAAGGCGAAGTTGCTGCCTATCGTCCTGGCGATGTTCCACACCTGCTTCAATGTCTGCAATACGGGCGTACTCATCTGGTTTATTCCACAGTTGGAAAAGGTGGTCTGCAAGCTTATCAAGCCTAAGGCTGACAAGGAGGATGAGGATTTCCGCCTGCGCTTTATCCAGGCTGGTATCATGAAGACACCGGAGCTTTCTGTCTTCGAGGCACAGCAGGAAATCGGCAGTTTCGGTGAGCGCATTCATCGTATGTTTAGTATGGTGAGAGAGTTGATGGATACCCAGGATGCCAAGACTTTCGACAAGCTCTATGAGCGCATCGAGAAGTATGAGGGCATATCGGATAACATGGAGATTGAGATAGCCAAGTATCTGGATCAGGTGAGCGATGCCCATCTGAGTGATGATACCAAGGCAAAGATTCGTTCGATGCTGCGTGCGATTTCCGAGATAGAGAGCATTGGTGACAGCTGCTACAACCTCGCCCGCACCATCAAGCGCAAGGGAGAGAACAAGGAGGAGTTCACAGCCAAGCAGAATGAGAATATCCATCAGATGTTCAAGCTGGTAGATGAGTCGCTTACCCAGATGAACTTCATGTTTGCTCACGATCGCCAGAGTATCAATATGAACCATACCTATAACATTGAGACGGAAATCAACAACTTCCGTACTCAGTTGAGAAACCAGAATCTGGACGATGTGGATAACCATCTCTACACCTACGGCGTAGGAACCCTGTATATGGATATCATTCAGGAGTGCGAGAAGCTCGGCGATTACGTGGTAAACGTAGCCGAGGCACGTATGGGAACGAGAGCATCGGCATAATCAGCATTTCGATATAAGACAAAAAAGCCAAAAGGCAATAAAAGCAGAAGAGGAGACATCGGTTGATGCCTCCTCTTTCAGTTTTTATACTTTGATCATTTCTTTCATTTCCTTCATTCCTTCAGAAGCCCCCTTCATGATATGTTCAATCTTATAGTAGCCGTTGGTGTTTACGGCACCTGGGTCTATCAGATAGATAGGAATGTTCGGCTTGGTGTATGCTATCAGGCCTGCGGCAGGATACACATTGAGTGAAGTGCCGATGATGACGAAGATATCGGCTTGCTGCACAGCCTCGGCAGCAGGCTCTATCATCGGAACATTCTCGCCGAAGAAGACGATGAATGGTCGCAGCAAGCTGCCATCGCCCGCCTTGGTTCCAGGTTCCACCTCACAGTCATTCTCCGGCAACTCCTTGATGTATCGATAGTCGTAAGGGTCGCGCGAAGAGCAGACTTTGGAGAGTTCTCCATGCAGGTGGATCACGTTCTTGGATCCCGCTTTCTCGTGCAGGTTATCCACATTCTGTGTAATCACCGTTACGTCGAAATCCTTCTCCAGATCCTTGATAAGTTTATGTCCCTCGTTAGGTTGAGCGGCATAGAGCTTATGGCGCAACATGTTATAGAAGTTAGTTACTAGGGTAGGGTCAGCTTCCCATCCCTCGTGGGTAGCTATCTGTTCCACAGGATAGTTCTCCCACAAGCCATCATTTCCACGGAAAGTTTTGAAACCACTCTCCACAGACACTCCAGCGCCGGTTAAAAATACGAGTTTCTTCATCTTATCACGTTTTATTTATTCATATTTTCTTAATCTTCTTATTAAGAATGCACAAATTTACACTTTTTTCTTTAAATATCATCGTTATCAGCGAGAAAAATGTTATCTTTGCACTCGTTTTAAGGACAATAAGTACAAAATAAAGAATATTAATACAAAGTTATAAGATAAATTTATGGATAAAGTAAGTTATGCTTTAGGCATTGGCATCGGTCGCCAGTTGGCTTCTATGGGTGCAGAGAGTTTGAACATTGATGATTTTGCACAGGCTGTAAAGGATGCGATTGCAGGCAATCTTCAGCTTGATGAGCAGGAAGCACAGGAGTTGGTACAGAACTTCTTCGCAGAGCAGGAGGCTAAGGCTCAGGCTGCAGCTGCAGAGAAGGGCAAGGTTGCCAAGGAGGCTGGTGAGCAGTTCCTCGCAGAGAACGCTAAGAAGGATGGTATCATCACAACCAAGAGCGGTTTGCAGTATCAGATTCTGCGCGAGGGTAACGGCAAGGCTCCTAAGGCTACAGATCAGGTAGAGTGCCACTACGAGGGTACACTCATCGATGGTACTAAGTTTGATAGCTCTTACGACCGTGGTCAGACAGCTACCTTCCCATTGAACCAGGTAATCGCTGGTTGGACAGAGGGTCTTCAGTTGATGACCGAGGGTGCTAAGTACCGTTTCTTCATCCCTTATCAGTTGGGTTATGGCGAGCGTGGCGCAGGAGCAGCTATTCCTCCATTCTCAGCATTGATCTTCGATGTAGAGCTTGTTGCAGTAAAGTAATATAGAGAGAACAAAGAATAAAACATAAAGTTAAAAATGAAAAAGTTATTTTTCGGAGCCCTCGTGGCTTGTGTTGCCGCTACATTCGTAGCTTGTGGCAATTCTACTCCAAAGGCAGATCTCAAGAATGATGTAGATACAATGAGCTATGCCATGGGTATGTCTCAGACTCAGGGTCTGAAGGAGTTTATGGTAGAGCGCATGGGCGTGGATACCGCTTACATGGATGATTTCATCAAGGGTCTCAACGATGGTGCCAACGCTGGTGATGACAAGAAGAAGGCTGCTTACTATGCAGGTATTCAGATTGGTCAGCAGATCTCTAACCAGATGGTTAAGGGTATCAACCACGAGGTATTCGGTGACGATTCTACCAAGACTATCTCTTTGAAGAACTTCATGGCTGGTTTCATTACAGGTACTACCGGCAAGAAGGGTTTGATGACTGTAGAGCAGGCTGCTCAGGTAGCACAGACCAAGATGATGGCCATCAAGGCAAAGAACATGGAGAAGGAATATGGACCTAACAAGGTGGCTGGTGAGAAGTTCCTCGCTGCCAACAAGAAGAAGCCAGGAGTGGTAACTCTTCCTTCAGGTGTTCAGTACAAGGTAATCAAGGAGGGTAACGGCCCTATGCCAAAGGATACATCTATGGTAAAGGTTAACTACGAGGGTAAGACAATCGACGGCAAGGTATTCGATTCTTCTTTCAAGCGTGGCCAGGCTGTAGATCTCCGTGCTAACCAGGTTATCAAGGGTTGGACTGAGGCTTTGGTTCACATGCCTGCAGGTTCTGTATGGGAGGTTTACATCCCTCAGCAGTTGGCTTACGGTGAGCGCGAGCAGGGTCAGATCAAGCCATTCTCTGTATTGATCTTCAAGATTGAGTTGATTTCTGTAGGTGGCAAGTAATTTTTGTGGGAACTCATTTTGAGTAGAGGACTTATAAGAAATGAAGAAATATTTAATGACAGCACTCGTCCTCGTGGCGAGTGCTTCTTTGTTTACAGCCAGTGCTGCAAGCAAGAAGAAGAATGTTAAGAAGGTAACTCCAGTGGTTCTTGCCAGCGAGGGTGATTCCTTGAGTTATGCGGCTGGTGTCTATGCCACCCGTGGTCTGGTTCCATTCATCCAGCAGAGTTATCAGGTGGATACTGCTTATATGGCAGACTTCATCCGTGGTTATGAGGAGGCTATCCAGCAGGCAAATACTCCTAAGGGTACTGCTTATATCGTGGGTATGCAGATTGCCCAGATGGTAAATCAGCGCATCCTGCCTGGAACCCGCGAGGAGCTGAAGAGCACCAAGGATTCTATCAATGCCGAACTGTTCAGCCGTGGTTTCGTGGCAGCACTTGCCAATGATACCACTATCTTTACCGAGCACAAGGCTGGCGAGTTCAAGAAGGAAGCCTTGGCTGGTGCTGGCGAGAAATATCTGGCAGCCAATGCCAAGAAGCCAGGTGTCAAGGTCTTGCCTAGCGGTTTGCAGTATAAGGTAATCAAGGAAGGTCAGGGCGAGATTCCTCAGGCTTCTGATGAGGTGGAGGTTATCTACGAGGGCCGTCTCATTGATGGAACCGTATTCGATGCAACTTCCAAGCATGGCGGTGCTGCCACAGACAAGTTCCGTGCCGGCAGCCTGATCAAGGGTTGGACAGAGGCTCTCACCATGATGCCTGTAGGCAGCAAGTGGCAGCTTTACATCCCTTATGAGTTGGCATACGGCGAGCGTCAGGCTGGTCAGATTCCTCCATATTCTACATTGGTATTCGACCTGGAGCTCGTGAGCATCGTGAAGCCAGAGGTAAAGCCTGAGGCAGACAGCGAGCAGAAGGATGATGTAGCTGTAGGAGCTGAGAAGAAGGTGGCTAAGACTCCAGCCAAGACAGCTGGCAAGAAGTCTGCTTCCAGAAAGAGAAAGTAACGCCAAATAGCAGGAAAAATCTGAAATTTTGGTTAAAATCAGTATAAAAAACAACAAAATGCACGGATATTGCAAAATATTCGTGCATTTTGTTGTCTGTTTCGATAGTTTTTATTAATTTTGCTATCTGGTATATAAGAATACCTTAAAATAGAACATAATAATAGAGAAGAAATGGAGAAAATAGACAATCTTGACAGAAAGATTCTCGGCATCCTTTCCAAGAATGCCCGTATTCCTTTCAAAGACGTAGCTGCAGAATGTGGCGTGTCTCGTGCAGCCATCCATCAGCGTGTCCAGCACTTGATGGAGGATGGATTCATCACCGGTAGCGGTTTTGATGTAAACCCTAAGAGTCTGGGTTATTCTACATGTACATACGTAGGACTTAACCTGGAGCGTGGTAATATGTACAAGAAGGTGGTAGAGCGCCTTCAGAACATTCCTGAGATTGTGGAGTGCCACTTCACAACCGGTTCTTATACCATGCTTTTGAAGTTGTATGCCCGTGACAACGAGCAGTTGATGGACTTGCTGAACAACAAGCTCCAGGCTATTCCGGGTGTAGTATCTACCGAGACACTCATCTCGCTTGAGCAGAGCATCAAGCGCGAGGTTCCTGTTCTTTTGGAGGAAGAGTAATTTTTTTGTATTTAGAAATAAACAAATGGAAACATTTGACTTGGAGTCGCATCTCAAGGGTGCGTACTCTTCTTTTCCCGAAGCGAAGCATCTGCCCGTAATCGGTCTTACTGCCAATTACGAGAACATTGATGCTACGCTTCGCGACCGTTATTACAAGCAGGTGATTGCGGCAGGTGGAACGCCTGTCATCATCCCGCCAGTTGCCGACAGTACTGTCATCATCAATACCCTGGAGCATCTAGATGGTTTGATCCTGACGGGTGGGGGCGACCATAACCCGTTGTGGATGGGCGAGGAGCCATCTCCCCGTCTTCACAATATCAATCAGGAGCGTGATGCTGCAGAGCTGATGCTTGTCCGTCTGGCTTTCAACCGTCAGATACCGATGCTTGGCATCTGCCGAGGCATCCAGACCCTGGCGATAGCCTTGGGCGGAAAAGTGTATCAGGATATCAAGCAGATGGTGAAGCACAGTCAGGATGCCGACCGCTCCGAACCAACCCATAGTGTAGAAATCAAGAAGGATTCCACCTTATATCATATATATAATTCGGAAAAGATTCTCGTCAACTCGTTCCACCATCAGGCTGTGAGCGAGCCTGGCAGGCACATGCGCATCATCGCCAAATCTACCGATGGCATCATCGAGGCGATAGAGAGCAATGAGTATAAGCAGATACTCGGCGTGCAGTGGCATCCGGAGTGGCTGGGCGAGGAAGGCGGAAAGATCTTCCAGTGGCTGGTGAACCAGGCTGGCAATTTCCATGCTGCCAAGCAGTTGCACAAGCGTATCCTAACACTCGATACCCATTGCGATACCCCGATGTTCTTCCCACAGGGCGTGAAGTTCGATCATCGCGACTCCCGCATCCTCGTGGATCTGCACAAGATGACCGACGGACATCAGGATGCTACCACCATGGTGGCTTATCTGCCGCAGCCTAAGATAGGCGAGAGCTTCAGCAGCAAGGTAGCCTTCGACGTGCAGGGACCTCTGCAGTATGCCGATCTCATCTTCGACAAGATTGAGGAAATCGTGAGCAAGAACCGCGACTACCTGAGTATTGCCCGAACTCCTGCCGATCTTTACAGCGACAAGCGAAAGGGCAGAAAGAGCATCATGCTCGGTATTGAGAATGGTCTTGCCCTGGAGCACGATTTGAGCAATGTGAAGTACTTTGCCCAGCGAGGCGTGGTATATATCACCCTCTGCCATAATGGCGATAATGACATCTGCGACAGTGCTCGTGGCTGCAATACCCACAATGGCGTGAGCAGTTTCGGAGCCAAGGTGATTCAGGAGATGAACCGCCACGGCATTATGGTGGACTTGAGCCATGCAGGCGAAAAGAGTTTCTATGATGCATTGGAAATCAGTCAGACTCCTATCGTATGTAGCCATAGCAGCAGCCGTGCGCTCTGCGATGTGCCCCGCAATCTTACCGATGATCAGATGCGTGCCCTGGCAGCCCGTGGTGGTGTGGCTCATACTACGCTCTATCACGGATTCCTGCGCAAGGAGGGCGAGGCAGACATCATGGATGCCATTGCCCATCTGGAGCATGCCATCGAGGTGATGGGCATCGATCACGTAGGTCTGGGTACCGATTTCGATGGAGACGGAGGCATCCGCGGACTTGTTGATTCTTCCGAGCTGATTAATTTCACTCTCCAGCTGTTGCGCCGCAAGTACAGCGAGCAGGATATCGCCAAGATCTGGGGAGGCAACTGGCTCAGAGTGATGACGCAGGTGCAGAACTTTAAACTATAATGTTATGACGAAAAAAATGAAGATTATATTAGGTGTGGTGGTAGCTGCCGGACTGGTGGCTGGTACCATCAGCTATAAGAATGCCAGCAGCACAAGTTCGCCTGATGTGCAGGAGGTAGAGGAAGCGGAGAAGCTGAATCCCGTAGGTCCGGCTTTCAATGCCGATTCGGCTCTGGCTTATTGTGCAGCGCAATGCGATTTCGGACCTCGCGTGATGAACAGCGAGGCGCACGATAAGTGTGGCGAATGGATTGTGAGCAAGTTCAAGCAGTTTGGCTGCGAGGTAGAGACCCAGAAGGCTGACCTGAAGGGTTATGATGGCACGATATTGAAGAATACCAATATCATTGCCCATTACAACCCGAAGGCTGAAACCCGTATCTTGCTTTGTGCTCATTGGGACAGTCGCCCTTGGGCGGATAACGATCCCGACAGTACCAATTGGCGCAAGCCTGTGATGGCTGCCAACGATGGTGCCAGCGGAGTAGCCGTCATGCTGGAAATTGCACGCCAGTTGCAGGCAGACAAGAAGTTGAATCCAAGTATCGGCGTAGATTTCGTATGTTTCGATACCGAGGACTGGGGCGTACCTCAATGGTCTGATGCACAGGATGATGGCAATAGCTGGGCTTTGGGTGCCCAGTATTGGAGCGAGAACAAGCCAGAGGGTTACAATCCTCGCTATGGCATCCTCCTGGATATGGTAGGCGGTCAGGGAGCCAAGTTCTACCGCGAAGGAATGTCTATGCAGTATGCTGGAGGCATCGTGAAGCGAGTATGGGCTGCTGCCCGTCAGGCTGGTTACGGCAGTTTCTTCCCTAAGAGTGATGGCGGTATGATTACGGATGATCATATTCCGGTAAACGAGAAGGCGAAGATTCCAACCGTCGATGTGATAGCCTACTATCCTGATTGCCAGCAGAGCAGTTTCGGTCCTACCTGGCACACCGTGAACGATGATATGGCTCATCTGGATAAGAACGTATTGAAGGCAGTGGGTCAGACTATGATCCAGGTGCTTTACACCGAGGAATAAAAAGGAATGTCCCTAGAGGAAGAAGCAGTTACCTCTAGGGGTATTTCTTTTTTTCATTAGGAGAAATCTCCGTTCAGCGACGTTGAACGTATGTTCAAAGCTTTTGAATGTACATTCAACGACGCTGAACGCACATTCAACGTCGCTGAACGGAGACTTCTCCTAATAGTATAGACATTTTCTCCTAATAGTTTCCACAACTTTCCTTTGTTCCATCAAAAAATACCCTTAGGGATGGAAGCTGTTTCCTGTTATCAGGAATGCTTCTTTCCCTAAGGGTATTGTTTTTCTTAATAAGGAGTATGATCAAATCTGTCCCGATTCTACCTGTCTTACCACTCTTTCCGTGAGCCTATCCACTCCGTTCGGATCATATTTCTTGTTGAGGCTAGCACCGAAGAGGGCGGCGAAAGCCTGATAGAAACCGGCACGGATAGGACCGAGGAATGCCTGGATAAGATGATAGGAGGATGAATTGCACTCACGATACACCAGTTTGATGCAGAGCTTGCCCTGTGCATAGGTGAGTTTCTTCATTCTCGGTGTATATTCCTGCTTGATGCTTTTCTCCACCAGCTTCATGTGCGCATCCTTCGCCTTCTTGTTAGGCAGGGTTTCCAGATAGTCACCCGTTTCGATGATGATCTTTCTTACCTCCTTGGCTATCGGCAGAACTTTCTTGATGTTATATACCAGACGGTTGTACGCCATCCTTTCCTTGGCGTTCTTGAACACCGGCTGTGGATAAACATACACGTTGTTCACCTGTACATACTGTATGCTGTCGTGGTCGAGCAGCACCTTTCCCACCTTCACCATCGGTTCGAAGGTAGGGGCATCCATATCGACTTCCTTGTCTTCAGGCTTGTCGTCATCCGTCTGAGCCATTGTCTGCAGCGTGATGCAGAAGAGCATCGCCAGCAAAAAGAATATCTTCTGTTTCATAAAAATCTTCTTGATCCAATTTAAATAATCTGCTCCCTATCCGGAGCATCTCTTATATATATAAAGAGGTGTAATCCTCTTCTATTCCTAATTATGCCGCAAAATTACAGATAATTTCCCATTTAGAGAAAGAAAGTTACTCTTTTCTTACTCATTTTCAGAATTTCGCAGTATCTTTGTGGAAAATTAATAATTCTTTTGCCTGTCTATGAAGTATTGGCAACTTATCATCCGTTTTTTGTTGAAACTGTTTCTCATAGGCAGCTCCCAGTTATTCTATGTCCCTTCTGTTTGTGCCCAGGACTCCTCTTCCCAGCCGGAAGAAGATAGAGAGAAGCATGCCCCTTCGCAACCTTGGCAGGAATATCTGATGGAACTCTCGGAAATGGAGGATTTCGAACAGACAGCCTGGGAGGATTATGAGGAAGAACTGGAAGAGCTGGCACAGCATCCGCTGAATCTGAATACGGCTACCCGCGAAGAGATGGAGCATCTGCCTTTCCTCACTCCTTCACAGGTAGAGGATATCCAGGCATATCTCCATCGCTATCACGGGATGAAGACGATGGCAGAACTGGCTCTCATCCCCAGTATCAGCTGGTATCAGCGGCAGTTGATGAACAGTTTCTTCTATGTAGCCGATGAGACTCCCCGCAAGCAGTTCCCGAGCCTGAAGAACATCCTGAAGTATGGCAAGCACGAGGTGATGGGAATGGTGAAAGTGCCTTTCTATGAGCGCAAGGGCGATGGCAACGGAGCTGATGGATACCTGGGATATAAGTATAAGCACGGGGTGCGCTATCAGTTCAGGTATGGCGACTATGTGAAGATGGGATTCGTAGGCGCCCAGGATGCGGGCGAACCTTTCGGAAGCGGCAGGAACAACCTGGGATATGATTTCTATTCCTTCTATCTGCAAGTCAGAAAATTGGGAAGATGGAAGAATATCACCCTGGGCAGGTATCGGCTGCACGAGGGAATGGGACTGATTCTCAACAATGACTTCAGCTTCGGCAAACTCTCGGTGCTGTCCTCGCTGGGCAGAACCACCAGCCAGATCAAGGTTCATTCCTCCCGCTCTTCTGCCAACTATCTGCAGGGAGCTGCAGCCACCTATACCTTGTTGAAGGGACTTGATCTTACCGGATTCCTCTCTTATCGCAAGATAGATGCCACGCTGAGTGATGAAGGTGGCATCAAGACTATTCTCAAGACCGGTCTGCACCGTACACGCAAGGAGATAGCCAAGCAGGAGATAGCCTCCAATACGCTGGTGGGTGGCAATATCAACTATCGCCATCAGGGCTGGCATATCGGAGCCTCCGGTTTCTATACCTCTTTCTCGCTCCCGCTGATGCCAGAAAAGGTGCAGTTGTACAAGCGGTTTGCCCCCGAAGGCGATGCCTTCTGGAATGTGAGTGTAGATTATGGCTATATTTCCCATCGCTGGACGATAGGGGGCGAAACGGCGACGGGTGATTGTGGAGCCGTTGCCACGCTCAATGCAGCATCTTATCTGGTTTCCGATCATTTCTCGCTCACGGCGGTGCAGAGGTTCTATTCTGCCAGATACTATTCCCTGTTCAGCAACTGTTTTGCCGAGGGAAGCAGCGTGCAGGATGAAAACGGCGTGTATGTGGGGGCTACGTGGTCGCCAGGCAGTCGCTGGACCCTTACTGCCTATAGCGACTTTGCCTATTTTGCCTGGCCTAAGTATCATACCCGCCAGAGTACGCAGAGCTGGGATCATCTGCTGAATATCCTCTATCTTCCTTCCCGTTCCTGGACATTGGGAGCCCGGGTCCGCTATAAGGAAAAGGCGGGAAACGCTACCGGGCGTCTCCGTTTCTATGCCAGCGTTACCACGAAAAACTGGAGTTCCAAGACGAGTGTGGATTATACGAAGTACCGGGAAGGGAATGCGGGCAGCAGCACTAAGACAACTTCCGGCAGCAGCACCCAGAATGCTTCCAGCAGCGGTTATCTGCTGAATGAAAACATCGGATATCATTGGCGGTGGCTGAGGCTGCAGGGCAGTTTCGGCTATTTTCACACCCAGGATTTCGCCAGTCGCATCTATGCCTATGAGCCGGGCTTGCTCTATCAGATGAGTTTTGGCAGTTATTTTGGCGAGGGCATCCGCTATGCCCTGGTGGTGCGTTCGGAGATCAGTCATCATCTGCTGGTTATTGCGAAGCTGGGCAGCACCGATTATTTCGACCGCACCCACATTTCTTCCGGCTTGCAGGAAATCGCCGGTTCTCATCAGATGGATCTGGAGGTGCAGGTGAAGTGGAAGTGGTAACGTTTAATCCCCCAACACGCTTTGGCTGCGTGATGGGGGATTGACTGGTTTAGGAGATTCAAGATACTTTATGCTGAAATGGTAAGCTTCTGCCAGATTTCGGTGTCGCCACTCTTCAGCTTCTTGCAGAGACCACGCTTGCTCCAACGGCTTATCATCTTACGGATGGTTTCACGACTGGCTCCGTCGCCACGCTCACGGCTGGCATCGAAGAGGGTGAACTGCTCTGGGAGCTGGGCGAAGAGCAGGGTGTTACGGGATTTATAGACTGGGATAGCCTCGTTGTCCTGCTGCTGTTTGTCGAGGCGCAAGCCAAACATCTCCATCTGCATGGCGAGCATCATTCGGGAAGAGGAGCCATCCTCGATGTTGTCTTCGGTGAAGAATTTCTGGAAGATATTCTGGGTGCAGCAGCCGGTGAAGTTGAGCTGGGCGTGGGTTACACCGCTGGTGGCGGTGATGTAGTCCTGGCCCACCTCGCTCTGGTCGAACGCCTTACGGAAGTAGTCGCCGAAGGTTTTCCACACGCTCTTCATCGAACCGAGCTCCTCGCTGAACATGTACATGGTGTGACCGTCGGCACAGAGCTGACGACGCATCAGGGCCGACTTAGAGATGGTATCTCCGATGTGACGGATGCAAGGCTTAGGGTCTATTACGCCCTTCTTGCCCTTGTGCTGCTGGTACCATGCCTCCTCCTCACGTGGTTTTTCGTCGTCCTTATCCATCTTCTTCGCCCAGATGCTCTCGATTCTACGGCATACGCCCTTACCCGAAGCCTGTTCGCCGATGGTGATAGACATGATTGCCATCGGAGTCTCGCTGCCGTCGCAATACTTCGCCTTCATGCCGTCGGCGTAGGCTGCGGCAATAGGGAGGGCAGAGAAGAGGGCAGGCACGCGGTCCTCTGGGGCTACGCCAGAGAGTGAGTCACGGAGTCCGAGAGGAAGCTGATCTACAGGAAAGTCGTTGAGTGGTTGTGTACTAGCTTTAGCAGCCAAAAGATTCTCAGAGTTTTGAATGGTTAAATTTTCCATGCTTTTAGTGTTTAAACAGTTCGGTTGCCGGACTATCCGGTAATCGGGGGCAAAAATACGACATTCTTTTGTAACCACCAAATTTCGCCTGGTGATAAGGTCCGAAATTCAGCAGGCGTTCGGAGCTAATAGTGTTAACAAAACTAACTCGCTCTAAATTGGACTTTGATTGAAAATCAAGAAGTTGGGCGTTTGCCTATATTATATAGGTAACAATATGGAAACGAGCGGAATTCTGCTCGTTTCTGTATTTTGCAATATGCAAAGAACGCCTCAATTCGGGGACAAAGATACGATAAATATCTAAATATCCAATGATTTACTAGAAGAATTTGATGGCAATTATAACTTTTTTACATGAAATCTCAAACTTGTGAACATAACCCCATCATAAAAAATGAATAGCAAGTATTCCTGCTGAGTTTATCAAATCAGGGCCATTGTTGTTGATGACGACTCTACCATCAGCTCATATATACCTTTCCGACACAAGCATATAGTGTTTTCATTTGTAAAATGATGTAATCCTAAGCAATAAACTTTATCAATCTTCGTTCTTTTATTATAACACCAAAATAAGAACATATGTATGTATCATCAAGACAAGGATATAAACCTCCTGTAAAATCAACAGGAAGAGGCAAAAAATATTCACATTTTGCTTCTTTGAAGTATTGCAACGGTGCTGAGACCTTCTACACCGTAAGTTATCATGCTTACATACCTTTACTAAAATTTAACAATATTGTCATGAACAAAATAATAAAAATATTATCAAGCATAATTTGTTTTTTTTGCTTCGTCATTCATGGTTGGATCGATTATTTTAATAATTTTTTGTTTTTTTGCCAAATCTTCCAGAATCATTTGTAACTGAAAAAAAGTGGGAAAAAATATTACGCAAATTAATTAAAAAATCATAACATTATGAATATGAAATAACTAGTCTTTTTAGGAGATATTGATTAGGGCACGAAAAACCGCAAAGAAATTTTTAGGTATCACTGAAAATTCCAAAAGAGTCCAAAGACAAAGCAATTCAACTTGTTCAGTTCTCCTTCAGGGCTGATGTGCAAGCGAGAGAGTCGTATGTACGACGATGAGTCAGCTTGGCATAACAAGTTCTACAAGGAAGTAACCTCCAAGGTTGACGAAGACATTTTCACGTTGCATAAACAACTCGTTCGCCAACTGGTTGTCAGAGTTAGTTAACGCCGAGGATTGCATAAAGGCTTTCCAAGGCATATGTTTAATTCAAATTTAATCCACTTTTTAAAGTGGAGTCATAGATAAAATCATATAGAATAAAGATGAAGGAATTAGTGGGTATTATATTATTGACAGTTTTGGTAGTATTTGGTTCATGCAACTCCAATACTAATGTGTCTCTTGTGGGAACATCTCCGCAACTATTTGATGTATGTCAAGTAAGCACAGGTAATCCTGACTATAGAAATAAAGAGTTGTTCATAAACGAATTGGAAAACAAGTGTAAATATCCTATTGAGTTTCAAAAAAATAATTTGGAAGCATACGTTGCTGTTGAATACAAGACTGACCAACGAGGATATATTGTAAAAAAAAGAGTGGTTATTTGCGACAATAAAAAAATCAAAAAGATAACAATGGAAATATTCAATCAAGTTAAAACTCTCAAAATAGCCACAACAGAGAAAATAGATACAATCTACTTCCAATACAAGATACAAGGTTCACCAACTTTAATCCATTCAAAAGTAGATGTAAAGATTATCGGCTATGGCTACAATAATAAATCAATTTTAATGAAGTAACTCGATTTATCATAATTCACTACTGTCCAATAAAAAAGGCAATTCAAATACACGTTCTTCTTCAAGTGGGAATGGTTTTGGTTCTTTTAGAAGTGGAAGCACTAGTAGTAGTCAGGATTTTAATAGATGATTGTTTATGAAGAAACTGTTAATAATTTACTTGATTATATCATTTCTAATGGTTTTTGTTTATGCTATCTTTGTGGTAAATGCGTATGTTAGTATAAAATACGAGGTAGAAACTATAGATAATGATGCTATCATAAATATGGTTTACCAGATATTCGATACTGGTGTTACTATAAATTTTATTTGGTTTGCCATAAATACGATAATATTTTTGGGCTTGTATATAAAGCTTCGTCGTAAGTGAAAAATAATATGATTATGCAAAAGATTGCATAATGTTAAGTATTGAACTTGGAACAGAAATTCTAAAGCAAGGAACTAAATTAAAATTATCTGGAGCCGAAAGGATTACAGATATGATAATTGAAAAGAAACAAGAAGAAGTCAAAAACGATAGTACTATTTGTAAAAAGTAATAATTATGAACTATATTTGTCTTTGGGGAATATTAGCGTCTATAACAGGAATTGCAATAATGTTTTCTGTTATTAAGCACAATCGAGTAGGAGGTAAACACTAATCATAGGTGTTTATCTCCTATTTTCA
>OHWZ01000246.1_pt1 | contig 18458 bp, 12 predicted proteins | sample 1579781 | NCBI WGS metagenome assembly OHWZ01 (sample SAMEA3882545, study PRJEB24775) | human gut metagenome | biome: human-associated habitat; feature: intestine environment; material: feces | place: Netherlands | collected 2009/2010 | reverse complement strand
CTTTCTTCTTATATTGTGGCAATTATCGGAAATATGCTGCCGGTGCCGGTGATTTATCTGTTTGCACGGAAAGTTCTGGTATGGGGAGCGGATAAACCGGTGATTGGAAAGTTTTTTTCCTGGTGTCTGGAGAAGGGAGAAAAGGGCGGAAAGAAATTACAGGAAAAAGCAGGCCGGGGGCTGTTTATCGCACTGCTCCTGTTTGTAGGAATTCCGCTTCCGGGAACCGGTGCATGGACAGGAACACTGGCGGCCAGTATTCTGGACATGGATTTTAAATCAACAATTATCGCCGTCATGCTCGGGGTTCTGCTGGCAGGAATTATTATGATGGTGCTCAGTGTGGCAGGATTCGGCATGTTTTTGAAATAACCAAGGAAGTAATTAATCAATGAAAGACAAGAAAAAAACCAAGACGATTCCGCGTCAGGTGCGCTGGGATAAGCTTGATAATACAGCACATCTTTTCCCGTCCATTGCGGGGGAGAGTATGACAAACGTGTACCGGATCAGTGTGACCTTAAAAGAAGAGGTTCAGGTGGAATTTCTGCAGCAGGCGCTGGACATGATTCTGCCGAAATTCGATGGGTTTAATCTTCGGATGCGCACAGGCGTATTCTGGTATTATTTTGAAGAGAACGGAAAAAAGGCGCCGAAAGTCACGGAAGAGGCGATGTTTCCATGCCGGTTTATCCGGCAGAACAAAAACCGCAATTATCTGTTCCGTGTGACCTATTATAAGTCGAGAATCAATCTCGAAGTGTTTCATGTACTGACCGATGGCATGGGAGGCATTAATTTCCTCCGGGAGCTGACGTATCAGGAAAAAGAAGGAAACAAACTGAGCGGAGATACCTCTCTCAGCAGGGAGGACAGCTTTGTCCGCAATTACCGCAGCAGCAAACCAAGCGGATTTAATAAAGAAAAAGCATATCTGATCAAAGAAGATAAACTTCCGGCCGGAGAATTTGGTGTCATGCATGGGCGGATGCCGGTCTCACAGCTGAAAAAGGTAGCACATGGCTATCATGCATCTTTGAATGAATATTTTATTGCAGTCTTTGTATGGAGTGTGTATAAAGAACTGTTACACGGGATGCCGGGAGGAAAACCGATCCGAATCGCAGTGCCGGTCAATCTGCGGCCGTATTTTGATTCGGATACGACAAAAAACTTTTTTGTTATGGTATCTGCAGAATTCCGTCCACAGAAAGAGTCCTATACGTTTGAGGAAGTACTTGCATGCATACAAAGCAGCCTGCACTCCCAGATCAATAAGGAACATTTAGAGGATCTGTTTTCTTACAGTGTATCCAATCAGAGGAACCTGCTTATGCGTCCGGTGCCGTTATTTTTGAAAAATATTGCCATGCGTATCGTATATGAAAAATCCGCAGTGGCAAATACGACAACGATCACAAACATCGGTAATATCAAGATCAAAGATATTTACCAGCCCTATATAGAAGGTTTTTCGGCTTTTATAGCCATGTCAAAAGGGCAGTATCTGAAAGGAACGATCTGTTCTTATCAGGATACGCTGGTATTTACATTCAGTTCCATCTTTTCCGAGGCTCTGGTACAGAAGGCATTTTTCCGCAAGATTGCGGCGGATGGTGTGGATGTGGAGATTGAGACGAACGGAGTATATTATGAATAAATGCAAAAAATGTAATGTTGTCATATTGGACGATACGGACCGCTGTCCGCTCTGTAAACATGTGCTGGAGTCGGACGGGATACCGGGAGAGAGCCGGTATCCGGATGCCATTGCAACGGCGCGTAAATTCCGGTTTGTGGAGAATCTGGTACTGTTTATCTCCATTGTGGCGGAGTGTCTGCTGATTGCCATCAATTTTCAGGTGGACAGGGAAGTGGCATGGAGCCTTGTAATTGGTATCATTCTTTTATATGGAAATGTGGTGCTTCGCATGGCAATTCTGGGAAAATCCGGCTATCTGGCCAAAACCGTCTGCCTGGTACTTCTTGCCATTGTAATGCTTCTTGGAATTGATTATCTGACCGGATACCGGCGCTGGTCGTTAGACTATGTGCTTCCGGGGGGAATCATTGCCATTGATCTGGCGTTGTTTATCCTGATTCTGGTAAACCGGAGAAACTGGCAGAGTTATATGATGTCGGAACTGCTGACGATATTGCTGAGCATTGTACCGGTGGTATTGCTGCAGATGAGAATCATTCATTTTCCATATCTGGCATGGGGATCCCTCGGGGTATCGGTATTTTTATTCCTTGGAACACTGATTCTTGGTGATCGGCGTGCACGAACCGAACTGAAACGGAGATTTCATATATGATAGAAAGCGAAGCGAGTGTAAAAGGACGTGTGGTGGCAGAAATGCTGTCACATTTTACCAATGATTTGAAAATCGGAAAAAAAATAAAGAGCGGAGAGCTGCGCAAGCGGATGATAGAGCCGCCATGGATTCCACCGGCAATGTTTAACCTGACAGGAATCAATATGGATCATTTTACGATGAAACTTTTGTCGTTAAAGGAAAATCCAAACACGGATTACGTGATTCTGCAGTTACACGGCGGTGGTTATACGGGAGCTGTGCGCAATGCGTATTATGTGTTTGCAGGATTATATAACGAGCTGAGCCATGGATGCAATGTGCTTACTCCGGATTATCGTGTGGCCCCGGAGAATCCATATCCGGCAGCACTTGAAGATGCATTGGCATCATACCGCTGGCTGCTTTCCAAGGGATATTATGGAGAACAGATTATCCTTGCCGGAGATTCGGCAGGCGGTGGACTGGCGATGGCACTCTGTATGTATCTGCGGGATCATAATATGCCGGTACCGGGAGGAATCATAGCCATGTCTCCGTGGACGGATCTGACGGCCAGCGGGGAGTCTTATGAGACCAATTATGAGAAAGATCCACTGTTTGGAAATACGAAGGAGAGTCTGATTTACCAGAATGATTATCCGGGGGAACATGACCGGATGGACCCGTATATTTCTCCGCTGTTTGGAGATTTCCGGGGATTTCCGCCAATGCTCATACAGGTTGGATCGATTGAGATGCTTCTGAGTGATTCGGTTTCGGTAGCGGCAAAGGCAAGGGAGCAGGGGGTAAAAGTGCGCCTGTCTGTTTATGAAGGGATGTTTCATGTGTTCCAGATGGCATATCTGAATATTCCAGAATCAAAGAAGGCATGGGCAGAAGCCGGCAAATTCATTGATGTGCTGCGCACGGACAGCAGACTGTAAAAATTATTACAAAAATGGCGCGGAATTTTTTCACATATTGCATAAACGCCTAGATACGTCTACATTTCCATGGAGTAAGCCTCCACATGATGTAGAAATGTGGGTTGACAATAACACAAGATGTAGTGTAGTCTTGTATTTGTTAATGAAAATATACAAGATATAGGGAGTAATCTCTATATCTTATATTTTGTGTAAACAATCGTTTATAAAGATAGACTTTGAGAGGAAGATGGAACATGAAAATTATTAAGAGAAGCGGAGTCGAGGTATTTTTTGATTCGAATAAGATCGTCGCGGCTGTACAGAAAGCGAATGCATCGGTAATCGATTATGAAAAACTCAGCGATGAGCAGATTCAGGAGATTGCCGATAATGTGGAAGTGGCATGTGAAAACATGAAACGATCTGCCAGCGTGGAGGAAATCCAGGATATGGTAGAGAACCAGCTGATGAACCAGCATGCATTTACGGTTGCCCGTAATTATATTACATACCGTTATAAGAGAGCGCTTGTTCGTAAATCCAATTCTACTGATGAACAGATTCTGTCCCTCTTAGAGTGTAACAATGAGGAAGTAAAACAGGAAAATTCCAATAAAAATCCTACTGTAAACAGTGTACAGAGAGATTATATGGCGGGAGAAGTCAGCAAGGATATCACGAAGAGATTCCTGTTGCCGGAAGATATTGTGGAAGCACATGAAAAAGGACTGATTCATTTCCATGATGCAGATTATTTTGCGCAGCACATGCATAACTGCTGTCTGGTGAACTTAGAGGACATGCTGCAGAATGGTACTGTAATCAGCGAGACCGGAATTGACCGTCCGAGAAGTTTTTCCACGGCCTGCAATATAGCAACACAGGCGATTGCGCAGATTGCAAGTTCGCAGTATGGAGGACAGAGTATTTCACTGTCCCATCTGGCACCGTTCGTACAGGTGAGCCGTGAAAAATTCCGGATACAGGTCCGGACAGAGTTTGAAAAGATCGGGCTGGATCTGGATGAGGAGAAAATCAATAAAGTAGCAGAGATGCGTGTAAGAGAAGAGATCAACCGTGGTGTGCAGATGATCCAGTATCAGGTGATTACCCTGATGACAACAAACGGACAGGCACCTTTCGTTACGGTATTTATGTATCTGGACGAAGTGCCGGAGGGACAGACTAGAGATGATTTGGCTGCAATCATTGAAGAAATGCTGCACCAGAGAATCAAGGGCGTAAAGAATGAGCAGGGAGTCTTTGTTACACCTGCATTTCCAAAGCTCATCTATGTGCTCGAAGAGGATAATATCCATGAAGATTCTAAATATTATTATCTTACGAAGCTTGCAGCACAGTGTACTGCAAAGCGTATGGTTCCGGATTACATCTCGGAAAAGGTCATGAAGTCTATTAAGACCAATGACCAGGGTGAGGAATTCTGCTATCCGTCTATGGGCTGCCGCAGCTTCTTAACGGTAGACCGCTGTGAGGAAAATGTTGCAAATGCTGGAAACTGGAAGAAAGGACATAAATATTATGGACGATTCAACCAGGGTGTTGTAACCATCAACCTTGTCGATGTGGCATGCTCCTCTGATGGAGATATGGATTTATTCTGGAAAATTCTGGATGAGCGTCTTGAATTATGCCACCGTGCATTAAGATGCCGCCACGAACGTCTTCTTGGAACACCGTCAGATGTTGCACCGATTCTGTGGCAGCATGGAGCACTTGCCCGTCTGAAAAAGGGGGAGCCAATTGACAAGTTGTTATATAATGGCTATTCAACCATTTCCCTTGGCTATGCCGGTCTGTGTGAAACCTGTAGGCGTATGCTTGGAGTTTCTCATACAGAAACTGAAAAGGGAATGCCATTTGCAAAAGCTGTAATGCAGCATCTTAACGATGCCTGTGCAAAGTGGAAAGCTGCGGAGAACATTGATTACAGTGTATATGGAACTCCTCTTGAGTCTACCACATACAAATTTGCAAAGTGTCTGCAGAAACGTTTTGGCATCATTAAGGACGTAACTGATCACAACTATATCACAAACAGTTATCACGTTTGTGTAAGGGAAAAGATCAACGCCTTTGAAAAACTGAAATTCGAATCAGAGTTCCAGCCTCTTTCTCCGGGTGGTGCAATTAGCTATGTTGAGGTTCCAAATATGCAGAATAACATTCCTGCAGTATTATCAGTGATCAAATTCATCTATGGTAATATCATGTATGCGGAACTGAATACGAAGAGTGATTACTGTATGGAATGCGGATATGACGGAGAAATCCAGATTGTCGAAGATGAACACAGCCATAAGCTTATCTGGGAATGTCCGAAATGCGGAAACCGTGATCAGAATAAAATGAGCGTGGCTCGCCGTACTTGCGGATACATCGGTACGCAGTTCTGGAATCAGGGTAGAACGCAGGAAATCAAAGAAAGGGTATTGCATTTATAAGAAATGGAATAAACCCAAAAATTTTACGTAAAATGGAACGGGGTTCTAAATAAGGAACCCTGTTTTTTTTGACAGTTTTTATTATATTTTTCAGATCGGTAAATAAAATAAAGTATATGAATCAAGACAATGTATACAAGAGCAAAGTAAACATTGTAAACACAGTAAGTAAAACTTGGTTCGTGATATGCTATAAAATCAATAGTTTATGGTAGATTATTCGAAAAAGATAATACGAAAATAACCACATGAATGTAACCTAAACTATTAATGTTGTAGACTTTTCAGATAAATTAAATTGTTGACTATACTTTTTGTGTAATGTGGATAACTTTAATTTTGGAAAATATGTTATTAACATTCTTAATTCTATTTTTGATACGACAAAAAGCCCATCCAGATGGGTGAGCTCTAATGAATTATTGGTCTTCATATCAAGTTTGTAACTCCCTTGCTTTAACTCTAACCAGTCCAGGCAGGTTTCTTATCGGTGCAATAAAATCGAAGTTTGTATAAATTTGTTTGATTGCAAGCTTAATATTATCGATGCTGTTAGTGCTCGCAATTTTACTCATGTCCTTAAACTGTCGATCAGTTGGATTGATAGTGACAGATTTTGGAGCGAACTCTGAGTTAAGGATATCAAAGTAGTCGCGGATCTGTTTTTCAGCTTTAGCAAATTGCTTTCTCTTTTCAGCATAAGCGTCATAGGTCTCAAGTAAACGAATCTTAAAATATTTAGAGGACTCAGATTGGCTGATCTTAAAGATAGAATTTATAATATCATTAGACATAACCTTTATAATGTCTTTAACTTGAGTATATGTAGGAAACATTGTTTTAAGTTTAGACATATTGCAGCCATCGCTTAATTTCATGTTCTGTTTTCCAGGAACCTTATTCATTAAGCCACGAACAGTAAATCTAAGCTCGTTAATTCCCGAAAGTTTCTTAAGCTTGTCCAATAATATTTTAGACAGCACAATAAAGCCTTTACCACCAGCGTTGGCAGGTAAGGCTTTTGTGGTATAATAGTTTATAAAAATATCATAGGTACCATCCAAAGTGCCTGGACAGAAACAGATATAATCTTTTCTGCTCAGTATTCTGAGATTATTTAGAATGGTTCTTTCTGGAAGATCAAGGTACTTGTGTGCTTGATATAGATCAAGTACACAATGTGCTTCAGAATTTACATCAAGAAAGTGCAGGTACATATAGACAAGAAGAGCATCGCGATTTAAAGTGTTGCCATTTCCAAACGCATTATGCTCATTTATGTAAGTGACCTTGTTGTTTATAACTTCTACGCAGTTAGGTCGTAGGCCAACAGCGTTAACAAGAGCTTCAATGCTAATATTTACGCTGCTGGAAAGTCTTGGCTTTATAAGACTTATAGTTGACATTGTACTTGCACCTCCTTTCATAATCACGATTTTTGCACAAATATGTAGATAAATCAAATTTATACAAGCACTTAAAAAACAGCGACAACTTGGAAATGGCACTTTAGAAATAATGACATAGACTTGTTGCGCACTTGGAGGACAGTGACATTTTTGCGCAAACACTTAAGATTCAGTGACACTTTTTGCAAAGTTGGTGATTACACTTAGAAAATGGTGACAGATTTGCCTAAACACATGAGAAAAATAGACAAACTTGTAGGAAACACTTAAGATTCAGTGACAGATATATCATTGCACTTAGAAATTAACGACACATTTTTATTTTTTTGTGATGCACTTACAAAGTGATGACAGATTTCCGAGAACACATAAAAATAAGCGACATATTTCATTGGTAACACTTACAAATAATGGCATATTTTATGATAACACTTAAGAAATGATGACAGATTTATTTTTTTTTGTAGGAATAGTACTTAGGAACCGGTGACAGATATATCATTGCACTTAGAAATTGACGACACATTTATAATAATGCAAGGAATCTAGGAATATGCTTATATAAACACTTAAAAATTTGTGCCATTTTTGTGCCAGCACTTAAAAAATGATGACACTTTTTCTAAAAATTGGTTTGCACTTAAGAACTGTGGACATTTTTTTAATAGCACTTAGAAATTGACGACACAATAGAAACGGCACTTAGGAATTGGTGACATGTTTATATGTACACTTAAAAACCATAGACAATTTTTCATTTGCTTAAAAATACTGAAAACTATATAATAATTGCATTGGAGGGAAAACGATGCAAAAAATTTCTGTAGCAATTTTAAATGATATTATTAGATATTTAGATAATGATCTGATTGAATTTTATACAGACAATTATCAAAAGAATAAATATTTAAAAGAGTCGTTGTTTGATTATGTCTCCTACTATGTACAAACAGACATTCTGGATAAGGATCCAGAAGGACTATCCAAGCTGTTGACATTAAAAATGAGAGCAAGAACTAGACGAAAGACGCGTTATTTGCAGAAATGTAAAGATGATGTTGATCTATGCATATGGGAACATACAGATAATCTTGAAAAGTTTTTTGCACGAAATAAAGTATACTCATATACTGCATTGAATGCAGAGCAGAGAGCAACAATTTATGTAAATCAGACACTTGACGATATTATAGCAGAGTCATTGAAGCTTGTAGAAATTTGGTCGAAAGATGCCAAATCTAAAATGATTAAATGTCCCGGAACAGAATACATTACCGATAAAACAAAATGCAGCTATTTTGAGAACGATCTTTTGATAAATATATTACAAGTAATTAAAGAAAGATATCATTCTGACTTAAGTAGTCAGACCATGACATATTTAGATTATCTTGGTGATAAATCCATTCTTAGTGCATCAAGTACAAAGTTTCCGTTGAATGAAACTGGTGTGACACAAATTGAGATTAGAGATCCAATTAATTCTAATATAAAGACAGTGATAACTTATGATGGTACAAGTGCTGCTAAATATTATACATTATTAGATACGCTTGACGTAAATATAATCTCATACATAACGAATAAATCCATTCAGACTATCTCTGATTCAAGATCTATTTTGATTCCGGAGTCGGATTTGGTAAAAGCTGTTTTATTAAAAAATGGAACAAACCGTATTCTCTCGCAGAGAGATAGGGAACGCGTTAGGGATCATATTTATAAACTTCAACATACAAGATTAGATGTATATCAGAATGACACAATCATTGCTTCCTATGGTTTGCTAGGCGATACTAAATTTTCACAGATCAATGGGATCAATTATATAGAATCATTTTCTAATCAGTATATAACAAAACAAGTTGAGGATGGTCTAATTACGCGATTACCTACTTATGCTGTAGATCGTCTCGATGATAACACGGCACAATTACTGTATTTACCGTTAATGCAACAGCGCTATAAGATTTACAGACTTATTAGGAATAAAGAGTATTCTTCCAGTAACGATTATACAGTAATTTTTAAAAGGATTGATTTTTCAAGATTTTTGAATTTTTCTAATTGTACAGTGACAAGAGAAAAAGAAATGATAGAGAATGCTTTGCAGGATTATGTAAATAAAAATCTTTTTATAAAGGAATTTAAGTATTCAAGAGTACAGGATGAATATAAAATAATTTTTTATGAGCTTTCTGAAGAAGAAATTGCTGACATTGAATACACATTTTATAATCAGGATCCTGCAAAGATATCTAATATGATTGTTGGAAATGTGCTGTCTCCTAGTATAGTAGACGCTGCGGCAGCAAGCGCTATAGAAACAACGTTTACGGATACTGATCTAATTGAATGAAAAAATGAAACCTTCGGTTGAACTTACCGGAGGTTTTTTTTGTGTAAAAAACTTTATCTCATATTCTTTATGAAACAAATTTCAGAATTGAAGGGAGAAAATGAGATGAGTAAAGCAGACAAAGTATTCGTTGCCATGTGCAGCGATATCTTAACAAACGGAACAGACAATAAGGGAGAGGATGTGCGCCCGGTATGGACGGACACCAATGAGTCGGCGTATACGCTTGCAAAATTTGGTGTTGTCAACCGTTATGATTTGTCAAAGGAATTTCCGGCAATAACGCTTCGGCGCACTGCCATCAAGACCTGTACGGAGGAAATGTTGTGGATATGGCAGAGAAAGTCCAACAATATCCATGACCTACGCAGTACTGTGTGGGATGAGTGGGCGGATAAAGAGGGTTTTATCGGAAAAGCCTATGGGTACCAGCAGGCGAAAATGTATGGGTATCCGGAAATCACGATTGAGGGAATTGTAAAGGCATTTCCAGACGTAACGATGCTTCCGTATTTTAACGGAAATTCCAGTGCAAAGACACTCGCGGTCGTTGGCTGTACGAATGAACACGGTCAGTTTACAGGTCGTGTAATTGGGGAAAGAAATGGAGATATCTGGTACATGACGCAGATTGACAAGGCAATTTATGATCTGGTCAACACCCCGTTCAGCCGCCGCATCATTGTTTCCATGTGGAATCCGGAGGAACAGAAAGATATGCATTTGGCTCCATGTGCATACGAAGTCACCTTTATGGTGACGGAGAAAAATGGGGAAAAATATCTGAATGCAGTCTTAAACCAGCGTTCCAATGACCTGCTTGCTGCCGGTAACTGGAATGTGTGCCAGTATGCAGTTCTTGTGCATATGGTTGCAAGACATGTCGGAATGAAAGCCGGAGAGCTGGTGCATGTGATTGCAAACGCTCATATTTACGATCGACATATTCCGATTGTGAAAGAACTGATCAAAAGGGAACAGCATCCGGCACCGGATTTCTGGTTAAATCCTGAGAAAACAAGCTTTTATAGTTTTACGGAGGATGATGTCCGTCTGGACAACTACCAGACGGGAGAGCAGGTACGGAATATCCCAATCGCTGTCTGATACAATTTCATAGCAATTTTAAGAGGAGCCTTTTAAGGCTTCTCTTTTTTTCATTTCATATTGATATTGAAACGTAAACATATTGATTTGAAAGGAGAGAACATGAAAAGTATAGATACAGCAGAGTTAAAGGAGAGTGCGGATATTGTTTCTGTAGTGGAATCGACAGGAAGCCCAGTTCAAGTCAAGGGAGAAAATATCCTTTGTCTGTGCCCTTTCCATAATGACCGTCATATTGGATCGGCCATGTTTGATGAAAAGACCGGATATTTCCACTGCTTTGCATGCGGAGCTGGAGGAAAGGGGAATACCGTTGATATCATCCGGTATGTCCAGCAGGCGATGAACCTTGATTTCCGGGGAGCCTGTGAATTTGTTGCAGAGTCGTCATTTTCGGATATCAGCCAATTCGAGTCCGAATCGGAAGCATCGGATAAAAAGTTTCAGCGTATGAACCATAAGCGTTTGAAAGAACTGAGACTTGCCGGGGAAGAAAAGTGTGAGCCGGAATTTGATCCGAAAAACACGCAGGTTCCGGATGGCGATATCGTCAATTTTGTCACAACAAAAGAAGAGGTAATGGAATATGAGAAAAAGGGGTATTCTGCACAAAAACAGTGGCAGGAGATTGACGGTACAGTTGTTCTTGCTGGATGGCTTATTTACCAGAGGGTAAAAATGTCTACGGCGAAACTTGCCATGGAAGATCCGGAAGCCTTTGCAGCTCTGTGCGCGTGGAAAAAACAGGAATTGCTTTATGAGATCAAGGAACAGGAAAAACAAGTAGAAGATACCGTTTTTGACCGTGATGAATATAACGATCTTATGAAGATTCTGAAAGCCCGTGAACAGCAGGTAGCAAAATTATAAAAATTTAAGGGTTTCTCTAGTTGGAGGAACCTTTTTCTTGGGAAATTTAAAATTCGTTAAAATGTGTATTTTGTTGCATTTTTACTTAAGGGATGCATGGGGTTAAATCTTGATGTTGTGCGTGCTTTATCATTGCTTTTATTATGCGTCCTTACGCGGGGATGTATATGGATTGAAAAGGTTTTTTAAAAACATTTCAAAATCTTTTGACGATTCCGCAGATGGCGCAATATGTATCATGTAAAAGTCATAAACCGAGCTGCCAGGGTTACCGGCTGGCAGAAATCCTTTCGATATTTGTTTACGCTTCCGGGTAATACCCGGAAGGGATAGTGAGGACGCAGCGTAAGCTGTTCCGGGTCCGACTCCCGGATATCACTTTTCACTACCGCATATGGTTTTACTTTTTTGTATTTTCATTCAGCCGTCTGCGGTCTGTGGGATTTCCCACTGAACTAAAATAACGATAACCGCCAGATTAACAGCAGCGTGCGTTGGCGTGGGAACTATCGGCGTACTTTGTAGACTCCTTTCGTGCTTGGACGCTTTTGCGTCGGGCAAAATACTTCTCCTTTCGGGGAGGGGTATGGGACAACAGGTTGTATGGTAAGCACCACCTCGGGTTCGAGTCCCGGGTGTCCCATTTTGTCTCAACGGAATTCGTTGGATATTAACATGGCTTCGCAACCATTAAGATAAGGCGTATTACTGCGGAAAGCGTTTTGTGTGTTTTGGTTTCCGTGGTTGAGTGCCTCTGTAGAGAAGATGTATCTCGCCTGCCAATGTAAGATCATGTTGGTGGGAGACCGCGAGTGGTAACGTGCCGCCGGGGGCGCAAAGCACAAACTTAATTTTGGACCGTTAGCTCAGTTGGTCAGAGCGACCGGCTATTTTGAAAATTGAGAGGGGAATAAGATGGAGAATTTGCTGCTTTTAAGAATTTTGGGAATTACAGTGACATTTGCGTTTCTGGTGTATCAGGTGTATTTGTGCCAAAAATATCATGGCTGGGAAGCTTCGGCCTGGCACAAAATCTTTTCGGTCCTGTTTGCGGCTGTAGTGGTTGGAATCCTTGTGGTTGCAATTTCGTATGCCGATTAAGACGGGCTTAAAGTTTTGCAAATTCTGCCGTTCATTCTTTACCATGGGTTCAATGATTTTAAAACGGCAGGCTGGAAAACAGGAGAAGTTCCAGCCTGTTTTTTTTATCTCATATTCTTGATGTAAACAAAATTTTACCATCGAAAGGAGATTAAAAATTATGAAAGGACAAGAAATAACAAAAGAAGAAGTGTTGGAACTGAGCGGGCAATATAACAGCTCATTCCATAACCATACTGAGGTGAGCCTTGGTGATGGAGTTACAACAGCAGAACAGCTCGTAAAGCGTGCCGTTGAGATTGGGGCAGAGGTAATTGGTGTTTCCGATCATGGCAACTGTGCAAACTGGCTTCCTGTTTATAACGCTGCAAAGGCAGCCGGAATTCGATCTGCACTGGGAGTTGAGGTATATCTTGAAAACGAGCAGAATCCTGGAAGATATAACCATTTCCTTTGTACTGCAAAAAACTACGAGGGAATCCAGGATATCAGCCGTCTGGTATCAGCTGCAAACCGTAACCTGCAGAAACGTCGTAACGGAGATATGATTCCAGTTGTAACAGATCAGATGTTAAGCAAAATTGCAACCGGAAATGTAATCGTAACAAGTGCCTGTATCGCCGGACCTGTTGCAGATCCGCTTATGGATTGGACAAGGGTTGATCGTGAGATTATAAAAGAAGTCAAAAAGATGGAAAAACTTGAAATTCCTGCGGAATCTGTCAAAGCTGAAAAAGTAGTTGCAAAATTTGATGATGAACTTGGGAAAATCAGGGATAAAATCAAGTGGCTTCGCCCACAGACAAAAGTTCCATCCTTTAAAAAGACGGAAAATAAAATCGCAAAGATGGAAGAGGGCGCAGATAAAGCGTTTCTACTGAAATCTCTGGAGAATGAAAAAACAGAAGCGGTAGAAAAAGCTGAAAGAGCAGCGAAAGAACTTGAAAAACTGAAGACTGAAATTGATGAAATCAAACAGTCTGATGATTACAAGGATGCAAAAAAACAGGTAAAGAAAGCTGTTGATATCCAGAAGAAAATTGATTGGTATAAGGAGAAGATTGAGGAGCTGGAAGCGTCCAAAAAAACAGAAGATGATATGATGCACGAAGCAATAAAGATCGCCCGTCATTATCAGAAGCTTTTCGGTGATGATTTTTATATGGAAGTCCAGTACCATGGTATTCCTGTGGAGTCGTTTGTTTACCCAAGAGAAGTAAAAGTTGCCCGGGAGCTTGGTATCAAGCTGATCGCCGCAAATGATTCCCATATTCCAACAAAGGAATATATGGAAGTCCGGACGATGCTTGAAAACATTCGTTATATCAAGAATGCAAAAGAGTATAAGAAGGAACAGGTTGGCGATTCGGAGTTGTACATTAAGTCTGGAAGAGAGGTTGCAGAAGCACTGCTTCAGATCCTTGAACCTGATGAAGTGCTGGAAGCATTGGAAAATACAAAGGCGGTTGCTGATCAGATCAATATTGTATGGTCTGATAAAAAGCATTACCCAAGTTTTGAAAATGCAAAGGGATTACTCCGCAGCTATTGTGAAAAAGGCGTCAAGAAACGTTATCCGGGATGCTTTACAGCAGAAATGCGTAAGCAGATGGAGTACGAGCTTGGGGTGATCGACCAGATGGGATATAACGATTACTTCTGTGAAGTAATTGATTTCATCAAATACGCCAAAGACCACGCACTTAGAACCGAAGATGGAAAGTTTATCTCTGTAGAGATTGGACCTGGACGTGGATCGGGTGCCGGCTCTATCGTATGCTATCTGACAGGAATCACGGAAATTGATCCAATGAAATACGGATTGAAGTTCGAGCGATTCTTAAACCCAGACCGTGTATCCATGCCGGATATTGATACCGACTTTTCAAAACATGCGAGAGAAATTACGATCAAGTATGTAACAGAGAAGTATGGTTCTGCATCCGTTGCCGGCATCATGACAAGAAACAGCATGGGCGCAAGAAATGCGATCGATTATGCTGCCAAAGTGCTTGGACTTAAGAACTGTGGCGAGAAGCGGACGTATGTGCCACTTGCTACATCCATGAAAAAAGTACTACCGGATAAGCCGGATGTGACACTGGTAAAATACAGAAGCGTCATCGAAGAAAGTTTCGGAGGAAATGAGATCGCAGTGGAAATTCTGCGCAGAGCGGAACTTCTGGAAGGTCTTACCACATCTTTCGGGAAACATGCGGCTGGAATTATCATTGGAGATGGATCAGCACTGGAAAATTATATTCCGATCATGTGTACGGTAGATAAGGATGGTGAAAAATCCTTCGTCATTCAGGCAGATATGGTACAGGCGGAAGCACAGCTTGGTTTTATCAAGATGGATTTCCTTGGACTTAAGAACCTGAATATTATTTCCTATTGTATGCAGGAGATCATGAAGAATAAGGGGGAAGTGATTGATCAGTACCACCTTCCGTTCGAGGATGAAGTTTTCAAAAATATTTTTGCAGAAGGCGATACGAACTTTGTATTTCAGTTTGAGTCTGCCGGCATGAAGAGAATGTTAAAAGAATTCAAACCAACCTGTTTTGAGGATATTATCCTTCTGGTTGCATGTTACCGTCCGGGTCCAATGCAGTTTTTGCAGGATGAGGGCAACAGCGTAAATGTAATCAAGGTAAAGAACGGCATCACTCCGGTAACTTATCTTGTACCGGAATTGGAACCGATCTTAAAAGATACTTACGGGGGAATCATTTACCAGGAGCAGGTTATGACGATTTGTGTGCAGCTTGCCGGTTATTCGATTGCGCAGGCGGATGAAGTCCGCCGGTATATGAGCAAGAAGAAGACGGATAAGTTGGAGCATGAGAAGCCGGTATTCATTTATGGTGACGAAAGCCGCGGCATTCCAGGATGTGTGGCAAAAGGAATTCCTGCGGATAAAGCGGATGAACTTTTTACCATGATGGAGGATTTTGGACGTTATGCGTTCAACAAAGCCCACGCAGCCTGCTACGCACTTGTTTCTTATAACACTGCATACCTGAAGTATCATTATTTTAGAGAGTATATGTGCGGTGCCCTGACAGAGCAGGGAGATAAGACTGCGCAGCTCGTGGAGGACTGCCGTAAACGGCACGTACGGATCTATGCACCGGATATCAATATCTCTGATGTAAATTTCCATTTATATCAGGATGGCATTATTTTTGGACTCACAAACATCAAGCAGGTGAATAACTTTGCTGAGAAGATTGTTGAGGAAAGGAAAGAAAATGGTGTATTCAATTCTATCGAAGATTTCGTACAGAGAATGCGTCCGGATGCGGGAGCTCTTGAAGCTCTTTGTATGTCAGGTGCCATGGATGTTTTTGGTATTGACCGTGCAGTGCTGCATGATTACTGCAAGAAGTATTCCGAGTGTTACAAAAATGAACAGGCATGCAGAGAAAAACTGGAAAATCTGAATGCAGTTGATATTACAGATTTTGATGAGAAAGAGATCAAGAAACATAACGGGTCTGTAAAAACAGCAGAAGGTAATCTTGCAGAGGCGTCTCGTGAACTTTCTGAAGTAACATACGATCGTTCCCTTGTAATGGAAACCTCTGAAAAACTGGATGGAGAGATGGAATTTCTCGGACTCTGGGTATCAGGAAATCCTCTGGACGATTATAATCTTACAGGATATTCCACATGCGATGTGGAAGAGGGGAAAGCGACGGTTGCGGGAATTGTTTCCGGACTTAAGACCATGCAGAGAAAATCGGATGGTTCCGTAGTGGGAATGAAATTTACCTTAACGGACAAAGATTCCGGTAAAATCAGCGTTGTGATCTTTAACAAAAATTACGAGGAAGTGAAGGACATCCTCAAAGACGGAGCGGTTCTTGCTGTTGAAGGCAAAATTCAGGACGACCCGGACTGGGGAAAGCAGATGACGTCATATTCAGTAGCACCGATTGCCAAAAAGGATACTTACATTCTCTTTACCGTAAAGGATTATGAGGAGAAAGCAAAATTGTATGATCTGCTCCAGGGATACAAGGATGTTTCTGGATGCTGTATTCTGATTTTTAATGAGATGATGCAGGAAACACAGTCTGCATCATTCCGTGTAAACAAAGATATTTTAAACCGTCAGTCTGTAAAAGCAAGAATGCTTCCGATGGCTATGGCGGGTTAAAAATTATTGAAATGGCTGCCTTTGGGCGGCCATTTTTTTTACGGGGAATAAGGTTGATATTTTTGTATTTCATATTGATGGTAAGAAGGAAAACGGGCGTTATTTGACGATCGTCTGTGTTCTTTCTGACTATCATCATAAGATGATAGTCGTTAAGATTTCTTCTTTCAATCGTGAATGTTTACAACCTTGGAACGCGAAAGTGTTCAGGGAACAGTGCTGGCACACGTACCGGACAGGAGACTGCCTGGTATTTCCGGTTCGATTCCGGAATGTTCCCTTTGCGCGGCATCTGCCGCGCATGAATTTCTAATTTTTTTCATAATCAATTATCTCTTTTAAATAACGGTTCAATCGCCAGGAAAGGATCGGGAGATTTATCTTCCGTGCCGGACTGTGCCCGTGCATTGGCGTCAAAGAAATCGGTGTACGGCTTTCTCCATCTATCCCCGCGTGTTCTTCGGAATATGCGGGGCTGGTTGTATGTTTGGGAAGATGTTTTTTTTATTTCATATTGTGAGTGTAAATAAAAAACGCAATCGAAAGGAGAAATTGTGACTATGAGAAAAGAAAATTGGATTCCGGTTAGTTCTGGTTTATTTCCAAATGAAATGGAGGATGTACAAATAACGTTTATTGGATGGAATGATAATGAGCCTTATTGCAATGCATTTGCGTACCGAAAAGAAGGCAAATGGTATTGGTCATTAGATGATTATGAGGTTAAAGTGGAAATTACGGCATGGAAATATAATTGTGAACCTTATAAGGAAACATTGAGAGGGTAAATTTAATCCAAAACCGTCGGAATTTCCGGCGGTTTTTCTTTACACAGTCCGGATATTCTGGTATACCACAGGTATACTTTACACACTGCTTCATCCATGGTAAGATAAAACCATCAAAAACAAACAGCGCAGGAAGCGCAGAAAGGAAATGAGTCATGAGAACAGTATTTATGAACTTTGAATTGCATTGTGAACGATTACACTCTGCAGATGAACTCCATCTTGAAGAGTTAAAAGTTGTGCCTTGCAGTTTAATGCCGTAAGTACGCCCGGATCTTTTCTTTTCTGTGTATTACCGTTTCATTTTCTGCCAAGGCAGGGAATCGGAACGGTATTTTTATATGAAGAATTTTTTGAAAGTACCGTATTACCGTTTTGGAGTAGTACGGTACTTTTGTATTTTGGGAGGAAAAGATCATGCCAACAATTGATATGCCGGCAACAGGAGAGAATATTAAGAAAATAATAGCGGATAGCGGAATGGGTATCCAGAAAGTGCAGGACGCATTTGGATTCCGGACACCGCAGGCGATATACAAGTGGTACCGGGGAGCAGCGATGCCAACTGTGGACAATCTGGTGATTCTGGCATCGCTGTGCAAAGTCAAAATCGACGATATTATCATCGTTAATAAATAATAAACGTTCCATCAAACTAACAGGAATAGGTGGCCGGCCTTTCAAGCCGGAGATGCGGGTTCGAGTCCCGTTGGGACGATTTTGGTCCGTTGGACAAAAGGAAAAGTCGCGTGCCCCTCAAGCACGAAGAACAGGTTCGATTCCTGTACGGATCAGTGTGTGTGTAGCTCAAATGGCAGAGCAGCGGATTGTGGTTCCGCTTGTTGCGGGTTCGAGTCCCGTGATACCTCACCGGGCAATAAAGAGCATTGGCCGGCGCTTCCCATTCTTTAGGAAATCAAGCGGGAATCCTCGGTTATTTAATTGCCGAGATGAAAGCATTA
>OHWZ01000244.1_pt1 | contig 18507 bp, 8 predicted proteins | sample 1579781 | NCBI WGS metagenome assembly OHWZ01 (sample SAMEA3882545, study PRJEB24775) | human gut metagenome | biome: human-associated habitat; feature: intestine environment; material: feces | place: Netherlands | collected 2009/2010 | reverse complement strand
TTATCAAGGCAGAACAGAGTGTTCCAATAGGGAAGAACACTTTGTTCCAACATGAAAGAACAGTTTGTTTCTTCCTATTGAAACAATTTGTTTCAACATAAAGGAACAGTTTGTTTTGCTTGATGAAACAGAGTGTTCTATGCCGCGAAACACTTTGTTTTCCTCTACAAAACAAAAAAGCCGTAACAAGATTTTCTCCGTTACGGCTTTCCTTATATTATGCCTTTCTAAAAGGCTTCTGTTTTACTTGCTGCAATTCCAGGGCTTCAGTTGCTTGAAGAAGTCGTTGCCCTTATCGTCCACCAAGATGAATGCAGGGAAGTTCTCCACCTCAATCTTCCAGATAGCTTCCATACCGAGTTCGGGATATTCCACGCACTCAATGCTCTTGATGTTGTTCTGTGCCAAGATAGCGGCAGGACCACCGATAGAGCCCAAGTAGAAACCGCCATACTTTTGGCAGGCATCTGTCACTTGCTGGCTGCGGTTACCTTTGGCAAGCATAATCATGCTGCCGCCATGACTTTGGAACAGTTCTACATAAGAGTCCATACGTCCTGCTGTAGTAGGACCCATAGAACCACAAGCCATACCTTCCGGAGTCTTTGCCGGACCGGCATAATAGATAGGATGATCTTTGATATACTGCGGCAAATCTTCGCCACGATCCAAACGCTCTTTCAATTTAGCATGAGCGATATCGCGACCTACAATAATGGTTCCGTTCAATGACAGACGGGTAGCTACCGGATACTTGGTCAATTCTTTCAGGATATCCGCCATCGGTTGGTTCAAATCAATCTTAACCACATCGCCTTCACCGGCTTCACGGAGTTCTGCCGGAATCAGCTCACCCGGTTTATCATCCATCTTTTCAATCCAGATACCATCTTTATTGATCTTACATTTTATATTACGGTCAGCAGAACAGGAAACGCCCAGACCGATAGGACAAGAAGCACCGTGACGAGGCAAGCGGATGATGCGAACATCGTGATCCATATACTTACCACCAAACTGTGCACCCAAGCCAATCTTATAAGCTTCTTCCAATACTTGTTTTTCCAGTTCCACATCGCGGAAAGCACGCCCGTATTCATTACCGGTAGTAGGCAACTCGTCATAATAGTGAGTAGAAGCTAGCTTAACAGTCAGCAAGTTCTTCTCTGCCGATGTACCACCGATTACAAATGCAATATGATAAGGAGGACAAGCAGCCGTACCCAAAGTCTTCATTTTTTCAACAAGGAAAGGAACCAATGTAGCCGGATTCAATACAGCTTTCGTTTCCTGATATAAATAGGTCTTGTTCGCCGAACCACCACCTTTAGTCACACAAAGGAACTTGTATTCCATACCTTCAGTAGCTTCCAAATCAATTTGTGCAGGCAGGTTACATTTGGTGTTCACCTCATCGTACATAGTCAAAGGAGCATTCTGAGAATAACGAAGATTTTCTTCCGTATAAGTCTTATAAACTCCCAAGGAAAGGGCTTCTTCATCACAATAGCCGGTCCATACCTGCTGACCTTTCTCACCATGGATAATAGCAGTACCCGTATCTTGACAAAGAGGTAATTTGCCTTTAGCTGAAACTTCCGCATTACGCAAGAAAGTCAATGCTACATACTTATCGTTATCACTGGCTTCGGGATCACTCAGAATCTTAGCAACCTGTTCATTGTGTGAACGGCGAAGCAAGAAAGAAACATCACGGAAAGCAGCGTTAGCCATAGCAGTCAGACCTTCTTTTTCAATCTTCAAGATAGGTTTTCCTTCAAACTCACTTACTGACACATAATCTTTAGTCAGCAAATAATACTCGGTTTTATCAGGTCCCAACGGGAACATGTGCTGATAATGGAACGGAGGTGTTGCCATATTGATACTTATTTTAGTTAAAAGTTATTAGTGTGACAAAGGTAGTAACTATTATCGAAATTTTTCCTTAATTAGCGTGAAAACTTTCAAGGAATGTACTTACCTTTGCCAACTCATTAAAATAACATCACATTATACATGAAAAGATTAGGCAAATTCTTATTTATTACTTCATTACTGTTATGCTTTCTCATCCCTCGAGGATGGACACAAACCCAAGCAAAAAACCAACCGGACAGTATCGAACTCAAACTGAAGGAAATCTACACGAAACGGGAAGTCATGATTCCCATGCGTGACGGAATCAAGCTTTACACCGCTGTCTACGAACCGAAAGACAACAGCAGGCAGCATCCTATCCTGATGCACCGCAGCCCTTACTCTTGTTCCCCATACGGAGAAGGATTTGACCGTCATTTCAGAACTAATCTGAAAAACTATATAGAGCACCGATATATTATCGTCTTCCAAGATGTACGTGGACGGCATAAGAGTGAAGGAATATTTATCCAAGTACGCCCTCTCAACAAAAACAAAAAGGGTAAGAAAGATAAAAAGAATATAGACGAAGCAACGGACACATACGATACCATAGAATGGTTGATTCACAACACATATAATAACGGAAATGTAGGAACATGGGGAATCAGTTATGATGGTTTCTATGCCACTATGACAGCCTCCTCCAATCATCCGGCTTTGAAAGCTGTTTCTCCGCAAGCTCCCGTCACCGACTGGTTCCGTGGAGATGACCGTCATCACAACGGAGCCTTCACCCTGCTGCAAACCACTAATTTCCTTCCCAGACTGGAAGGACGCCACATGGGAAAAGGAGTGATGAACCAAATTGTAAAGAATGATGTTTACACAGATTTTCTGGCACTCGGTACCTTTAAGAATGTAGACGACCTGGTACGTGATACCACACAGACATTGTGGAATGATATCAAAAACCATCCTGATTTCGATGATTTCTGGAAAGAGCGCGATGCACGCACCTCCTGTTATAACTTGAAGCCAGCCATATTGGTGGTAGGTGGACTGTATGACTCCGAAGACTGTTACGGAGCCTGGAATCTTTATAAAGCCATCAAAGAGCAATCACCGGACACAGATTTATATCTGACATTCGGTCCTTGGTGGCATGGAGCATGGACAGTACGCGGGTTCCAAGGTTTCGGTAATCTGTATTTCGGTAAAAGCACTTCAGCTTATTACATGGACAAAATAGAATATCCTTTTTTCCGATATTTCCTGGAAGGAAAGGGAGAAAAGCCCAAGCATAAAGTAAATATATTCCATACAGGTGAAAACGAATGGAAAACATACGACGAATGGCCTGTACAAAAGACTGCCGGTACACCTTATTATATACATAAAAACGGATCAGTATCCACACAAGCACCGGCAGAACAAGAGTCTTATTCTGAATATATTTCAGATATGTCACGTCCGGTACCCTATACGGCAAACCCTACCACTTACCGGACAAAAGAATTCATGGTAGATGACCAACGCTTTGCTACTTCACGTCCCGATGTCATTACTTTCATGACGGAGCCGCTATGTGATACTTTAACATTGGCCGGTCCTATAGAAGTGGAATTAATGACTGCCATCAGTAGTACTGACGCTGATTTTATGGTGAAAGTAATTGATGTATATCCTGAAAAATTTGAATATTCCAAAACTGCACGCAGTTATTTAAAGAGTGACTACCCAATGAGTGGGTACCAGCTGATGATTCGTGGCGAATTGTTCAGAGGACGCTTCCGTAAGGGATTCGACAATCCCCTGCCTTTCAAACCGGAAGAAATAACTCCGGTTAATTACACACTGTATGATGTGGCACACACATTCCTGCCGGGACACAGACTGATGATTCAAATTCAAAGTTCCTGGTTCCCCATTATTGACCGCAATCCACAAAGGTTTATTGATACCTATCATTGTACGGTAGAAGATTTTGTGATGAAACAAAAGATCAAAATTTATCATCAGCAAGGAGCTGCAAGCAGAGTTATACTACCTGTGGTAAAAAAATAAAAAGGAAGTATCCAAACAAGCTCAAATGTCATCCAATAGCAAGAGCCGTATGACTACTCCAGCATTCATACGGCTCTTTTTATATGTAACTACCATCTGTAACTTTTCCGAAGGTTCATCTTAGTCTGGATACTCTCATCAAAAATATCATATAGAAGCAATCCGTTCTATCAACTCGTTACCCAACGCTGTTTTCGCTTCAATATGCTGCAATACCGCTGTCACAAACGGATTACTTTCAAATACCCCACGCACCTGTTCAAAATCCTGCTCCATTTCTTCACGTGATCCATCTGCACCGAACCCCGTCATAGCAGACAAAGAAAATTCCTTTTTCGCATCGGCATAGACCATTTTATCCAATCCGACAACAGCCTCCTGCCACTTCTTCACGATAGCAATAACATCCTTTGCCGTTATTTCATCGGAACGCAGATTATAAAACTCAAGCATCTTCCCATACGCCCATGTCCACTCGTATGTATAATAATTACGATGCATCTCAACAAAACGGTCATGAATCTGATCCACATTAGTCAGGATTCCAGATTCTATATCTGCCATCAACTTCTCTATTTCACTTTTAGGAGCGATCAATCCGGAAATATCCACCCATTCTCCTGTCCCTATCTCTGTATCAGGAATCAACCGGGCACGGATTTCCTCATCACTGTTAAAACGAACTTCTTCCAAACGCTTGATTAATGAATTACCCAAAAATTTATGAATAGCCGTTTCATAAAAACGAATGCCATTATTTAAAGAAGAATTCTTAATTTTCGCACTTTGGTAAGAGTAAGTTTCTGAAGTTTCTCCGGATACTTTACGTAATTCTTTCAGAATACTACGCCCTTTCATCATTTTCTGAATAGTATAGGGACTCAACAGGTTATAATTAATCTGATCCAAACGGTTCGGATCTTTACGTTTGTCACGTTTAGGCCACTTTTGAGCATCCCGAATCGTACCTACACTCCGCAAATTCACCCCTGGCACCAGATAAGTGGTATTTTGCTGCTCTATCAGATAAGAAAAAGGCAGATTAGAAGTATCGGCATGATTCACATGACGCCCCATAACCAAAGAAAATGCACCTACACGTGCGGGCCATAAAATATAAGAATCGGAAGTAGTCTTCGCCCCACGCTCCATAGCCCCCTGATGAATCGGACCTAACTTATACATATGGTTGCTTTGATTAGAGCCGGAACCCGCATTCATAAAAGAGAACATTCCGGCAATCAGCAAAGTAGACTTATGATGAGTCACCGTAAAGGGTCCGGCAAAAATGGCACATGCCTCACCGTTCTCTTCTTGACAATTACTGAAAAACAAAGAATCGGATGCAGAATAGTTATGTCCCAAATGACATGCCTGGCTGATAAAGCAACGGGTCAACATAGTTCCATCTTCCACATTGGAGCCGCTTGATATAATAAAATCATCGCATACCACTCCATAGCCGATATGAATAGGCGCTTGCTCATTACTGTTCAAGCTACCGTTTTTCAATCGTCCCGCCCCTTCTATCTTACAATAATCACCTATTCGTACATTCTTTATATATCCCGCATCAACAATGGTAACATGGTGGCCAATAGTACCTGTATCCGAAGCATTCTCTTCAGCATACCGGTCAATAATGGCTTTCATCCGGCAAATCAATTCAGGACGATGACGGTACAATGCCAGAATATAGGCCTGATGCGCTGACAGACGATCATGAATAGGCACTTCACGTCCACCCGTTTCATTCAATACAGCTACTTCAACGCCATTCCCAAACTTGCTCCGGCCATCTACCAGAATGATATCTACATTCTCTATAAATGCATAATCCCCAATTATATAGTTGGCTATATAGTTTTTTATATTCTCAATACAACAATTATCGCCCACCGTTACATTATGCAAGGTCGCATGATACAATCCGGAATGTTTACGCATGCCACCTGCCAACGTAAACTCATCTTCAAAGACCCCCAATCTGACCTTTCCGGAAAAACGGGTATGATAAATATAGTCCGTCTTAAAGTTCTCTACTACTTCAATTTCATCCCAATCAACCGCAGTGCATGATCTCTCTTTTAATTGTTGTATTTCTTCTTGTGTAAGTGAACGATAAGTTTTCATCTTCTATATGTATTTATTCTTCATCATAGGTTTGATAAAGAAAATCGTTATAAGGATACTTCTGTACGTGTAGCTCGCGCACCTTATTATATATAATAGTCTTCAATTCATCCATATTTATTTTCTCTCTGGCAGAAATGAAGATACAATTATCATTCAATTTTGCCATCCATGTCTTCATCAGTTCTTCCAATGTAATATTCTCCCTGGTTTTAGGAGTCAAATCATCCTCTGCTTTCTCTATATAGGTATAAGCATCTATCTTGTTAAAAACAATCATGGTAGGCTTTCCACCTGCCCCCAAATCAGCAATCGTTTTATCAACCACAGAAATTTGTTCCTCAAAATCCGGATGAGAAATATCCACCACATGAATCAGTAGATCAGCTTCACGCACTTCGTCCAAGGTTGATTTAAAGGAATCAACCAAATCCGTTGGTAATTTACGGATAAATCCTACGGTATCTGTAAGCAGAAATGGCAGATTCTCAATAATCACTTTGCGTACTGTGGTGTCCAATGTTGCAAAAAGTTTATTTTCAGCAAAGACCTCGCTTTTTGAAAGCAAATTCATTAAAGTAGATTTTCCCACATTGGTATACCCTACCAAAGCTACACGTATCATACGCCCACGGTTTTTACGTTGAGTGGACTTCTGTTTATCAATTTCAGCCAACCGTTCTTTCAACAATGACATACGATTCAAAATGATACGACGGTCCATTTCCAACTGAGTTTCACCCGGCCCACGTAATCCCACAGAGCCTTTACCTCCACCGGCACCGGATCCACCTCCCTGACGCTCCAAGTGAGTCCACAAACGTTGCAGACGAGGCAGCATATACTTATATTGGGCCAACTCCACTTGTGTTTTAGCATTTGCAGTTTGAGCCCGCATGGCAAAAATATCCAGAATCAGCGAAGTACGGTCCAAAATCTTCACTTTCAGTTCAGCTTCTATATTACGTATCTGCTTGGCAGAAAGTTCATCATCAAAAATCACCATTCCGACTTCACGCTCATTTTCCTCTTCCTGATGAATATATTCCTTGATTTCTTCCAGCTTTCCTTTACCGACATAAGTCACGGAATTGGCAGCAGGCAGTTTCTGAGTAAACCTTTTCACCACTGTTGCTCCGGCCGTTTCGGCCAAGAACTCCAACTCATCCAAATACTCCTTGGTCTTACGCTCATCTTGTGTCTGAGTAATCAAACCAACTAAGATGGCAGTTTCAACCTGTGCTTCAGAAATTACAAATTCTTTCATTTATCTATCAATCTAAATAAGTTCGCGACAAATATAACAAAAAAAGAGGATGAACGTTGAACGTCATCCTCTTTTTTATTACAGTTATTCCCTATAGTTGTGGTTGTGGAGCAGCCGGATTGTTATCAGTGTCACTGATTCCGGAATTGGTTTCCATTTCACATTGCGGAATCCGATAGATCAGGATCTGCGCTTCTGCTGCTGAATTATATTGTACAGACGGGTCATAATTCGTATTCTTACGAACCACCGGCTTTTTCAAGCGTAGGATATCGAACAGTGAGAAACCTTCTCCCCAAAGTTCCATACGACGCTGCAACCAAACCTCATCCTGAAAATCCTGTGCTGAATTAGCTTTACTTGTAAAAGAAGGATCCCGATATGTCCGTACAAAATTTTCCAATGTACTCTTTCCGCCACTCAGATTACCACCCATGGCTTCTGCCTCAGCCTTTATCAGATACATTTCTTCAACACGCATCAAAGGCCAGTCTGACGCATTGGTTGTGTTACCAAATATACTTTGATAAGCTCCGAACTTTGTATTTACATACGGAGTCAAACCAAAATATTCAACGATGGAAGTACCCTCAATCTGCTCATTATCAATCAATGAAGATTTATTATCCGGAGACAAGAACCATTGTTTACGGATATCTGTTTCGGGTATTAAATCATATAATGCAGAATTCACCTTTCTATATCCATCAGGCACTCCTGAAGTATAACCGTTCCCGGTAAAAGAGCACAAGTGCGAAGGCCAGTTGATAATACCTGTCTGGACAACATCATTATCAGGCGTAATCATCACTCCCCATAACCATGAACTTGCCGATGCTGAATTAAAGGTAGGAGTAGATACCTGGGCTAAAGTCTGAGGTGTACCGCCAGCAATGGCACGTTCTGCATCTTTAGCTGCATCCGCCCATTTTTGCATTAACAGATTGGCACGAGCACGCAATCCGTAAACTACCGCCTCGTCAATCTGATCTTTGTTTGAGCCATTATCATACCCGGTCAATAAATCAGCAGCCGTATTCAAGTCACTCATAATCTGGTCATACACCTGCTGTACAGTTGCACGCGGATTATTCTGCATATCTTCATCAGTCATTGTTTCTGTAACAATAGGTACTGCCAGACTATTTTCATGACCTGCATAAGTAAACTGATAAATTTGAACCAAGTTCAGATAGTCATAAGCACGAGCAGCTAAAGCTTGGCCACGATAAACCTTCAAAGAAGAATCTTCCGTATCTGCCGCTATCAATTTCAGCACATTGTTTGCAGCTTTCAAGTGATTATAGAACGTTTTCCAAATCAATTCATCGCTTGAACTATCGTATACTCTGTCGCTATAATTTTGAGATGTTCTAAACCAGTTATATCCATTAACCAATGCAACCAAGTCCTGTCCTCCTGATTCCAGTATCATAAACACGGCAGGAATTCCATAGTCATTATGATAAGTAGTGGCATCATCTGAAATCGTACCAAAAGTATTTAATTTGGCTGCCATGGCGTTCACTTCAGCAGTTATCAAATTGGGTCTGCCATTGATTATATCTTCTTTCTGTTCTTCAGATATGTAATCTCCTTCAGGAAATTTATCCAAATCGCAAGATGCCATTAATAAAGCGACACCTGCAAATGCTATATATTTATTTGACAATTTCATATTCTTAAAAATGGGTTGCTAAATTAGAAATTTAAAGATATACCTCCGGAAATTGTGCGGATAGGTGAATATACATTGTCAGCAGCCACATAACCTTGACGTGGGTCCAACCCTTTGCGAGCTGTCAGCAAAGCCACATTATCTGCAACAAAGAATACACGGACACCGTCAATCTGCATTTTACGTGTCAGACTCTTCGGCAAAGTATAACCCAATGTAATATTCTGCAAGCTTAAATAATCCGAACTAGTCAAGAAACGATCTGTTAATCTGTTCGTATATTGGTCATTAATATTCATACGAGGAACATCCGTATTTTTATTTTCAGGAGTCCATGCTTTTAACATATCTTTATGCAAAGCACTACCCGTGGCTGCCACATCCATTAATCCTTGATAAGTATAGTCCAGAATACGTCCACCAAGCTGATATGCAAACGAAACAGAGAGATCAAAGCCATAGGCTGTGACACTTGTTCCAAAACCACCATAAACTTTAGGTAAAATGTCACCTGATGCGAATCTGTTTTCAGAAGCGACAGAATAAGATTTCGTAACTGTATTACCATTCTCATCCGGAGTCACCAGCGCCCACAGGCTCTCTCCTGTTTCAGAATCCACACCTACATATTTAGGTAAATAAAGCTGGTACATAGACTCATCTTCACGATAAATCCGGGCACCGTCAATCAATTGCCCATTCAGCTCAGGAGATAATTCCAAGACTTTATTCTTGAAATGTGTAAGATTAAAATTTACATTCCAGGAAAGGTTCTTGTTTTCAATTATATTGGAATACAAATCCAATTCAACCCCACGGTTTACCATTGAACCCACATTCTCGGGGAAACGGGAATAACCCATTGAAGCTGCTACCGGTTTGAAATAAAGCATATCGGTTGTTTTACGTGAGAAGTACTCAACAGAACCACCTAACTTACCACCCCAAAAAGCAAAATCAAATCCAGTATTAAAGCTGTGTGAAGTTTCCCAAGTAATTTCCTTATTACCTTTATAATATAGAGAAGTTGAAAAATCACCATTACTGTTTGCCAATGTATACTGGTCTTGATACGGATAGTAGTTACGGTACAAACCACCTTGGAACATCAAGTTATCATTACCTTGCAAACCATAGCTGATTTTAAATTTCAACATATCAATCCAAGACTGGTTTTCCAAGAATTTCTCTTTGCTTAACAACCATCCTGCTCCTACAGACCAGAAGTTACCCCAACGATTATCCGGGTGAAAACAAGAAGAAGCATCACGACGGAAAGAAGCTGAAACAAAATACCGTCCATCATAGTCATATTGCGCACGGAACAGCCATCCTTCTGTTGCATAATTACGAGAATATGAATTATTGCTCTGGTTCATAATACCATTGCCTAATTCAGGAACATTTGGATCATATAATTTCTCACGTTGTCCGTACAAATATTGATATTTATAGTCATAACTTTCATGTCCGGCCAAAATATCCACATTATGAACATCATTAAATGTTTTGTTGTATGTCAACAAATACTGCTGATTTACACTAAATGTACGCTCACTAGCTACACTGATCAAACCTCCGACTCCGCTAGTTTCAGAATACTGTCCGTAGAAGGGGTTAACCATCTCTGTAGCACGCACATTATTTACATCAACACCTATATTCACTTTTGCCTTGATTCCATTCCAAATATCAATATCAGCAGACCATTTTCCACTAACCACATCACCCGAATATTTCATTTTATCCAGCATATAACTTGCCAACGGATTTGCATTAGGAATCGTATTACGGCTACCATTTGAATCTTGTCCTGGCTTTCCATAATCATAACGAAGGAAACCTCGATTATCTACCATAATATTGCCCTGTGCATCACGAACATACATAGGATAAATGGCTCCCATAATATTTGATGCATAAAAGATGTTTGCATTTGATGTACCACCCTCAGTATCCTGTTCACGGCTATCATAATGAGTAAATGATACATTTCCTCCCATCTTCAGCCAAGGCTTCACTTGATAGTCAGCTTTCAAACGTGCAGAATAACGTTGGAAACCAGAGTTAGGAACAATTCCCTTATCATCCAAATAGCCGGCCGACATATAATAATTCATTTTTTCAGTCGCACCGCTGATACTTAAATTATACTCTTGACGCAGGTTATTTTCAAAAATTTCATCCGACCAATTATCCGGAGTATAATAATATGTACCATCAGAATAACCTAATGTCGCATTAGGATTCAATTTGCCATCCATACCGATCAGTTGCTGTCCTTGAGGAATGGAATACACCTGATATCCCAAATATGTAGAAGAAAGCATTGCTTGATTAGCGTACGCATTAGCTTTAGCCAAATCTCCGGCTGCCGCATATCCTTTCAAATCGGCATTATAAATAGAAGAATAGTTTAATTCATAGAATGTAGCCGGATCCGTAATTGTTTCATAATTAGGTACTCCACGTTTATTCACACCCCATTTAGCGTCAAAAGTAACACGGGCTTCCCCACTTTTACCACGCTTGGTAGTAATCAAGATTACACCATTAGCACCACGTGCACCATACAGAGCATTAGAAGCAGCATCTTTCAACACTGTCATTGATTCTATATCAGAAGTGCTGATAGCAGAAATTTCACCATCATACGGAACTCCATCTACCACATACAAAGGCTTGTTACTAGCCGATATAGATCCAATACCACGAATACGCACTTCAGCATCTTTGCCCGGCTGACCATTATTACTCGTAGTTTGTACTCCGGCTACTTGACCCGCCAAAGCATTTGTCACATTTGAAGTTTGTCTCATCGCTATTTTTTCATTTTTTATAGTAGCAGCCGAACCTGTAAATGCAGATTTTTTCGCTGTACCATAAGCCACCACCATTACCTCTTCAAGCTGTTCTGTATCAGACTTTAATACAATATTCAAGTTTGCTTTAACTGGCACTTCTTGTGTAGCCATTCCGATAAAGGAAACTACCAAAGTCTTTGCGGAACTAATTATTTATGTAAATAATTGATAACCAGTATATGTATTACTGAATCTCTTATTCGTTTTCCTTGATTTAAGCCGTTTAAAGAGTATGATAATAATAATTTTCTACCTTTCTTCTACTGAAAAAAGAATTGACTTGCAGCATTCCTGTTCGTTGTTACTCTGTTCATAAAATACCTGAAATACTAAGATTGATATTTCTCAACTTTTTAAATATTTCAAAACTTCCAAAGATTGTTTGCACTTTAGATTACAAAAGAAGATAGTAGGACATGAAGTAAATTAGCAAACTATTATTATCATTTTCTGATATAGAATTTTATATGCGCATATTATATGATATACATATATGAATTTTGCAGAAATTCAATAACCTTGATACTTATTTTCTACCCGGTTAGGCTGAGATGGAAATATTGTCACATTTTATTTCTTTTAGTTTATCGTATTGCAATCACAACAAAAAATTATCATGTTCACAAAACGATAAACTTTATTAAGAAGATAAGGCTATATTCACTTTTGAAAATGATTCTTCTTCATCTTTATAAGAGATAATGTATAGACAATAGAGTTAATTATCTTTTTTGACATTTTTTCAAGTCTCGTATAATTGTACTTCCCATAACTTCTCCATAAATTTGTGTTGTAGCAAGGTTTTTATGCCCTAATAATTTTTGCACGGTTGTTATATTAGCACCTTTATATATCAATAAAGTAGCATTAGTATGCCTTGCAGAATGGAATGAAAAGTGTTTGCTTATTTTTGCCAATTTGCCAATTCGTATCAGCTCTTTATTTACACTTGAGTTATTTTTAATTAAAAAAAATGAGCTCCATTTTCCCTGGTATTTTTGTAATAAAGTTAAAGCCTTGCCTTCAAACAGCAAGTTTAAAGGCAATTTCACTTCTGTACCTGTTTTGACAGAGTCAAAGATTAGCCATAATTTTCCATCCATTTTTACGATATTTTTCTCATTCAAATTCACAAAATCAGAATACCGCAATCCCGTATAGCAGCAAAATAAAAATGCATCAAGAGTATGTTCCAGACAACTATTTCTTCCTGTCAAAGACACTTCTTCCAATTTTTTCATTTCTTCCGGTAATAAAAAAACATGTTTTCCTTCCTTCATTTTAATTTTATATCTTCTGAAGGCATAGTTATTGGGATCAATGTATCCTTTATTAATTGCAGCATTAACAAAAGATTTCAAATGCTTCATATGCTTGGCTACTGTATTTGTTTGATATCCAGATTCATAAAGAAATTTTTCAAAATCCGTAACGAAATTATAGGTTAAGTCTTCAAACTCAATTGTCGGTTTGAACGATTGTAAAAGGGATATTGTTGTTAAATGGTTGCGCTTAGTGCTATCTTTTAGCTGAGAAGACATTATTTCTTTACGCGCAAACCCTAAGAATGAAGCATCTGTATTCGATTTGAACTCTTCTTTTATGAGGCTTAAGGTTATTGTCTTTCCTTGCCTCCACAAACTTAATTCTTTTTTCTCTAATTCAATAATAAATTCATTAAGCATGCCATTCAGCGCATCTTGGTTAGGATGATCTTTGATGATTTTCCTTTTTACATCCCATTGTTCTGGCCGTAAATAAACATGTGTGGAAAAATACACTTTCTTTTTATTCAAGTAGGCTTCAACTTGGACCAAAGCGGTCCCTCTGTCATTTAAACTTTTTTTTCGATTGTAAACGAAACGATAACTGATTTTCCTCATAATTTAATTCTTTAATTGAAATTCTATAATAAGACGCAATAAAGAAAAGTAGAAAAGCATTATCCTACTATTTTGTTCTCATCTTTATATTTATTAGACGATTCGTTAACATTTATAGGTTAATGTATGTTTACCTGATCAGTTATAAATTGAAAGTTTCTCTTTTTAACGACTTAAAAAAAAGAATAAATATGAGGTTTATTTTCGTCTTTTGTGAGTTTTAAATGCCTAAAAGCATAAAAATATAGCAGTTTAGTATGTTTTTTACAATAATTTGTTTGATATTACAATTTTATTCATACCTTTGTCATTTGTTAGAGTGAATGAATTTATATTAATGTAAAGTTAAACTTTAAGAGAGAATTTTATGAAAAGAAAATTAATGCTGTTATTGACCTGCCTTTTTGTAGGTATAGGTTTGGTAACCGCTCAGATCACGAAGGTAACAGGTACTGTTATTTCGGAGGAGGACGGATTACCCGTAGTTGGCGCCTCTATTTTAGTAAAAGGTACTACTGTAGGTACAGTTACTGACATGGATGGTAAATTTACATTATCAAATGTTCCAAGTTCCGCAAAGACTTTGGTAGTTTCCTTTATCGGAATGGCTAGTCAAGAGGTTTCTATTAAACAGAATGTTAGCATCATTTTAAAATCTGATACAGAGATGCTTGACGATGTAGTGGTTGTAGCTTATGGTACTGCGAAAAAGTCATCTTTTACAGGATCAGCGACTGCTGTTAGTGGAGAAAAAATAGCAAAAATGCAGGTTTCTTCAGTATCTAAAGCCTTGGAAGGTGCAGCAGCAGGTGTACAAGTAATCAATACCAGTGGGCAGCCTGGAGAAAATGCTAAAATAAGAATCCGTGGTATTGGCTCTTTTAGCGCATCATCGGCTCCTTTATACGTAGTTGATGGTATGCCTTATGACGAAGAGTCGGTTAATGCATTAAATCCTGCCGATATTGAAAGTATGTCTATATTAAAAGATGCTGCATCTGCAGCCCTTTATGGCTCACGTGCAGCAAATGGTGTTGTGATGATTACTACTAAAAAAGGTATGGTAGATAAATCCAAAGTTACTCTTGATGCACGCTGGGGAGTAAATACTCGTGGTGTTCCAGAATATGATATCATGAAAGATCAAAGAGAATACGTACTAACAGCCTGGAATACTTTAAAAAATCAATCTACAGGTGCAGAAGCTTCCGAAGAATTAATAGGTAGCATTGGATACAATCCATTCATCGGTGTAGCTAATAATGCCATGGTTTCAGCAGATGGCGTAGTTAGTTCTGCGGCTCTACGCCATAATGACGATTGGGCTGATGCCGCATTACATAATGGTATGCGTCAGGAATATAATTTGAGTCTGCAAGGTGGTAACGCTAAGACAACTCATTTTTTATCATTGGGATATTTGAAAGATGAAGGAATCTTAAGACATACTGACTTTGAACGTATTTCAGCACGTGCCAATATTAATCATACTGTAAATAAGTTTATTGATATCAATGGTAATTTGGCTTACGCAAGAGCGGAAAAAAATGCAGGCCAGTCACAAAATGCTAGTTTGTCTAATTACTCTAATGCTTTTATGTTCACTCAGCAAATCGCTCCTATTTATCCTGTATATGCGTATGACGAAAACGGAAATCGCATATATGACGAAGAAGGCAACACTGTTTATGATTTTGGTGATGGTACATACAGTACACGTATGGGCGGTTTCAGTAATCAAAATGTTGCAGCTAATTCTGGGTTGGATGTGCATCAGACTTTGAATGACAATTTTAATGGCCGTGGTACTATTAACATTAATATTATTGATGGTTTAAAAGCGACTGCTAACATTGGTTATGATTTAATGAATCAAATCCGTACAGATCACATGAATCAGTTATATGGGGATGCTGCTAATGTGAATGGTCGTACTTATAAATATAATCAACGTATTGAATCGTTTACAGCAAATCAACTTTTAACCTATAGTAAAGCATTTGGTCATCATAATATTGACATAATGGCTGGTCACGAATCTTATTCATATACACTGAAATATCAGTATACTCATAAATACAATTTTTATACTATTGGAAATCCTGAGTTCAACAATGCCATAACTATGAGTGATATGAATTCATATACACAAGAACATAGTATGGAAAGTTTCTTTGGTCGTGTAAACTATGATTTTGATAACAAATATTATCTATCTGCAAGTATTCGTTCAGATGAATCGTCCAAATTCCATCCTGATCACCGCCGTGGTACTTTTTGGTCTGTCGGAGGTTCTTGGAGATTAACACAGGAAGAGTTTTTGAAAGATGTGGAATGGTTGTCTAATCTTAAACTAAAAGCAAGTTATGGAACACAAGGTAATGATGGAATTCTTGATATAAATGGTTATGTAGTCTATCAACCATATCTGAAGCAATATTCTGTAACCAATAATAACGGAGATTTCTCTGTAGTCGAAACTTATCGTGGAAATAAAGATTTGACTTGGGAAAAAAGCAAAAATTTAAATATCGGTTTGGAAGCTGCTTTTCTTAATAACCGTTTGAAACTAGAAACTGAATATTTCTTGAAGAAGACTTCGGATATGTTGTACAATATGCCTTATCCTATTTCTTCTGGAATTTCTTACGTTCCAATGAACCTGTTGGATATGCAGAATAAGGGGATTGAATTTACTATTTCTGCCACCCCAATTCAAACAAAAGATTTTATATGGAATTTATCTTTTAACGGTACACATTATAGCAATAAGATTTTGAATCTTCCAGAAGACAAAAGAGAGAATGGAATTATTCATGGTACTGCTTCTTTGTTCCGCTTAATGGAAGGAGGGTCTATTTATGATCTTTATACCTATGAATACGCAGGTGTTAATCCAGAAACAGGAGCAGCACAATGGTATATGGATGAGAAAGATGCTAATGGCAAAGTGACTGGAAGGACCGTAACCGAAGACTATACTCAGGCAAGCAAATATGAATTAGGTTCTACTTTGCCCGATTTCCAAGGAGGTTTTTCAACTGATTTTGCATACAAAGGAATCGATCTTTCTATAGCTACAAACTTTCAAATTGGTGGAAAGATATATGACAGCATGTATTCTTCTTTCATGCATGCGGGAAGCAATATTGGCAGTAACTGGCACAAGGATATCTTGAATGCTTGGACTCCGGAAAATAAAAATACAAATGTGCCTATAATGGATGGTGCACAAAATAGTAATAGCCAATCTTCACGTTTCTTGATAAATGCATCATTCTTTAACATCCGTAACATTTCATTAGGATATACTTTTCCGAAAGAATGGATGAAAGCAATATCAGCAAGCAGTGCACGTATTTACGTATCTGCCGATAATGTAGCTTTATTCTCTAAACGTAAAGGTATGGACCCACGCCAATATGCTTATGGATATTCGGCTGCTAATTATTCTGCGATTCGTACTTTATCATTCGGCATTAATTTGAACTTTTAAAAGAATAGAATTATGAAATATACAAAATATTTAGCAATATTGGCTGCAGCGTTTATGATGGGATCTTGTAGCGATGACTTTTTGGACAAGGAACCTTCAGAAAATGCATCAGAAGACCAAATTAAAGATTTGCTTGATAAAGATCCTACAGCTATTCAAGCATATATTACAGGATATTACAAAAATATGTTTTCTCCGGAAGCACAGCAAAGTCATGATGATTTCGGATTAAAGGCATTTGAATTGGCTACAGACTTGATGGGAGATGATATGGCATATATGACTTCACACTTCTTCGTATATGATTATCTGCTTGACAACCGTGCTTCAAGTTATCGTCGTACGACCACTTATTGGCAAGAATTATATGCTGTAATCAGTGGTGCAAATGAAGTAATCAGCGGTCTGAAAGAACAAGCGGATAGCGGTGATGAGAGTGTTGAGAAGATGTTGGGACAAAGTTACACCATACGTGCTTACTGCTATTTTTGGTTAATAAACATGTACCAGCAACCTTATGAATGGAATAAAGATAAATTAGGTATTCCTATTTATACTGAATCTGAAACCAAATTGAATCGTGTTCCTGTAAGTGAGGTCTATGAACAGATATTAAGTGATATAGATAAAGGATATAATTATTTGAAAGGAAAAGGAATAGCCAAGAAAGATGAATTAAATGAATATGCAGCAGCTGCTATTTATGCAAACATTCTTTCATTTGTTAATGATTATCCCGATCAATGGAATGAAGTTGCTAAATACGCAAAATTGGCTATTGAAGGTGGCTCACTGATGAGTGAAAAAGAATTACTTTCCGGCTTTAATGACCTTTCTTTGAGTGAAGTGTTATGGGGGGCTGATATTAATGGTGAAACAAATACATTCTACGCTTCATTCATGAGTCAAGTTGATCCTTACGGCCCGGGATATGGTGGTAATTTAGGAAATTACAAAATGATTTCCAGTGATTTGTATGAAAAAATTTCAGATGATGACATTCGTAAAAAATGGTTTGGAGTTGATTTGGGAGAAACAAATACTCATTATAAAGTAAGACAATATGTGCAGCGCAAATTTATTGATATAGGTTCTACCGCGCCTGGTTTTACTCCTACAGGTGATACTTTTTGCTCTGACTATATTTATTTGCGTACTGGTGAAATGTATTTTGTAGCTGCAGAAGCATTATATAGGGCAGGGAAAGAAAATGAAGCCAAAACAATGCTGACTACGATTATGAAAACTCGTAATCCAAA
>OHWZ01000240.1_pt1 | contig 18883 bp, 17 predicted proteins | sample 1579781 | NCBI WGS metagenome assembly OHWZ01 (sample SAMEA3882545, study PRJEB24775) | human gut metagenome | biome: human-associated habitat; feature: intestine environment; material: feces | place: Netherlands | collected 2009/2010 | reverse complement strand
CGAGCCGATGGCGATGTTGGTGTTGATGTTCCAGCCGATCAGCTCGAAGAACTGGTTGAGGTACACGCCCCAGTATTTGGAGACGACCGAACCGGCCATGAGCATTTCAAGGATCAGATCCCAGCCAATCACCCATGCCACGATCTCGCCGACGGTGGTGTAGGTGAAGGTGTAGGCGGAACCCGCCACTGGAATCATGGAGGCGAATTCGGCGTAGCACATCACGGCGGCGCCGCACACGACGCCTGCGATCAGGAAGCTCAGCACCACCGCCGGACCGGCATGGAAGGCAGCCGCCTGCGCGCCGATGGAGAAGATGCCTGCGCCCACGGCAACGGCCACACCCATGATGGCAAGATCCCACCAGGTCAGATCGCGTTTGAGCGCATGGCCGGACTCACCTGTTTCAGCCAGCGTCTGTTCGACGGATTTCTTGCGAAATACGTTCATGTCTCGTCCTTCTCTTCTTTCCGCCCGCGCGGTTTCACGCTCCACCTTCTAGAGCACAAGGCGCAAGTATAAGTCGTTTTCGTCACATTGACGGCGTGCGTGACGCTATTTAAGATTCATGCCGATGACGACCGGCTCGGGCACCAGTCGGATGCCGAACGCGGCCTCGACGCCGTCCTGCACGGTTTTGGCGAGGCGGGCGATATCTTCGGCTGATGCTCCCCCACGATTGGTCAACGCCAACGTATGCAGCGTGGACAGGCCAGCCGGAGCGTTTTCGTTGATTTTGAACCCCTTATGGAAGCCGGCATGGTCGATGAGCCAGGCCGCGGAAGTCTTGACGCCCTGCCCGCCGCCCGGCAATGCCGCGTCGAAGCGCGGCGCGTCTTCGGGAAGCGTCTCGGCCTGCTGTGGCGTGAGAATCGGGTTCATGAAGAAGCTGCCGCAGCTATGGCGGTTGAAGTCCGGACCGTCATCGCCGTTCTGCTTGGATTGCGATTCAAGAGCGACATCGACCAGATTCGTCTTCTTGGTGCCCTGCATGGCCGACGACGCATAGCGATGCGCGTCTTCCAGCATGCCTTTAGCCGCACGCACCTTCAGCACCGCGTTGCGGATGTCCGCGGTGTTCATGCGATCACCCACGGCGACGTCCAACGCCTTGGCGAGCTGACCGTAACCGACCACGCCCGTATCGCTGTGCCGCAACGCGAACGTGACGGACAGCACCACGTATCGCGGCGTCGGGAAAAATTCCGCGGCCGGAGTCGCCGGAGCGCTGTACATGCTGGCTTTCAGCGCGCTCATGCGGTAGCCGAAGGCGAGCTGATCGTTGCGCAACGCCTTTACCGCACGTTCCTTGCGATCCCAAACCTCGACGCTGTCGACGCTGGTGGCGACCTCCTGACCGTACGCGCCGATGTTCTGCACGACCGACGCGCCGACGGTGCCGGGAATGCCGGACAAGCCTTCGACGCCTTCCAGTCCAAGTCGGACGCAGTAATCGACGAAATCATCCCAGTTGCAGCCGGCTTCGGCGTTCACGTGGACGACACGCCCATCATCCTCGACCGGAGCCGCCTCATCCAACACGCTGATGGAACGTCTCGCATCGCGGACCACCACGCCTTCGAACGGCGTGTCGGATACGAGCATGTTGGATCCGCCGCCGATCACGCACAATGGCAGTCCTTGGGAATCGGCTTCCTCAACGGCCTCGATGACGCCGACGCGCGTGGTCGGTTCCAGGAAAGTGGCGATAGGACCGCCCACGCCGATGGTGGTGAGATCTGCAAAACTAGTCATAACGCTCCAGAGTAACAAAAAACCCGACCAAATTGGTCGGGTTTCGAAAGCTTGATTCCGCTCAGCGGGTCTCGCGATGCACGGTCTGCTTGCCGCAGCGGGAGCAGAACTTCTTGAGCTCAAGACGATCCGGCGTGTTACGGCGGTTCTTCGTCGTGATGTAGTTACGCTCCTTGCACTCGGTGCATGCCAGCGTGATGCCCGGACGAATGTCGGCGCTCTTGCTTGCCATTTAGTTCACCTCTTGTGGTTCGTTGCTATACCGACATTCCGTCGGCCTTTGTAGCGAGAAAGAGACTCGAACTCTTGACCTTACGATTATGAGTCGTACGCTCTAGCCAGCTGAGCTATCCCGCCATGAGAGCCTCGAGTGAGAATCGGACTCACGACCTCTTCCTTACCAAGGAAGTGCTCTACCACTGAGCTATCGAGGCGTGGCGGATAGTGGATTCGAACCACTGAAGCACGAGGCGACTGATTTACAGTCAGTTCCCTTTGACCGCTTGGGAAATCCGCCGTGCTGCCTGTTTGGTTGAACCCCAACCGGCAACCCGTTTAGTATGCCACAGACCGGCCGACTTATGCAAATACGGCGTGTCGCGACAGCCAAAAACGGCCCAAATCGTTGAAATTCCAACGTTTTACGCAAATCGGCGCCGAACAACGCAGAAACCCCGCCTCCCGAGCCTTGCGAATCGCAATATACGGGAAACGGGGTTTCGACAGCTACGCGCTAGTCTCAGCCGAGGATGGCCAGGATGTCACGAGCGGAGACGATAAGGTAATCCTCGCCCTGGTAGTGCACCTCGGTGCCGCCGTACTTGGAGTACAGCACCTTGTCGCCGACCTTGACGTCGACCGGGATACGCTCGCCGGCGTCGTTACGACGGCCCGGGCCGACAGCCAGGACTTCGCCCTGCTGCGGCTTCTCCTTGGCATTGTCCGGAATGAACAGACCGGAAGCGGTCTGGGTCTCGGCTTCCGCCTGCTTGACGATGATCTTGTCTTCCAACGGTGTGAGTGAGATCGACACTGTGGACCTCCTCTTTCTAAAGAGAAATCGATACTTACCGCGCCGGGACCCGCTAGCAAGAGGCTGACGATCACTTACGGCGTCGTCCTTTCGCGCTGTGACTTATCCTAGCGCGATTATTAGCACTCTGCCAACTCGAGTGCTAACGCTCTGAGAGAAATTATCAAAAAAGCCTGAAACCATGCGGTTCCAGGCTTTGTAAAAAACGGTTCAAGCGTTTCGTCAGGCGCTACGACGGGCCAGAATGGCCTCCAGGCCGGTGCCTAGGGAGTCCGAGGTCACATCCGGAGCCTCCACATCGGCACGTACTTCGGCATCGTGGAATCCCGGAACGTCGACCTCTCTGAGGTGCACGCCCTCATCCACGCGGGCGGCGGCCTCATCGGCATCCATGCTGCCCATTGCGTCGCTTGGCGGAATCAACGGCTCAGCCTCGTCGGAAGGCGTTTCGACGGGCACGGCCCTGGCCACTTGTTTGGTGGACTTGATCTCCATGCTTTCCGGAGCATCCACCTCAACGTCGGCACCGTCGCGAGGCGCACCCAACGAGAAGGAAATCAAGTCCTGCGTGGACTTGACGGCAACGGTTTTGGCTTCTTCGGCCATATTGTCTCGCTCATCGTGGATGGACAGTCCCACTTCCTTGACGTCAGCGGGCGCGGCATCCGCACGTTCGGTTGTCTGGTCGACGGCCTTCTCGGCAGTCTGCGTCTCTTCCTTGGAAGACATCTCTTCCTTGCGCCGTTTCACCGCGGCGTCCCGATCGGCCTTGCCGCGGGCGATCGCCTGGCGAATCTCCCCCTCGGGAACGACATCGGTCTTCAACTGCTCGTCGGCGACCTTGCGGGCCTCGGCCAGCTCCTGCGCGCGCAGTCTGGCACGTTCCGCCTGCTCCGCCTGCGCACGTTTGCGTTCGGCGGCGGCACGCTTCTTCACCTTGGCATGGTATCTGGCGACCTTCCGCTCCCACGCCACGGCCTGCTTGGACGCACGCACACCCAACGCGAGCACCGCGGCCAGCAACGCGGCCGGAATGAGCGCGAACAGCGGGCTGAAGTGCAGTGCGAACGCACAGACCAGCACAACGACCGTGATTGTCAGCAATGAGACGGCGATGGCGCGCCTCCTGCGGACCGCGGCGTGACGAAAGGCGCGAATTTCCGCGATCCGTTCTTCGGATGTTGCGCCTTTGTGCGCCTCTGTGGACTGCATCAGTACCCCTTTCGCTGCCGCGACGGTCTCATCGGAAAATCGCGTTCCGCTGTCGGCATCCACCAGATGCAACGACGGTAAAAAGCGGTCCTCGCGATGTTCGATCACCCTCTTCATGCCTTTAATCGTCCGTCTGGGCAACCAAATGAGCATCAGGATGACAACGATCGCAAGCACGACCACCGTGCTTAACGATTCATAACCCATATGTCATAAGAATAGGTGACATTCCGACATTCAAGGCGAGTCCTCCCCGGCGTGTCGAATCAGGAGGGTGAATTCCCGGTCATCAGACGCGCGGTGAAACCGCTTGGCGCGTCCTCGGCCATCAATACGTAGCTTTCATGATCGCGCCATTGGCCGTTGACGTACATATACGCGCGCAGTACCCCCTCCAACGTTGCTCCGACCTTGCGTGCGACGGCACGGGACCGCTTGTTTTCCGGCAAAATGTCGATTTCCATGCGATGCAGTCGAGGTCCGGTCGGGTCGAACATGGCCCAATCCGCCAACAGCGCCACCGCCATCGGCGCGTAGCCACGCCCGGCGCAACGCTCGTCCACCCAATAGCCGACCACGCCGGAACGCATCGCGCCGTAGCAGATCGCGCCCAACGAGATCTGCCCGACGATACGGCCATGCTGTTCGATGGCGAACACGGCACCGGTACCGGCCCGTTCGTTGCGCCGCAGTTGTTTCATCCATTCCTTGTAGGTGATGGGCGCGCCGTGCAGCGGATCGCCGGATTCCCACGGCTTGAGCCAGGCATCGTTGCGCCAGCGAACCTCGTTCCACTCGTCATAGTCGGCACCCGTCAACGGGCGCAGACTCACCGGGACGCGCATGCTGTGCGATTGGATGAATTCCGGCATTTCAAAGGAATTATTCCCCGGACGACGCATCATGTCGCTCAAGGATTGCAAAATCGTCACCCTTCCATTGTGCCCCACCCATACCCCATGTTCCGTTTTCCACGCAATCGAACCGTGGTACAACGAACGATATGGACATGTATAAGCAACAACGCGAGCTGAAACGGCATTGGCGCGCGGCTGCGATCGAACGACGAAAGCGGACGTCCGCCGACCAGCGTCGCGAAGCGGGACGGCTGCTTGCCGAACACGCATTGGAAGCGTCGTTGATTCGACCGCGATCGACCGTCGCGGCCTTCGCCTCGATGGGCAGTGAAATATCGATGATGCCGTTGCTCGAAGCGATGTTCGACACGGATTGCCGTGTTTTGGTGCCGCGTCTGGGTGCTGGCATGGAAGTCGGCTGGAGTGAGCTGAACGGTCTTGACGATCTGCGCGACCAGCGCAATGCTGATGGTTCCATCAACACACATCGCCCGCAGGAGCCGGAAAACGCAGCGGAAGGACCGGAAGTTCTCACTTCGGCCGAGCTGATCATTGTGCCAGCGTTCGCTGTGGACGAACATGGTTTCCGATTGGGGCGCGGCGGCGGTTGGTACGACCGCGCTTTGGAGCATCGTAGCAGCACCGCGCGCGTGGTCGCCGTTTGCTGGCCTTGGGAGCCGACCGACGAGACCGTGCCGCATGAGCCGCATGATATTCCCGTCGACGGCGTGCTCACGCCGGATGGTTATGCCGATGTCCGAGGATAGGACGGTTGCGGGGCCGTCTCAGGGAACGTACTAGGATATGTCCCGTTAAGAAATTTGGGATTGTGCGTAAAGCGAGGATATCGTGCCTACTTACCATTACCGTTGCAAGAACTGCAACTACGACTTCACCGAGCAGCAGTCGTTCACCGACGATCCGATCACCGTATGCCCGGAATGCGGCGAGGAGCAGGTCCGCAAGGTTTATTCCGCGGTGCCGATCGAGTTCAAGGGGTCCGGCTTCTACCGCACCGACAAATCCAAGTGACCCACAGGCGCGGAATCCAACGCGACACGCCGGAGATTGTGGATAACTCCCATTCTCCGACCACAACCCCGGATTCCGCTTGCCGTGGTCATAACAATCAGGTCATCATGCATGCATGATGACCTTTTTTCATTCCTTGATGGACCGCCGGCCACATTCGAGTTTGCGCACATCGACGGCTTCGGAAGGACGGACCGCGCGCACGACGCGTCTGCAACGAGACCGTCATGGTTCGACTGCCGCATCGTTGGAAGCCAGACGAAGCAACGCACGCCTGCATCGGTTCCTCGCCGCATTGTGCGCTGGCCTGACGGTATTCGCCACGCTGCAATGCGTACGCGCAGCCATCGCCACGCAGCCTATTGTGGTCGCGGTGCGGAATGTCGCCAAAGGCACGGCCATCACACGCGAAGACGTGGACTTACGTGAGGCGCCGAGCGATGGCTCGCTGAGCAACGCCTTCCATACGCTTGACGACGCCGTCGGCTTGATCGCACAGGTGGGCATCGGCGCGCACGATGTGCTTATGTCGGGCATGGCCCGTGCGTCCCCCGTTGTGCCGCAGGGCCATACGAGTATCGAAGTGCGTTTGGCAAGTGTGGCCGGCGGTTTGATTCCCGGAGACAAGGTGACACTTTCCAGCGCCACCATGACAGATGCTGAGATGCAGTCCGGCACACCGAATGTCGCGGATATGCCGAACGGTACGGAAACGCCGTCCGGCATGGCTAATGATATGCCGGACGGTGGTGTGGATGCGCAGTTACGCACGATCTGCGCCGAAGCGCTGCTGACCGGCAAACCGGCTAAGGATGCGCAAGGCAATACCATCGCGGTGTTCGCCATGCCGCCCAATGAGGCGGCCGTCGTGTTGCGGGTTCAGGAATACAGTGCGGTCATCGCCACCATCAATTAATGGCTGATAATCCTAATCGATAGCTGGCCCCGGCTGAACGTATCAGCGGCCGCGTTCGGAGAAGACCGCCCAATGTGGCGGAAGCTCGTTTAGGATGCGCTTGTCGTCATCCGCCTCGCGTTGGCGCTTGGTGAGCACGTCCGAAGGTTCGAGTTTGACGCCATCGGCATCGAACAGTTCCGTACCTTGGCGGACCACGCGCTTATGCTTGCGTGCGGTCCGCCGCGTGGCGGAATAACTGGGTGTGGAGTGCGTCTCGGACTGGGTCTGCGAATCGTCATGCTCCATGACGTTTTCGATATGCTCGGCGCTCACCGTTCCTCCCGGTACAGGCTTCCCAGTCGTGCCACGATGCGGTCGACTTCCTTATCGGGGTTCACGAACGCGCCGACGCTCCATACCGTCATCACCGACCAGCCAAGCGATTCGATGTCCTGCAGCAGCACGCGATGGCGTTCCCTGGTGGATTGCAGTCCCATGAACTGCGCGTCATCGGTGAGCACGGCCAAAGCGAACGGCTCGCCTTTCAGACCAACCACCAACGGCAGTTTGAGTCCGTCATCGAAACCGTAATCGACGGCCACGTCCAAGCCGCGTTCGCGGATCCTCTCGGCGAGATCGTTGAAGAGCACGTTCTCTCCGGACTCCTTGATCGCCGGGCGGACCATGCTGTCATCAAGCTGTTCGGCCCAACGCAGCACGGTTTTGAGCGCCTTCGGACCATCCTGATGCAGTCGCTCGTCGTCCATATCGTCGGATGCGAAGGACGAGACGATGTCGAGATGACGGTCCGGTACCGCCAAAGCGTCCAGCAGCATGCCTCGGCCGCCGTCGGATTCCAGCGCGCCGAACTGCTGCAGCAGCCTGCCGTGCGAGGTCTTGGCGTAGCACATCGCAAGAATCGCGTCGGTGGCGTGGGCGCCGGCCACATCGACGATGTCCACGATGCGCACGTGGCGCAGGAACATGCCCATGGCCTTGTCTTTGTTGGCAAGCGACTTGAGCTCGGCACCCAGACGGATGCGGAACGTGTGCGTGAGCGCCACCACGGTAAGCACATACGATGCGGGAACGATGGTGAAACCGGCCGCGCGCTTGCGGATGATGCTCACCACTTCGTCGATCTCCTGCTGGCTTGATTCGACCAGGCCGGAATTGATGACCGGCACACCGTTGGCGTCCGGCACGAAATGGTACGCGACTTCGCCTTGGTATCCTTCACGCGCCACATCGCACGGCACGGAGCCGTATCCTTCCGATTCGAGGAAGGCGTTGAGCTTCGGCGCACGGCGAACCGGCCTGTCGGTTATCTTCACGCTTGGCAGCAGTGCGATCAGTCGCTGCAGGCCATCGGATGTGACGGTCTTGCGGTGCGCGATCACCACGACCTGCTTCGCGCGGGCGATGATGCTGAGCAGCTCGATGGACGGAATATGCGCGGCCGTATCGATGATGACGGTATCGGCAAGCGGCGCCGGGTCGGTGATGGCAGCGAGCGTGGCTGGCGTTGCCACCAGAATAGGCTTTGCCGCGGCCAAAATCTGCGGATGCTCCCTGCGCAGCCTGTTCAACGGCACGTTTCGGGAACCGGCAAGCGTGGTATGCAGCAGATTGGCTTCCTGCGTGCGGGAGAAAAGCATGTCGCACAGACGGCGTACGGACTCTTGGGCGACCATCGGTCCGATGGAACGCACGTGTTCGACATCCACCTGGGTGAATCGGTCGGCGGCGCTTTGCATGGCGGAGCCATCCTGGTTGGAAATGATGGCGGAGGACTTCACGATGTCTTCGAAAGCCGTGGTCCACCACGCCAGCTGCAGTTCTCCGGCCACGGCGTCGTTCGGCACGCCGCGGTTGCTCAGGTCCGCCACAAGCTCATCCAGACCGGCCGAATGGAACTCACGTTCCAGACGGGCGCGTTCCGGCAGCGTATCCAACGCCTGCTTGTCGTCATACAGGGCCTTCAGACGCTCTTCCACCTGGTTGAGGTCGACGGTGTCCAGATTGCCGCCCTGCGGTGTGGTGGCGAGCGCCACGTTCAACGCGGTCATATCGTTCGTCAGCTGGTCCTGCGTGTTGATGATGTCGTCGAGTTTGGCGGGCAGCACCGGCCATCCGCCGTGAGGAACGAACATGTGCCACTGTTCGGCCTGCTTGGCCACCACGAGCAGCGCCTCATGCAGGTTCTCCACCTGCGCGCCGACGCGCAGCATCGACTTGGCCTCCTTGATATGGCGGCGACGTTCCCAGAATCCCATGGAGCTGCCTTCGGCCTTGCGCTGGGCCTTGGGCTTGGTGGCCTCGATCATGGAATCGATGTCGCGTTCGAAGATTTCCGGCTGGAAGACGTCGAGCACGCGGCGCAGGTTCTTGAGCACCATGACCTGGCGTCCCCACTCCTGCGCGGTGGTGGGAATCGGGAAGCCGCAGGTCTGCACGGTGCTGGACACCTGTTTGCGGGTGGCGGGCAGCACCTTGCGCAGCAGCTCGACCACACGCTGGTATGCGCTGACCGCTTCCTCTTCGGAATACAGGGAGGCTTTGTACCAGGCGGTGTCCTGCGCGCCGATGGTGTATTCGCCGAGTTCTCCCGCGCGATACAGCTTCTGAGCCCATTCCTCCATCTTGTCCGCGATGGAATGGGCGGACTGCTTGGCCAGACGCACATGCGTGGTCGGATGCGTGGGCAGGACGGCGATTTGTGCGAGGTTCTGGATGGTCTGGTATGCGGACACGCCCCATTCCTGGCTGACGCCGTGCAGGTCGCCCAGATAGCGGGCCAGGCGGGAACGCACACCCACCAGCTCATCCGAAATCTGGTCGAAACGCGAAGTCGCGACGCCGGATTGGAAACCGACTGCGGCTATCAGCTGACGGTCGATTGCCGCATTGGCGCCGTCATCGGCGATGTCCAGCAATTGGCCGCTCATCTCGTTGGCCGCGATCGTCTGCATGAAACGGCGCTTTTGGTCGGTGACGCACGGCACGTACAACACGCTGTGTCCGCCCATCACGCAACGGGAGGCGATTGCCGCGGCCTGTTCGGCCGTGTTGCCGCTGATCGCGCTGTCCACGAAAATCGAATGCCCGGATGCGGCCAGCTGCGCCGCGTATCGGACGGTGTTGTCAACGTCGCCAATCTCGTATTCGCCATGGGGATCGGCGTCGAACGGACTGTATTCGGGAATCTGCGCGTCTTTCAGCGCGTCCGCGGCTTCCTTGTTCCCGGCGAGCGCGTCCAGGACGGTGTTGCCTGTCGGGCCTTGGGACAGCTGGTTGATGATCTGGCGACTTTCCACCAGCATCTGCGAGGACGGGTCCATGAAGCAGCCGAGGATGATGTGACGTTCGATTTCGAAATCGGGGAAAACGCTGGACGCGCGCGCTGTGATGGCCGCGAACACCGCGGACGTTTCGGGGGTGCCGCTTTCGTAATTCGAACCATCGAAGAGCTTGGTCTCGTCCAATGTCACGTTGTTTTCACGCATCACGGCGGCGAAGGCCGCGTTCAGACGCACTCGTCCGGTGAACGCGATGACGGTGCCGTTCTCGATGTTGCGGCCTTCCTTGCGCACTTCGACCGGATACATGAGCACCGGCATCTGGTTGCCTTTCCAAATGGCCACGCCGACCACCAAGGAGAGTTCGCCGACGCCGCTGACACGGCTTTTCGCGTCACGGTCGTCGAGCACGCGTTCCACACGCCTGCCCGCGGCGCGCAGCATGCCGTTGTCTCGGAACAACGAGTCCAAGGTGACGTGTCCTTTGGCGAACAGCTGCGCGATGCCCGATGGGTGCGCATGCGTCAGGTCAAGCTGGGCGCTCAGTTGCGTCACATCCTCAAGCGGGGATGGTGCCAGACCAAGGCGATACTCCTCACGCCATCCGCGGATACGGTCCAACGCGGTGGCCGTCTCTTCGTTTTCGCTCATATACCGACTCACTTCCCTACTGCCTTGCGGTATTCCTCATATCCCGGATTGTGTGCCAAAGCCGCATCGATGTCTTGGTTGCCCAATGCGCCCAACCACGCGTACAGGTCATCGTATAGGGATGGGTTCATGGCGAGGAACGGCAACAGTTCCGGATGACGCGCCATCTGGAACTGCATTGTGAAATCATCCGTGCGTTTGGCGTCATCGGAGGTCAGGCCGTCGACCTCGATGGTCTGCTCCTGCTTGGCGAGACCGCCTTTGGACACACGGTCGAATACCGATCCCGGTTCGAAGATCGGCTTGAATGCGGCGGTTTCGTCCGGCGCGGGCTGCGATTGGCTGTTTTGCGGGCGGAACCGCTCGTCGTCGTCTTCCGCGGTCACCGTTCCCGGCTGTTCCGTCTGCGGCTGCGTAGCGTGCATCGGCTTCGACTGCTGTTCGGCGGGCTGCTGTTCGGCAGTTTCCGATGTGGGCTGTTCCGCCATCTGCGATTGTTCGGCGGACTGCGTCTGTTCCTGGGCGGACACGTCAGCCGCATTGTCGGCCTTGTCAACGTTGCCTGTGTTATCGCCAGTGTCGTTCCTGTCGGGCAGAGCGACGGCGATTGGCGTGCTGGGGCGCGCGCTGAACAGCTTGTCCACCGGAATCAGGTTGTTCTTGTTACCGTCATGGGATGCTTCCAAGGGCCGAGCGGCTGTCTCGGTTGAGACGGCAGCCACCTCGGCATCGGTCGCAGCCGCATCAGCGGAATCGGCCACATCGGCCTCGATCTCAGCTTCAGCCTCGGCCTGCGCTGCGGCGTCGGCGAACAGGTCGCGGGGCTTGTCCGCGGCCACGACGGTTTCCTGAACCAAAGAGACCGAGGGGAATGCATCTTCGAGTTCCGGCTTGTCGGCATGCTCCGGCGTGAAGGTCTGACGTTCCGCCTGGTGCAGAGCATCGGCACGGTCGGTGACATTGCGTGCGTGGAAGAACGTCGTCGGCTCGCCGGCACGCAGATTGAGGATGTCGTCCACGGACATGTCGGCTGCATCCGGTTCCTGCGGAGCCTCGTCGGAGACCGCGTATTCGAACAGGTTCGAAACCGGCTGGCTTGTATCATCCGAGACACCGGAGGTGGCGTCGTCATCCTCGTCATCGTGTTCGAATGCGGATTCGAGCGTAAGACGCACGTCGCCGAACTGCAGGGTCATCGAGTCGATGGGCAGCTTGATGTCCTCGCCTGCGGGCAGGCGCATCAGTTGGCCGTTGTTCGTCACCACGAACGAGCCGTTGGTGGAATGCAGATCTCGTACGGAGCAATTGCCCTGCTTGTCGACGGAGAGGACCGCATGTCTTTTCGACATGGACTTGCCCGGATCCATGATGTCGAGACGAGCGAACCCGTCATCCGACAGCGGGCGCAACGGTTTGCGCCCGATTTCCACGCTTTCGCCGTCATGAAGCGTTTTCACGTTGTTTCCGTCAACTTTGACGGTCCACTGCCGCGTCATTCGTCGATCCTCGCTCACCGTTGTCGGCCTTCCTTTCGCACTACACTATCTGCCATTGTGTCATGATTCATCGCGAAAGTAAGGATTCCGAACCGATAAATTGACAACTTTCGCCTAATTCCCCCATTTTAGAACATGCCTGAGTCATGCTCCATATGCGGAAAACCCCGCTGCCTTACGGCAAACGGGGTTTCCACTACAGCTTGGTGATTGCGGCTTGAAGCCGCGCGAATCACTTGAGCTCGACGGTGGCGCCGGCTTCTTCGAGCTGGGACTTGGCCTTCTCGGCGTCTTCCTTCTTGGCCTTCTCCAGGACAGCCTTCGGAGCGCCGTCGACGAGAGCCTTGGCCTCAGCCAGGCCCAGGTTGGTGATAGCGCGGACGGCCTTGATGACCTGGATCTTCTTGTCGCCAACGGCGGAGAGGATGACGTCGAACTCGTCCTTCTCTTCCTCAGCAGCAGCGCCAGCAGCCGGAGCGGCGGCAACAGCGGCGACCGGGGCAGCAGCCTCGACGTCGAACTTCTCTTCGAAGGCCTTGACGAACTCGGAGAGCTCAACCAGGGTCATCTCACCGAAAGCTTCGAGCAGCTCATCGTTGGTGTACTTAGCCATAATGGCTTCCTTTCATTCTTGGCGACGGACTGAATTGAAGAGGTGGCCGTCACCTAAAACAATTGTTTTTCTTTTTTGTGGTTGCTTCATTCATGCGGCGAGCCGCAGCGAAATCAGGCAGCCTTTTCCTGCTTCTCGCGCAGCGCATCGATCGTACGCACGGCCTTGGTCGGCAGAGCGTTGAACAGGTACGCGGCCTTGGACATCGTAGCCTTGATGTCGCCGGCGAACTCGGCGAGCAGCTGCGGGCGAGACTTGAGGTCTGCCAGCTTCTTGGCGCCTTCAGCATCGTAGACGGTGCCATCAGCGAAGCCGCCCTTGATGATCAGTGCCTTGTTGGTCTTGGCGAAGTCACGCAGGGTCTTCGCAGCTTCGATGAAGTCACCCTTCACGAAGGTCACAGCGGTCGGGCCGGCGAGAAGTTCATCAAGACCTTCGATGCCAGCTTCCTTGGCTGCAATGCGAACGAGCGTGTTCTTTGCCACAGTGTAGGAAGTATCGCGGCCTAGCTTTTCGCGCAGTTCAGAGATCTGCGGAACGGTAAGCCCGCGGTACTCGGTCAGGTAGATAGCGTCGGCGTTACGGAATTTGTCCGTAAGCTGAGCGACCACCGCTTCCTTTTCGGGCCTCTTCATGGCGTTCCTTCCTTAGTCAACCGTTGACTGTGAGATTCGGAACACCTCGCAGGGCAATAAAAAAGCCCTGCACGCAGGCAGAGCAACATTCGACCGCTAAGCGGAAAGCCCTTGGTGGGCGTATGTTCTTCAACCTGCGCTGGCTTGGCGAACCAAACTTCGTGAGCGCTTGCACGCTCCAACCAACGGTCTGTGGTTTACAAGTGGGTAATTTACTGACCCGTTTGGACTAATCCAGACCGGCGTGTCGCGCCGCCGCAAAAGCAACCCCTTACCAATCGCACGAAATTTCCATGACTTACATAGGTGCTACGTTTGCTTTGTTCAGGGACGCATGTCCCAGGCGAGTCGCGATTCTCGCCGGCGCACGCCACCATATGGCACGCGCCTACCAACCCAAGAAAGATGAGAAAAGAGAAAATGGAGAAATTCTTCCATCTCAAGGAGAACGGCACCACCGTCTCCACGGAGATCATGGCCGGCCTGACCACGTTCTTCGCCATGTCCTACATCATCATCGTCAACCCGCAGATCCTGTCTTCGACCGGTATGCCGTGGGGCGGCGTGTTCCTCGCCACCATCATCGCGGCCATCATCGGCACGCTCGTGATGGGCCTGTTCGCCAACGTTCCGTACGCGCAGGCCGCCGGCATGGGCCTCAACGCGTTCTTCACCTACACCGTGTGCTTCGGCCTCGGCTTCAAGTGGCAGGAAACCCTGTGCATGGTGTTCCTGTGCGGTTTGATCAACATCATCATCACCGTCACCAAGATTCGTAAGATGATCATCCAAGCCATTCCGGAAGTGCTGCAGAACGCCATCGGCGGCGGCATCGGCCTGTTCGTGGCCTACGTCGGCTTCCTCAACGTCGGTTTCTTCACCTTCACCACCAAGTCCGCGGCCAAGAGCGGCGACACCGTGCAGGCCACCCCGGGTCTTGCCGTCATGAACAATCCGACCATCTGGCTGTTCATCATCGGCCTGGTGCTGGCCATCGTGCTCACCGTGCTCAAGGTACGCGGCGGCATGCTGATCGCCATCGCCGTCACCGCGGTCGTCGGCATTCCGATGGGCCAGACCACCATGGCCAACTCCGTGTCCATCGCCGACACCTTCGCCCAGCTGCCGCAGACCTTCGGCGTGATCTTCACCAAGGATGGCTTCCCGGCGCTGTTCTCCGACGTGTCGAAGCTGCCGATCATCCTGCTGACCATCTTCGCGTTCTCCATGTCCGACACCTTCGACACCATCGGCACCTTCATCGGCACCGGCCGTCGTACCGGCATCTTCTCCGCCGAGGACGAGAAGGCTCTTGAGAACGGTTCCGGCTTCTCCTCCAAGATGGACAAGGCCCTGTTCGCCGACGCCACCGCCACTTCCATTGGCGCCATCTTCGGCACCAGCAACACCACCACCTTTGTGGAGAGCGCTGCCGGTATCGCCGCCGGCGGCCGCACCGGCCTGACCTCCGTGGTCGTGGCGATCTGCTTCGCGCTGTCCGCCTTCCTCTCCCCGGTCATCTCCGCCGTGCCGTCCGCCGCGACCGCAGGCGTGCTGGTCGTGGTCGGCTGCATGATGGCTTCCTCCTTGAAGGAAATCGAGTGGGGCGACATCTCCGAAGCCATTCCGGCGTTCTTCGCGTCCGTGTTCATGGCGTTCAGCTACTCCATCTCCTACGGCATCGCCGGCGGCTTCATCACCTACTGCATCGTCAAGACCTGCAAGAAGCAGGCCAAGGACGTGCATCCGGTGATCTGGGTCGTGGCCGTGCTGTTCATTCTGGACTTCATCATCACCGCAGTGCTGTAACAGTCCTTTTCATACGGAAATGGGCGGTTCCTTCAGTGGAATCGCCCATTTTTTATATCGACTTTCGTATCGGTTTGGCGCAGATCCGCATTAGATGGCTTGAGAGAACGCGTCGACGAGCGCGGCCATCCAGTCCGTCAGGGAATCGTACTGCTCCGGCATCTGCTCGGTCAGCTCCACGATCGGAATATTGGACGATTTTGCCGCGGTGACGATCTTGCCGGTCAGCTCGGTCTCCTCCTGAATGTTGACCACCAGCAGGCCGACCTTGCCAGCTTCCAGCATGTCGGTGAACTGTTTGATGTCGGTCGGCGTTGGCTCGCTTTCGTTGGCCGTGGCACGCGTGTAGCCGGTCGGCGTCGCGTCTTTGAGGCCCAGGTCCCCGGCCAGATATTCGGCGACCGATTCCGTGGCGGCATAGGCTTCGCCATCCGCCTTGCGTTTGGTCTCCGTGATTTTTCGGGCGACCTCGTCTTCCTTGGAACGCCATTGCTGGTTCAGCTTGTCGAAATCGGCCTTGCCGTCGGGCCTTGTGCCCTCGTATGCCCTGGTGATGGCCTGTGCGACCGCTTTGCGCACCGCCGCCGAGAACCAGACGTGCGGGTTGCCGCCATCCTTGACGCCACCGATCTCCGCCGCGTTGATGACTTGCGATTTGGCGGATTGCGCGGCTTTGACGGCCCATGAGTCGTACCCGGCGCCGTTGACGATGACGATTCGTGCCTTCTGCAGTTTGGCGATGTCGGACGTGGTCGGCTCATAGTCGTGCGCGTCCACGTTGGTGGAGTTGATGATGCTGGTCACCTGCACGCCGCTTCCGCCGAGCTGCTCGGCGAGGGTGCCCCATTGGTTGATGGAGGAGACGACGGAAATCGCGCCATGCGCGGAACCGGCACCGTTCTGCGACGTTCCGCAGGCAGACGCGGAAGTGAGAAGGCCGACGGAAGCGAGTACGGCAATCGCAATTCTTGCATAACGGTTCACGATGGTTCCTCCATTTTCATACGCTTCATGCTTCGGTGAATCCATCATAACCGTAACTGAGAATGATTCTCAACAGCGCGTGTCGCTTCCACAAGAAAAACAACAAACCGACGCCGAGAGCAATCTCAACGTCGGTTTGCGGGGAAAAGGAGCTGCCGATCAGCCAAAACGTACAATTACAGAGTTTCGCACAGCGAAGCGCTATTAACTGGCCAGCTGAAGCTGACTCGCACCAACCCACCGGGTTGGCACTACGTTTTGGCGAATCGGCCTTATCGATCAGCCAAAACGTCCGGAGACGTAGCGTTCGGCTTCTTCGTTCTGCGGGTTGTTGAACATCGTGGTGGTGTCGGTGAAGTACTCGAGGTGACCCGGCTGGCCAACGGCCTTCAGGTTGAAGAAGGCGGTGTAGTCGGCGATACGAGCGGCCTGCTGCATGTTGTGCGTCACGATCACGATGGTGTACTCGTTCTTCAGCTCGTTGATCAGATCCTCCACGGCCAGGGTGGAGATCGGGTCGAGGGCGGAGCACGGTTCGTCCATGAGCAGCACCTGCGGGTGCACGGCCACGGCGCGTGCGATGCAGAGCCTCTGCTGCTGGCCGCCGGACAGGCCGATGCCCGGATTGTCCAGACGATCCTTGACCTCGTTCCACAGGTTGGCGCCACGCAGGGCCCACTCGACCAGATCATCCGCGTCGGACTTGGAGATCTTGCGGTTGTTGAGCTTCACACCGGCCAGCACGTTCTCGCGGATGGACATGGTCGGGAACGGGTTCGGACGCTGGAACACCATGCCGACGTCACGACGGACGGCGACCGGATCCACATCCTTGTCGTACAGGTTCTTGCCTTCCAGCAGCACCTCGCCTTCGCAGTGGGCGCCCGGAATGATCTCGTGCATGCGATCGAGGGTGCGCAGCACGGTGGACTTGCCACAGCCGGAAGGTCCGATGAACGCGGTGACCTTGTTGGCTTCGATGTTGATGTTCACATCCTCCACGGCCAGGAAGTCGCCGTAGAAGATGTTCAGATGGTTGACATCAATACGTTGTCCCATTTGTTTTCCTTATTGTTCTTATGTTTTCGACTATTCGACCGCGCTCAGCGTTCCGACTTGACGGCGAAGATCTTCGCCACGAGACGGCCGATGAGGTTGAGGATCAGCACGATGAGAATCAGCACAAGGGCTGCGGCCCAGGCGCGTTCCATCGGGATGGTGGTGACGCAGGCCGCGGAAGCGTTGGCCGGGCAGTTCGCGTTGAGCTTGGAATACTCCTGGTAGACGTACACCGGAAGCGTGGTCATCTGGCCGGAGAAGAGGTTGACGTTCGTGGAGGCGATGTAGCCTGCGGTCATCAGCAACGGAGCGGTTTCACCGATCACGCGGGCGACGGCGAGAATCGCACCCGAAACGATGCCCGGCAGGGCGGTGCGCAGCACGATCTTCGTGATCGTGCGCTGCTTCGTGACGCCCAGGGCGTACGAGGCCTCGCGCAAATCGTGCGGCACGATCTTGAGCATTTCCTCGGACGACTTGACCACGGTCGGCAGCATCAGCAGGGAAAGTGCGACGGAGCCTTCGAAACCGTTGATGGTGCCGGGGCCGATCAGAATCGTGAACATCGAGAAGGCGAACAGGCCTGCGACGATGGACGGGATGCCGCTCATCACGTCGACCAGCAGGGTGATGACCTGTGCCAGCTTGCCACGGTTGGAATATTCCACCAGGTACACGGCGCACATCAGGCCGATCGGGATGGAGATGAGCATGGCGCCGAAGGTGATTTCCAGCGTGCCGATGATGGCGTGCAGGATGCCGCCGTAGCCGCCGGACGGGGTCGGGTTGCCGCCGACCACGCCGGTCATGTTGTAACTCAGGAAGTTGAGGTTCAGCCTCTTGACGCCGTTGATGATGGTGGTGAGCAGCACCGAGAACAGCGGGATCAACGCCACGATGAACGCGCACGAGATGAGCGCCTTCATGGCGAAGTCCTTGCGCTTGCGCGCTGAGGTGAAGGAACGGGTCGGCTTGAACTTGTCGAAGTCGATGACGGGAGCGCCGTCCATCGGCGAAGCGTCGTTATTTGCGGCGGTCATCACACACTCGCTTTCTCGGTGAGCTTACGAGCGATGAAGTTCACCACGAAGGTAATCAGGAACAGGACCAGGCCGGTGCCGATCAGCACGGAAACACCCAGATCGTTGGCTTCCGGATACTGCGCGGCGATGTTCGCGGCGATGGTCTGGTTCTGCGAGGCCTGCAGCAGCTTGACGGAGTAGTTGAGGCCCGGGGACAGGATCATGAGCACGGCCATCGTCTCGCCGAGCGCACGACCGAGGCCGAGCATGGAGGCGGACACGACGCCGGACTTGCCGAACGGCAGGACCGCGAGCTTGACCATTTCCCACTTCGTGGCGCCGAGGGCCAGAGCCGCCTCTTCCTGAAGGCGAGGGGTCTGCAGGAAGATGTCGCGGGACATGGAGGTGATGATCGGCAGGATCATGACGGCCAGCACGATGATGGCCGCAAACAGGCTTGCGCCGTCCGGCAGGTGGAACGTCTTGCGGATGGCAGGCACGAGCACCAGCATACCGACAAGGCCGTAC
>OHWZ01000222.1_pt1 | contig 19888 bp, 14 predicted proteins | sample 1579781 | NCBI WGS metagenome assembly OHWZ01 (sample SAMEA3882545, study PRJEB24775) | human gut metagenome | biome: human-associated habitat; feature: intestine environment; material: feces | place: Netherlands | collected 2009/2010 | reverse complement strand
CGGTATTCGTCATATCCGGCGACGAGGCGGACCTGAGCTACCGCTCCGTCGACTTCGATGCACGGCTCCAGAGCAACGGCGACATTAGATTCACAGAGCATCTGGACTACCAGCTGAAGAGACGCGAGAATGATGACGGCGACACGAAACCGTGGAAGCAACTGTATCTGACGTTCAAACTGCGCAACCAGGATCTGACGAACATCACCGACATCTCCGTGACGAACGCGTCCACCGGCGAGCAATACACGCAGATCGCACCGCAGTTGCCGAGCGATGTATCCGACAGTGAATGGGAATCGGAATATGCCGGACATTGGTATATCGCCGACACCACAATCGGCTCCAACTATCCGGAACCATTCGACTCTGCCACCGGCGGGCTTGACCCCAACGGTTCGGACAATGACAAACAAATCGAAATAGGCTGGAACATTCCCGCCACCGTCAAACAGAGCAGTCTCAAATTCGACGTGACCATGACGTTTCATAACATGGGCACGCAGCATAGTGACGTGACGAATCTCATGTGGGAGATGTTCCCCGAAGACAACCAGGTGCCGGCTGGCAAAGTCACCGGCACCGTGCGCTTCCCCAAAGGCATAGGTTCCGACGATTCGTGGGCATGGCTGCACACTGAGGCCACATCTCAAACGTCTCGCGACACGGACGGCACGTTGCATTTCACCGTCAGTGACCTGCGCACGAACCAGTACGTCGACCTCGTCGCCGCATTCGACAATGCCGGGGCAAGTGGCGTCGAACGTGTGCGTTCCGGCGACTATCTGGACGAATTGAAATCCACGGAAGCAAACAAGGAGCAGCAATGGCGTGACGGCCAGCGGCACAAAGCCCAGCTTACGGTCGCAGGTTGGCTGGTATGTCTGATTTTGGGCGGACTGTGCTGCGTACTGGCGATTCGTGGCGTGGTCTCTTCGAACCGTGAAGCCACCTACCACGGCGGCATCGAATACTGGCGTGAGTCGCCGCAAGTCAGCCCAGCCAGCGCCGCGCATCTGATCGATGTGGTGGACGATTCCAAGGGTGAACAGTCCTCGCGTGCCATGACGGCGACGGTGCTGGCATTGGTGGTCAAGAAAGCGCTCGCCGTATATCCGGGACCTGCCGACATGTATCGTGGCATCGACCTGAGCAGGGCGAACGCGGCCGATATGGCGCGCATGATTTCCTCCGATCCATCCCGTGCCTCTGCCGCGTCAAGTACTAGTACGTTGGTGATTCTGCCTCAGGCGCTATCCCATCGGGAAACCCTTGGTCTGAGTCGCTCCGAGGAAGCCTGCCTGCAACTGCTGATTCGTATTTCCGCACGCGTGGGTTCGCCGGTATTCGACTTTAACCAGATGAAGGAGGCTTGCTCCAGCTGGGAGAACGGCTATCAGGAGATGAACCATTTCACCAATGCCTGCGATATTGAATTCCTGCAATTGAACGCGGTCAGGGATGTCAGCGGACGTTGGATAGCGCCCACCATCTTCGCCATGGTCTTTGGCGTGATTGGAATGCTGGTCAATATTGGAAGCAATATCGCGGTGGCGTTGTGCTTCGGCGGCGCGTTCGCATGCGTCGGCACGTTCTGTTTAGCTACCGGACGCAAGGAAGGCCTCACCGAATCCGGACAGACCTATGCCGGAGAATGCTTGGGACTCAAACGGTATATGGAGGATTTCTCCAATTTCTCCGACCGTGGTGCGCTCGATTTGGTGATGTGGAACTGGTATATGGTCTATGCGGCCGCCTTCGGCATTTCCGACAAGGTGGCAAGGGAATTCGCCAAGGCGTACCCCGAAGTCAACGATCCGCAATGGCTTGACGCGTATGGGTACGATTCCCTCGGCTATTGGACGTATCGCTCCCACGCGTGGAATGGTATGTCCACTATGGGAGGCATGTCGACCGGTGCGTTTGGCGGATCGCAGTTCATGGGCGGCATTGGCGATATCGGTTCGCAGCTGAGTTCCGGTTTCGATTCGGTCAGTTCCACGATTTCCGCTGCGGCTCCATCGTCATCCGGTGGATCTGGCGGATCCTTCTCCGGTGGCGGCTTCGGCGGCGGTGGCGGAGGCGGCGGCGGTGGAGGCGGCGGTGGCCGCTGATCCACGACATGCCGCCCGCCGTCGGACAACGTGACGCCCTATGACATTGCGATTGTCGGCATTGTGTTTGCCCACGCCCGGTCCGGCTTGAAAAGCCTACCTTTCGCCCATGGCGATTGGTAGGCTTTTCCATTGGCAGAACCTGAACGAGATGCCGTCCGACTTGGTTCCGACCCGGCTCCAACCGGCTCGCGCCTGCCGGAAGACACCACTTTCGAAGGAGAAGACATGACGTTGTTCCGTAATCTCGGACCGTTCCACACCACCGCCATCGGCCACGGCGAGATGCCGCTAACCATTGAAAACAACCGGGGCCACGATGTCGGCATCGAAACCCTGCACGCCTCGCTTGACGCCGGCTGCCGCCACATCGACACCGCATGGGCCTACTATACGCCGGGCGAAGAGGAACAGACCGGCGAAAAGCTGGTCCGCGAAGCGCTGGACACATGGAAGGGGCCGCGTGAGGAAGTCACCGTGGCCACCAAGGTCGGTCTGCGCCGCGCGTGGGATGGCGACAAGCCGATCTGGCCGCGCGACGGCAAGCCGGAACACCTCATCGAATACGGCAAGCAGTCCGCGCAGGCGCTCGGCGTCGACTCGATCGACCTGCTCTACCTGCATCGCCACGATCCGGAAGTGCCGTACAACGAGTCCTGCGAAGGTATCAAGGCGCTGCTCGACCAGGGCGTTGCCCAGTGGGCGGGTGTGTCCAACGTGAGCATCGAACAGCTCAAAATCGCACAGGAGATTCTCGGCGACAAGCTCGTTGCCGTGCAGAACCAGTATTCGCCGATCCATCTGGAAACCCAGGACACGTTGGAATACTGCGCGAAGGAAGGTCTCGCCTTCGTGTGCTGGAGTCCGCTCGGCGGCTACCGCCACCCGTACGACGAGCACCTGTTCGACCCGTTCCGCGAAGTGGCCGCCAAGCATGGCGTGAGCTACCAGCGCGTGGTGCTGGCTTGGGAGCTGGCCAAGGGCGACCACATGTTCGTGATTCCGGGCGCACACCGTCCCGAAACCATCCTCGACTCCCTGAAGGCCGACGAGCTCGAACTCACTGACGGGGAACTCGCCTTCCTCGGCTGAAAAAGCACTGCCCGTCCGCATTTTGTTAACCCAACCACTCAGCTCGGGCAGCAAAACACGGACGGGCATACGTTTTTGCGGAACCGGACGGCTATCGGGGATTACAGCACGGCCATCACGAAATCAGCTAGTAGTTTGACGCCGTACAGCACCACCACCGCGCCACACACGCGGTTCATCGCGGTGACGATTCGCGGGCTGAACTTGTGGCTGAACAGCGACACCAACAGGGTGATGCCGAAGAACCACAGTGCCGACGCGGTTTCCACGCCGGTGATGAACGGCGTGGACTGACCGACGGTAAGCGTCGCGCTGAACGCGCCGAGCATCAGCGTGCCGTCGATGATGGCCTGCGGATTGCACCACGTCACCACACCGGCGGTGACGATGGTGTGCAGCAGCTCGCTGTCGCCGCCGAATTTCGAAGTGACGCGTTGCGCAAGGCCCTGCGATTGCGAGGTCTGCGACTGCGGCGTTTGCGCGGCGCCATCATCGCCACCCTTGCCGGGAAACAGCAGACCCGCGCCGATACGGATGACCACCAAGCCGCCGATCGCCAGAATGGCCAGCTTCAGCCATGCGTAATCCTGCATCAGCCTGCCGATGCCGAAAAAGCAGGACAGCGACAACGACACGTCGAAGAACAGTACGATCAGCGCGGTCAGCAGCGCGCGGCGGCGCGGCTTGGTCAGCGCCGAATCGATGACGAACAGATTCTGCATACCGATCGGCGCGACATACGCCAATCCCAACGTCAGCCCTTGGAAAAAGAATCCCATACTCGCCTCTTATCCATCCAAACATATTTGGTTGGTTGTAATCAACCCAGCCAAAACCAACCAAATTACTCATTTTGTAATCGCAGGAAAAACCTCTATTCTGCGAAAAACAACGTAACCAGTGTCATATTGTATAGGTGTTGCTACAATAGGCAACCAGCCAAAAGCTGAGGTTTGGCTCAGTCAATCGCAGGACGGTCCACTGTCAGAAAGCAGATGCGCCGACCGCGGAAAACGCCGAACCATACCGACACCACCAATGTGAAGGAGCGTCATGGCACGCATCGCGCCGCTGAACATCGATTGGAAACCGGACCGTACCACCGGTGAACCCGTCACCGAACAAATCGTCGGATACATGTGCGAACAGGTGCACAGCGGCAACTGGCCGATTGGCTCGCGTCTGCCGTCGCAACGCGCGCTCGCCGAATGGTTCGGCGTGAACCGGTCCACCGTCATCGCAGCCATCAACGAGCTGTCCGACTACGGCATCGTCGAAGGGCAGCATGGAGCGGGCACGCGAATCGTCAGCAACACGTGGTCGCTGATGCTGCCGGGCGCGCCCGACTGGGCCGATTACGTGGATTCCGGCTTCTTCAAAGCCAACAACGACACCATCCAAGCCATCAACCGGTACGAGTTCACGCCGAACATGACGCGCATCGGCACCGGCGAGCTCGACCCGCGGCTCTTTCCGAAAGCCATGTGGCGGCAGGTGCTCGGCGAGGCCGCGGACGAGATCGAAACGCTCGGCTACCCGCCGCCCGAAGGCCTGCCCGAACTGCGCGAGGCCATCGCGGCGCACATGCGCGCCACCGGCGTCGACTGCACGGCAAGCCAGGTGCTGGTCACATCCGGCGCGTTGCAGGCGCTGCAGATGATTTCGGTGAGCCTGCTGCCGGCCGGCACCACCGTATACGCGGAATCGCCGAGCTACATCAAGTCGCTGCAGGTGTTCCAGTCGGCCGGCATGCATCTGGAAGGCGTGCCGATGGACGACGACGGCCTCAACGTGCAGGCATTGCGCGGCCTGCTGGCGGAAGGGGAGCTTGACACCGGCCGTCCGGCGCCGCTCAACGCGCGCAACCGCAAAGGCAATGCGATCCTGTACACGATTCCGACCAATCACAATCCGACAGGCGTCACCATGAGCGACAAACGCCGGCATGAACTGGTCGAGCTTTCCGTGGACAGCCGACTGCCGATCATCGAGGACGGCGCCTACCGCGACCTGTATTTCGAGGATGATGCCCCGCTGCCGTCGCTGAAGGCCCTCGATGAGACCGGCATGGTCATCACGCTCGGCAGCGCGTCCAAATCGCTGGCTCCCGGCTTGCGCATCGGATGGCTGGTCGCCGCCGAACCGATCGTGCAGCGGCTCGCCGACGTGAAAATGCAGATGGACTACGGTGCGAGCGTGCTGAGCCAGTGGACGTTCGCGCGATTCCTCACGAACGGCATGTACGACGAATACGTGGCCGGCCTGAAACGGGAGCTGCGGCACCGCCGCGACCGCGCGCTCGTTACGCTGCAGGAGAAAATGGACGGGCTCGTCCACTGGAACGTGCCGTCCGGAGGCTTCTACATTTGGATGACCTTCGACCGGCCGATACGAACGTGGCGTGCTGCTCAACCCCGGCGACATCTACGATTTCGCCGCCGACAACTCCCTGCGCCTGAGCTACTCCTACACCACGCCGGAAGAGTTCGCCGACGCCGTGGACGTACTCGCCGCCGTCGCACGCGAGCTGGCGTAGCCCGAGCTTGCGTAACGGCTGGACGGGCTTTGCCTGTCCCGTGAATCTACGACAATATCTGATGGTCTTTTACGAGTAAGAGGAACATCCGTGCAAAGAAGAAACAAGCCAGAAGTGTTGGCCCCCGCAGGCAATTTGAGGGGACTGAAAACCGCGGTCGATTACGGTGCGGACGCCGTCTACTGCGGCGGCAAGGCGTTCGGCATGCGCAGCGCGCCGAAAAACCTGAGCCTCGAGGATTTCGAGGAAGGCGCACGCTACGCCCACGAGCGTGGGGCCCGCGTGTACGTCACCTTCAACGTGCTGCCGCGCAACAACGAGGTGGAAGCCATGCGCGAATACCTCGGCAAGCTGAAGGACACCGGCGTGGACGCGCTGATCGTCTCCGACATCGGCGTGATGCTCATGGCCAAGCAGGTGGCTCCGAACCTCGAACTGCATGTGAGCACGCAGGCCGGCGTCACCAACTACCAGGCCGCCAACGCGTTCTACGAACTGGGCGCGCGCCGCGTGGTGCTGGCCCGCGAAATGGACCTGCAGGCCGTGCGCGACATCCGCGCCCGCATTCCCGACGACCTCGACATCGAATGCTTCGTGCATGGCGCGATGTGCATGGCCTTCTCCGGACGCTGCCTGTTCTCCAACTATCTGACCGGCCGCGACGGCAACCACGGCGAATGCGCGCAGCCGTGCCGCTGGAAGTATTCGATCGTCGAAGAGAAACGCCCCGGCCAGTACTTCCCGATCGAACAGACCGCGGAAGGCGCGTACCTGTTCAATTCGCAGGACATGAACATGCTCGCCCACATCGACGATCTGCTTGATTCGGGCGCGACGAGCCTCAAGATCGAAGGCCGTTCCAAGAGCGCCTACTACATCGCCGCCATGACGAACGCCTACAAGACGGCCGTCAACGAATACATGGTCCAGCGCGGCTTCGAAGATGCCGACGGCAATGTGCTGAAGCCGTTCCGCGACCGCGTGATCCGTCCCGGTGACCCGGAATACGGCAAGCCGGACACCGAGGATGCGATCATGGCCAACGCCGATGGCGCGTTCGCAGGCAAGCCCGACATCGACGCCGTTCCCGTTGGGGGCGTGCCGTCCGGCAACGTTTCGGCTGGCAACGTTTCGTCCGGCAATATCGCGATTGGCGAGCCGGACAATCTGAGCTACCACGCACGCAGCACCCGACGCAAGTCGAACACCGCCGCCGAAATACTGCCGGAAGGCTGGCATCACGCCGGTGTACGGCCGGCACCGCATGTCACCCTGCCGGATTGGCTGCTCGACGAGCCCGACAAAGTAGCGCACCGCGACTACTCCACCGGCTTCTACTATCCGGAACACAAAGTGCAGCAAAGCACCGACCGTTCCGCATACTTCCGCGCATGGCTCGTCGTCGGCGAAGTGCTGTCATGGAGTCCGGAAGACGGAGGACGCGTGACCATCATGAGCCGCAACAAGATCGAAGCCGGCCAGGAAGTCGAATTCGTGCTGCCCGGCGCGGCCCCCTTCGCCTACACCGTGCCTGCCGGCGGTTTCCGTGACGCCGACGGCCACTGGGTCGAAGCCATCAACAACCCGGCGCACGTCTTCTCCATGCCGTGCCCGCAGGAGGTGCCCGTCAACGCGGCCATCCGTTCGCGCACGAAAAAGCCGACGCTGAAAGCCGAATAGAAGACGGCAATCGCAAGCAGGCCTTCCAATCGCAAAACCAAGGAAAAACAAGACATGAGCAGCACACAATACGATGACGCGATCCTCGATTCCAACGCCATCGACCCCACTGACAAGAACGGCAACCCGATTCCCGTGACCATTCCGATCATGCTGGCCCCCGGCATCAAAGTCGTCTACACCACGCGACTCGGCGGCACCAGCGAAGGCGATTTCGCGCACTTCAACCTCGGCGGCAAATCCGGCGACAAACCGGAACACGTGCTCGCCAACCGCAAGGCGCTCGCCGACGTGCTCGGCGCGAAAATCAGCCTCATCAGCCAGGTGCATTCCGGCGACGCGGTGGACGTGGACGAATCATTCGTCATCAACCAGCCGTTCGGATTCGACGTGTCCGGCACGAAGAAGCCGGAAGACGAGACGGACGGCGAAAACAACGCGACGGGGAATGACGGTGAGCCGACCGTCATCGAAGCCGACGGCCAAGTGACGTCCCGGAAGAACGTGGCGCTCGGCATGTTCGCCGCCGACTGCCTGCCGGTGCTCATGGCCGACCCCGAAGCCGGCGTGATCGGCGCAGCGCACTGCGGCCGTCGCGGTCTGCAGAAAGGCGTGATCGGCGCGACCATCGAGAAGATGGTGTCCAAGGGCGCCCAGCCGGAACGTATCGTCGCCACGCTCGGCCCCTGCATCTGCGGCGACTGCTACGAGGTCGGTGGCGACATCGCCGACGAATTCGATGCGCAGTTCCCGGGAACCTTCACGTTGAGCCGATTTGGCCAGCCGGGCATCGACATCGCCGCGGCCGCCCTGCAGGAGCTTGCCAAAGCGGGCGTGCCGGCCGACAACATCGTCTCATCCCGTCCACGCGTCAACGCGGCCACGCAGTACCTGTCCGAAGACGAGGAACTGGCCGGCATCTGCGCCGCCGATGGCGAAGGCGATCCGAAGCTTTCCGAACGGTTCAACAAGATCCGCCGCAGCCTGTGCACGCTCGAAAACCCGTTGTGGTTCTCGCATCGCCGCGCGTCGCTCGCCAAAAAACAGCATGAAGGACGCATGCTGGCGCTGATCGTACGCGAATAATCACCATACGAGCCATACAAGCCACGCGATTCGAGTGATTCGCGTGGCCACTGTTGCGGATTGCGTGCAGAACCCGCCGCGGAACGGGGTGGCATGCGGCCGCGGCTTTACGGTGGAGCATATGAGTAAGGGAGAGCAGATGCAGGAACAGAAGATGCCGGTCGTGGCCGTGGTGCTGGCAGCGGGATTCGGCACCCGATTCGACGAGAACAACCCCAAGCAGCTGGTGTCGGTGGGTGGCAAGCCAATCGTCTGCTGGAGCATCGAGGCATTCGAAAACAACGACCGCATCAGCGACATCATCGTGGTGGTCAACGAACGTGTCGAAGAGACGGTGAACGAGCTTATCGACGAAGCCGGCTACGCCAAAGTGCGGGCCATCGTTCCCGGCGGCGCCGAACGCGTGGACAGCACGCTCGCCGCCCTGGATCTGCTCAAGCAGGCCGGCATTCCCTCAGGCGCGAAAATCCTCATCCACGACGGCGTGCGTCCGTTCGTCGAGGAGCGGTCCATCGACGGCTGCATCGACAGCCTGGACCAGTTCAATGCCGCCACCGTGGCCTACGCCTCCACCGACACGATTCTGCTCACAGAGGATCTGGGCGACCGCAAGGTGGTCAAATCCGTGCCGGAACGTCCGAACACCTTCCGCGCGCAGACCCCGCAGGCGTTCCGTTTCGGTACCATCGTCAAAGCCTACGAACTGGCCGCCGCCGACCCCGACTTCCACCCGACCGACGACACGCGCGTGGTGGTGGACTACCTGCCCGACGAGCCGGTCGCCATCGTGGACGGTTCCGAAACGAACCTCAAAATCACCACGCCATCCGACATGCCGATCGCCGAAGGCATCGCCCGCAGCCTCGACCCCGAACACGCCAAGGAGGAAGCCAAGGCGCGCATGCACGCCGTGTTCGCCGAAGCGTTCTCCCAGATGCACAGCCGTTGATTTTCATCGAACGTTAAGTCCGTCGACGTGTCGGCAGACTTAACGTTCAACACATTCACCACGTACACTGGAAACCATGCAGCAGATCAACATCGTCATCTCCGGTTTCACGCCCTACGAAGGCATCGACGTCAATCCGGCCGTGCTCGTGCCGGCGGCGGTAGCCAAGCAATGGGCCGATCCGGCGCAATCGCAGGCGATCTCCGAAGAACTGCTGCAGGACATCGCCGTCACCGTCACCAACGTCACGCTTCCGGTGAGCTTCGCCAAAGCCTGGCCCACGCTGCTGGAAGCCATCGAACAGGCCAAGCCGGACATCGTCATCGCCACAGGGCTCAAGCGCACCTCCCGTGGCATTCTGCTGGAACGATGCGCCACAAATCTCATGGATGCGGCCAAGCCGGATGCCGACAACGTGATTCCGCCCCGCCGCCCGATCGACCCGGAAGGTCCGGCCGCGTACTGGACGCGCCTGCCGTTGCGGTCGATACTGCACGATTTCGCCAAACACGAGATTCCCGCCGCGTTGAGTTCCGACGCCGGTACGTTCGTATGCAATTCGCTGTTCTACCATCTGCTCAACTGGTCGGCGGGCCAGGAACGTCGCATTCTGTCGGGGTTCGTCAGCCTGCCGATCGTCAACGGTCGGCCGCACGAACGTGGACTGTCGATCGAACAGCAGACCGCTGCGGTCGATGACGTGCTGCGTGAATCGGTACGATACTTCCTGCAACCCTCGTCAAGCGACATTCTGCTTGGCTGAGGACGGCTCCGCTTTCTACGGCACGATTTTCTGCGACATGTGAGTCATGCGGTTTCGACACGTGGTCGCGGACATACCGCCATACCCCCGACAGACTTTTTCGAACGATTTCTGTGCTCTCTGTGAGAATAATGCATTTCGTCCTGCGTGCCGCCTGCTGACTGAGATAGAGTACTGAACGAGTGCGCGCTGGCAGATGCGCAAAGTGTAGGGAATTCGTGAAAGGAAAAGGGCATGGTTGAGCAGTTCCCAATCGTGTTGAGGGGGTACGACAAGGATCGAGTCGACGAGGCGTTCGCTTCGGCTCAGGAGACGGTGAACCGTCTGCGTGAGCAGGTCAAGGCCGACGACCAGACCATCCTTGAGCTGCAGGCGCAGCTGCAGGAGGAAAAGAACAAGAAGGCCGCTCCGAAGTCCTTCGCGTCACTGGGAGCCAACGCCCAGCAGATGCTCGCCAGCGCGGAACAGACCAGCGCCGAGCTGCTTGAACGAGCCAAGAAGGACGCTTCCGCGGCCCGCGCCACGGTGCAGCTGCAGGCTGAAACACTGCTGAACAACGCCAAAATTGACGCCAAGCGCATCATGGACGACGCCAACGCCAAGGCGGCCAAGGTGCTCGGTGACGCCAAGGACGAATCCGAAGCCATGAGGGCCAATGCCCAGCATGAGGTCGACCAGATGCGCAGCGAGGCCCAGAAGGCCGTGGTGGCGCAGCGTCAGACCGTCGATCTGGAACTGACCAACTCCCGTGAGGAACACGGCAAGCGTCTTGCCGCCGAACGCGCCACGCAGGAACGTGAGATTTCCGACATGCGCACCGAGGCGACCAGCAAGATCGCCGAACAGCGCAAGAACGCCAATGAGGAGATCTCCCGCCTGAAGAGCGAGACCAACGACCAGATCGAATCCGCGCTTGCCGAAGCCAACAAGAAGCTGGCGGACGTGCGCGAGCAGGTGTCCAAGATGATGACCGACGCGCAGCGCCGTGCCGCCGAAATCACCGACACCGCCAAGGCGAAGGCCCAGGAGATCACCGACGAGGCGGAAGTGCACCGCACCAAGACCATCAGCCAGGTCAACGCCGAAGTGGAGCAGATCCGCGCCGACATCTCCGCCCAGCAGGAGGAGGCCACGAAGAAGGTCAATGAGCTGCTCACCGACCTGAACGAGCGTCGCGAGGCCGCCAACAAGCAGGCCAGCGAGTTGATTTCCTCCGCGCAGAAGACCCGTGACGAGGCTGAGGCGTACGCTTCCAGCAAGCGTGACGAGGCGGACGCGAACGCGGCAAGCATCCTCAAGCAGGCCACCGAAGACGCCGACGAGCAGATCAACGAGCGTCGCGAGGCCGCGAAGAAGGAACTGGACGGCGTGCAGCAGCGCATCGCCGACCTGCAGAGCCGTGAGGCCCAGATCACGCAGCGCGTCAGCGAACTGCGTGCCATGTTCTCCAACGCGTTCTCCGGTTTCGGCATGAACGACCTGTCCGTGGTCAACGCCGTCGATGAAGGCGAGCCTTCCGACGCGCAATCTGATGACGACGCGCAGCACGACGATGAGACCGCCGCACCGGCAGACGCCGACACGCAGGATGCCGTCGAGAACGATTCCGCAGCCGAGACCGAGCCGGAAGGCGACGCCGAATCCGCAGACGCTTCGCAGAACAACTGAAACCATAGAAAGGGAATGGATAATGACCGACATCACGCCATTGAGCGGTGATGAACTGAACAAGCTCGTCGACGATTTCGAAGCAAGCGAGCACAATCGCATGGCCATGAACGCCGTCACGGCGGCCGGCATCGACAAGGTGGCGCGCAACTACGATCGCGCCCGTCTGATGCAGCGTCGTTTCTCTACCGTCGTGGACAACGGCACCGTCACCCATCAGGACCGTTCCGGCCGTTGCTGGCTGTTCAGCTCGCTGAACGTGGCCCGTTTCGTGGCCAAGCAGAACATGGGTCTCAAGGAGTTCGAGTTCTCCCAGAACTACGCCATGTACTACGACAAGCTCGAACGCGTCAACTACTTCCTGAAGGACGTGGCGGCTCTGGTAGAGGCCGGCGAGCCTGCCGATTCGCGTCTGATGCAGCATCTGCTGTCCGACGTGATGGGCGACGGCGGCCAGTGGACCATGGCCATGAACGTGTACAAGAAGTATGGCGCGGTGCCGAAGGATCTGTTCCCGGAGACCGAATCCTCCAAGAACACCGGTGAGATGAACGTGCAGCTGCGCCGCATGCTGCACACCGCGGTTGCGCATATGTACGCTGATCCGTCCGCGATCGATGCGATCATCGCCGATGCGGTCGCCGCCGGTCACCGTATTCTGACGATTCACTTGGGCGAGCCGCCGAAGAGCTTCGATTGGGAGTGGACCGACAAGGATGGCGAGTTCCACCGCGATGGCGAGATCACGCCTGTCGAGTTCTGGAAGAAGTATGTGGGTTCCGCCGATTTGGAAAGCTATGTCTGCCTGGTGGACGATCCGCGTCAGGAGCACGTCAAGGGCAAGAAGATCGGCATCGAGCATCTGGGCAACGTGGCCGGGGGAGACCCGACCGAGTACCTCAACGTGCCGAACCAGTTCATGAAGGACTGCGTGCGTCAGATTCTTCAGGAACAGGGCATTCCGGTATGGTTCGGCGCTGACTGCCATCCGATGATGGACCGTGAGAACGGCGCGTGGGCCACCGACCTGTTCGAGTATGGCCGCGTGTATGGCGTCGATTTCGATCTGGACAAGGAACAGCGTGTCCGTTTCGGCGATTCCGCGATGAATCACGCGATGGCGTTCGTCGGTGTGGATGTGGATGAGGATGGCCACACCACCCGCCGTTGGCGTGTGGAGAACTCGTGGGGAGACAAGATCGCCGACAAGGGCTACTTCACCATGAGCGACGACTGGTTCACCGAATACGTCTACGAGGTCGCCGTCCCCAAGGCCCTCCTTCCCGCCGAATACCTCAAGGCCCTAGAAGAACCCGCCACCATGCTCCCCGCGTGGGATCCGATGGGCGCATTGGCCAAATAGCGCGCGGAGCGCGCGCTGGCCAATACGCGCCGAGCGAATAGCGGAAGCCCGGTGGGCTTCCGCCGCGAGGGAAAACGCCGACAGGCGTTTTCGAGGCTGCAGGCCTCATCGCCTCAGCCCGGCAGGCCCCATGACGCACGTTTCCCCCAAAAAAAGACCCAACCCGGACTCTCCGTCCGCGTTGGGTCTTTCCTATATCGCTTTCTTCGTCCCACGTCGCCCCCACCCATTCCACCATGCAGTCGCCCATCCCCATATTCCGTCCCCATCCGTTAAGGTAACGACGGTGGCGCTATCGCGCTACGCAAGCATAATGATGCAGGGGAGGAACAGAAGCGATGGCAGGTCTTCGCGGTCCGGATAGTTCGAAGGATGCACAGCTGTTGGATGAGCGCGCCGTGTTTCCGGAGACCGTGGATGTCAATATTCGTCAGCTTGACCCGATTCCCGCTCCCCGATATTTTCTTAAGGAACTTCCGCTCACGAACGAGATGAGCGATCTGGTGTTGAAGTCCCGTCAGGAGATTCGTGACGTGCTGCATGGCCGTGACGATCGTCTGCTGGCCATCGTCGGCCCGTGTTCGATTCATGATCCGAAGGCTGCGCACGAGTATGCGGAGAGGCTTGCCGCCGTCAAGAAGGAGCTTGATGATCGTCTGGTCATCGTCATGCGCGTGTATTTCGAGAAGCCGCGCACCACGGTCGGTTGGAAGGGTCTGATCAACGATCCGGATATCGACGGCAGCTGCAATATCAGGAAGGGCTTGCTGTTGGCCCGCCGCACGCTGCTTGGCGTGCTTGACGAGGGTTTGGCGGCGGCCACGGAGTTTTTGGAGCCGACCAGTCCGCAGTATATTTCCGACGCGATTAGCTGGGGTGCAATCGGCGCGCGCAATACGGAAAGCCAGGTGCACCGGCAGTTGGCGTCCGGCCTGTCCATGCCGATCGGCTTCAAGAACGCCACGGACGGTTCCATCAAGGCTCCGGCCGATTCCTGCTTCGCTTCCGCACAACAGCACACGTTCTTCGGCATCGACCATCTCGGCCGCGCCGCCGTGGTCAAAACGCTCGGCAATCCCGACTGTCATGTGGTGTTGCGTGGTTCCTCGCACGGCCCGAATTACGATGCCGCTTCGGTGGCCAAGGCCATGGACACCATCCGCGCCGAAATGCCGGCCGATTCCGCTGCGGCACATGGGCTGATCGTCGACTGCTCGCATGGCAACTCCGGCAAGGACGAGCATCGTCAAGCGCAGGTGGTGCGTGACATCGCGGGCCGTATCGCCAAAGGCGAGCAGGGCATCACCGGCATCATGATGGAAAGCTTCATCGAAGGCGGCAACCAGAAGGCCGCGCCGCTCGACCAGCTCGTCTACGGCAAGTCCATCACCGACAAATGTCTGAGCTGGAACACCACGGAACAGCTGCTACGCGAGCTTGCCCATGCGGTGGCCGCGCGCCGCTGGAAGTGACCGATTCGATTCACTATCCGCGCGATTGCAGAAAATTCGGGAAACGCGAATCGCAATCGCGTAAAACAACACTCAAGACAGCACGTAAGACAGGGAGAGTGCAATGACCGCAATCGCCATCATCGGCGCCATGGATGAGGAAGTCGCCAATATCGCAACGGCACTGAGCAACGTCACCGTCACCGAGGAAGCCGGCGTCAAGGTGACGCGCGGCACCCTCGAAACCAACAAGGGCACCGCCGTCAACGTCGCCGCGACCGTCGGCGGCATGGGCACCGTCAACATCGCCGCCACCACGCAGCATCTGATCGACGCTGACCAGCCGGACGCCGTGATCTTCTCCGGCATCGCGGGCAATCTCAACACGAATCTGCACATCAACGACGTGGTGCTCGGCGGCACCCTGCGCTATCTCGACACCGACATGCGATTGGTGGGCCAGTTCAAGCCCGGCACCGCCGACCGGCCCATCGAGGAATACCATAGCGACGACCGTCTGCTCGAACTGGCCGACCAGGCGCTGAACGACTTGAACATTCACCATATCGTCGGCATCATCGCCACCGGCAACTATTTCGTCGATGATCCGCAGAAGGTCGAGCAGGTGATCCGTGAGACCGGCGCGGACGCGGTGGAAATGGAAGGCGCCGCCGTCGCGCATGTCGCCGCCCGCAACGACGTTCCCGCATTGGTGATTCGCGCGCTGAGCGACAACGCGGACACCGACTACGAGGATTTCAAAACGTTCGACATTTCCGAATACGCGGACACCGCCGCGAAACTGACGGTGAACATCGCCAAACGCATGTAGCGTTCATGTGGCGTTGCGAAACGCCTAACGTTGCGAAAAGCCGTTTCCACATCCCGTTTGCCGCATGACCGTCATCATGCATCGTCATATCGGCAAACGGGACGTCTCATATTCCGATATGCTGCGTTTCGGAAGATGAACGGCAGGAAAACTTCCGGTGGCGTGAGAGAATCGCATACGCGAAAGCCTCTCCGAAACCGCTAGTCTTAAGGAAGAACTGAGGATTATCGGAAGGTGAACGCATGACGTTGGAGCAGATGCTGGCAACGCCGTCGGTGGTTGCGGCATTGGTGGTCGTGGCCGTGGTCGTGTTCGTCGTGGCGTTCCTGCTTGGCCGCAGACGAGGCTTCCAGGATGTGCAGGACGGCGTCGACCCCAATGATCCGAGCCTGTTCGGAGCTGCGAAGAACGCGTCCCTGTTCGGCCCCCGCGTTCCCGTGCAGTCCACGGAACGCCAGCTGGTGGCCGTCATGCCCGAAGCTTTGGTGGTCGTAGACTCGCTGGCCACGGTCCAATACGCATCCCCGGCCGCGCGGCGCTTCGGCATCATCCACGACCAGGCGATGGCGCTCGCGGAAATCCGCGACATCGTGAAACTGGTCTCCACAGACAGCGTGGTGCGCGAACGCGAACTGACCATCCCCCTGCACGGCCGCACGCGAACGGGCGTGGTGAACACGAACGGCAAAGGCGTCGAAGCCGGCAAGCCGCTGCCCGAAGACACGCTCTACCTGCACGTGCGCGTCGGACAGATCGCCGACAACCTATTTGCGATTTTCATTTCCGACATGAGCGAGCAACGCCGTTTCGAAATCATGCGGCGCGATTTCGTCACCAACGTCTCGCACGAACTGAAAACCCCGGCAGGCGCGATTTCTCTGCTCGCCGAAACGATCGGCGACGCGGCCGACGATCCGGACGCGGTGAAATACTTCTCCGGCCGAATCTCCAAGGAATCCGAACGATTGACGGAACTGGTCCACCGTCTGATCGACCTGCAGAAAGCGCAAAGCGCGGCAGCGATGCTCAACGCGGAACGGCTGTCCGTGCTGTCCGTGGCACGCGAGGCGCTCGCCGAAAACCAGGTCAAGGCCGAATCGAAGCACATCAGCCTGGTCCTGTCCGTGAACGGCCGGCAGGTGCTGGTGCATGCGAACGCCGAGGAACTGGCCAAGGAAGCCGAACAGAACCTGGACGTGTTCGTGGTCGCTGACCATGAGACCATCAAAACTGCGGTGAAGAACCTGGTGGAGAACGCCATCAACTATTCGCCGGAACATACCACGGTGGCCGTCGGTATCGGCATCGAATCCGGCAAGGTGGCGATTCGCGTCGTGGACCAGGGCATCGGCATCCCCGCGGCGTCGCTCAGCAGAATTTTCGAGCGATTCTACCGCGTCGATCCGGCGCGCTCCCGGGAAACCGGCGGCACCGGCCTGGGATTGGCCATCACCAAGCATTGCGTCGAGGATTGCGGCGGCACCATCTCCGTATGGTCGCGCGAGGGGGAGGGATCCACCTTCACCATCACGATGCCGCAGGCTTCGGGCGCTGCGGAACCCGACCATCCGGCGGATTCGGCGAATGATAACACCCGTGAAAAGAAACAGTCCGGCCACTCCACCACAACAGAGAATGAGGAGAACCACTGATGACGCGAATTCTGATCGTCGAGGACGAAGAGTCGTACCGTGAGCCGCTGGTCTACCAGCTCACCCGTGAAGGGTACGACGTGTCCGCCGCGGCCACCGGTGAAGAAGGATTGGAACTGTTCACCAAGGGTGGTATCGATCTGGTGCTGCTCGATCTGATGCTGCCCGGTCTTGACGGCACCGCGCTGTGCCGTCGGATCCGCGAGCAAAGCCGTGTGCCGATCATCATGCTGACCGCGAAAAGCGCGGAAATCGACAAGGTCGTCGGCCTTGAAATCGGCGCGGACGACTACATCACCAAACCGTATTCCTTCCGTGAGCTGCTGGCACGCATCCGCGCGGTGCTGCGCCGCAACCAGATGGTCGCCGAATCCGGAGAAGCCGCCGACGACGATATTCCGCTCGTATGCGGTGACATTTCCATGAGAATCGGCCAGCATGAGGTGACGGTCCGCGGCGAGAACGTGTTCTTCCCGCTGAAGGAATTCGAACTGCTGGAATACCTCATGCAGAACAAGGGCCGCGTGATGACCCGCCACCAGCTGATCGACCGCATCTGGGGCTCCGACTATGTCGGCGACACCAAGACGCTGGACGTGCATGTCAAGCGCGTGCGCGCCAAAATCGAGGAGGACCCGGGCCATCCCAAGTATCTGACCACCGTGCGCGGCCTCGGATACAAGATCGATACGCCAAGCGAATGATGATGAAAGGCTTGGTATAGCGCGCATTCGCATCGTGCTTGCAAAGAACGGTGAACGGAAGGAACGTCGAACGGCGAAGGTGTCGTAGACTGTTCATCTTCCGTTCACCGTTTTTGGTTTGGGGCGAGTGAAACGCCCAATAGGCTGGAGATTGTCATGAAGAACGATGGCGACAACAGAAAATCGAAAAATCAGAAACACACGCCATCTGAACGTTGACAGAGGGAAAAGAATAATGCGTAACTCCATTCTCGTACGCTCCATCGCCGCTGTGTCCGGCATTGTGATGCTGGCTTCCGTCGCGGCTTGCGGTGACAACACCACCGCTTCCACCGATTCTTCGGCCAAGTCCGATACCAAGACCGAAACCGTTTCCGGCAACTTCTCCGGCGCTGGCGCTTCTTCCCAGCAGGCCGCCGTCGAAGCTTGGATCGCCGGCTTCCAGGGCACCAACCCGGACGCCAAGGTCGCTTACAATCCGTCCGGTTCCGGCGCTGGCGTGTCCACCTTCCTGACCGGTGCAACCGCATGGGCCGGCTCCGACGCTGCTCTCGCCGATAACGAGGTCGAGCAGTCCAAGAGCGTGTGCGCTTCCGGCACCGCCTTCGACATCCCGGTCTACATTTCCCCGATCGCCGTCGTCTTCAACCTGCAGGGCGTGTCCGGCAAGGGCAAGACCCTGAACATGGACGCCGAGACCATCGCCAAGATCTTCGACGGCAAGATCACCAAGTGGAACGATGACGCCATCAAGAAGCAGAACCCGAAGGTCGATCTGCCTGACCTCGACATCACCGTGGTGCACCGTTCCGACAAGTCCGGCACCACCAAGAACTTCCTGAGCTACGTCAAGGACGCCGCTGGCGACGCATGGAGCTACGACCTCGGCGAGAACTGGCCGAACGAGGTCGGCCAGGGCGCCAAGGGCACTTCCGGCGTGATCTCCACCGTGCAGCAGGCTGACGGCACCATCGGTTACGCCGATGCCTCCCAGGCCGGCGATCTGGGCACCGTGGCCGTGAAGGTCGGCGACGATTACGTCCCGTTCTCCGCTGAAGCCGCCGCCAAGGTCGTGGACGCCTCCCCGCTCGACGATTCCGCCAAGGGTGACAACCGCGTGGTCGTCAAGCTCGACCACAACACCACCGAGAAGGGCGCCTACCCGATCGTGCTGGTCTCCTACGACGTCGCCTGCCCGGCATACAAGGACGCCAACACCGCCAAGTTCGTCAAGTCCTGGCTCACCTACGTGACCAGCGACGAAGGCCAGCAGACCGCCGCTTCCGCAGCCGGCTCCGCTCCGATGTCCAACACCCTGCGTCAGAAGGTCGTCAAGTCCATCGACGCCATCAAAACCAAGTGAGCCCATCACAGTGGGGCGATCGCTTTCGGTGATCGGTGACTGACCGTAGGTTTCAGGCCGCAGCCGCGTAAAAAACGGCTGCGGCCTGAAACGATACCTACGGACGATACGCAAAACCAGAAAAATCGAAAGCAATCGCAAGCAAACCAAAAGGAGAACCCGTGAGTTCGCAAAGCAAAACGGCACAGCAGCCGGTGAGCGGCAAGAACGCGGATAAGGTGTTCAAGGGCGTGGCCTACGCCTGCGGCATCCTGATCCTCGTCGTGCTCGCCGCGGTCGCGCTGTTCCTGCTGTTCCGCGCGTGGCCGTTGATCGGCGGTGACCAGAAGGCCAACAGCGCGACCATCAGCAACTTCACCGGCGGCAAGGCTTCCAGCTTCTGGGGCTACGTCGGACCGCTGCTGTTCGGTACCGTGCTGATTTCCGCCCTGGCACTGCTGATTTCCTTCTTCGTGTCGGTCGGCATCGCACTGTTCATCTCGCATTACGCGCCGAAGAAGCTCGCCACCGCCCTGAGCTATGTGGTCGATCTGCTCGCCGCCATCCCGTCCGTTATCTACGGTCTGTGGGGCGGTCTGGTGCTGGTGCCCGCCATCTACCCGTTCTGGAATTGGGTGGCCAAATACCTTGGCTGG
>OHWZ01000206.1_pt1 | contig 20499 bp, 16 predicted proteins | sample 1579781 | NCBI WGS metagenome assembly OHWZ01 (sample SAMEA3882545, study PRJEB24775) | human gut metagenome | biome: human-associated habitat; feature: intestine environment; material: feces | place: Netherlands | collected 2009/2010 | reverse complement strand
GTCACCCTGCCATCCTTTTTCACAAAAGTACGGAATCCTGTGGTTTTCACATTCTGGCACGCCTGATGCGCCGGATAAAATTCCATGATCGAATGATCTTTATTGTCGACTCCGAAACTGACCACGCACTGTCCACGATTTACATAATAACACCAGATAGGAATTCCCTTCTCTCCGGAAATGCCTGGAAGAAAGCTTGCAAAAGTGCTCTTTTTTCCATAGTTTTCAATTGGATAGATTTCTTCAAATACTTCTTGGATACCTTGTTGCGTAAACCATTTAAATGAATCTGTCTGGATTTCGACAAGATTAGGTAACTCTAATTTACCACTAACCTTTGAGTAATCTCGGCGGGAAGATTTCTTTCCACACGAGACAATACGATATGCTTTGTTGTTGTCCATGCATGCCATCCTTTCGTTCGAATTTGTACTATACTAGGTGGTTTTCATCTGAAAACACACACTATTATGCAATTTATTATACTACTAGTAAAACCACCAAATGTCAATAAAAACTTGACAAAATTTAAAAAATGAGTTATAAATATTGCCTATCCTTTTTAAGCACCTGCACAAAGTAGGTGCTTTTTCATTTGTCCATTTTGACATCCCCTTTAATTGTGCATACAATATAAACGTTTAAAGGAGTTCCGAATGAAAAAATTTTTAACCCTAATTATAACTTGTTTTTTATCGCTTAGCCTTGCAGGATGTTCAAACTCAAAAAACAATGATGACATCCTTACATTCTTTGATGCATTAGGTAATACATTAAATCTAAAAAGTGTCCAAATCAATGGAACATTGGATATGAAAGATTCAAAAATGAATATTGATGCACAAATTCTTCAAAAAGAAGATCTACAAGTTGCTACTTCAATAGGTTTAGTTGCAGGCGATCATGTGAAAAATAATTTTTTAAACTTTTACATTAAAGATGGAAAAACATATTTAAATTCTATGGGTACAAAAACCCAAAGTACAGTCGATAAGATCGGACTTAAAAAGAATTCAAAATTAAATACATACAACCCATTTCTAGATTTAACTGACGATCAATTATGCGAATTATTTGATTCCTCTAAAAAAGAAAATGATACATATACTTTTAAAGTCAACACATCTAAATTAGCCACCCTTCTAGATAATATGGGGTCTATAAAACTAGATGATGCAACGCTTGAAGCAACTATCAAAAGCAAAAAAATCTCACACCTGATTTTAAGCTTTACAGGTAAACAAACCGTAGATAAAGCAAGTGCAGATATTGATATTTCAATCGAACTTAGCATCAAAAAATTAAATAAAATCAATTTCCCAAATGATTTAGATTCATATACAAAAGAAACTGCAGAAGATTAATTCCTCTGCAGTCTTTTATTTATTCGCTTTTTTTTCAATCTCTTTTTGTTTTTGCATAACCTCATTAATTTTTTCTTGAATCAAATGAGCATATGCATCAGCGCCCTCTTCAATCGGATGAATTCCATCTGCTTCTAATAAATCTGTATGCTTAGAAATATAAGAGTTCCAATCTATAATTGTGACATTTGAATGTTTTTTAGCCAATTCATTCAGATATTTATTGTTGCTAGCTTCCCATTCAACTCCAGGCGCATACACATTGACCCAGAATATAGACTTATCTTTACCAATTATTTCTAACAGTTGTTCAACTGTATTCTCATCCAAAACACCATTTGTTCCAAGCGAAATCACAACTGTATTATGAATATTCCCTTGAGACTGATACCAACTTAAAATGTCTAGAGCATGATATATTTGTCTTGAAACAGCTGCATCTATTGTTGCATCCGGATAAATATCTTGAATATTTGTATATGCCGACAACATGACAGAATCCCCTAAACAAAACAATCCTTTATCCGATACTTTCTGTGAGTTTCCACTCGAAGCATAGTCGTCAACTTTGCCTTTTTCAACACTACCATCCGATTTTGCGTTTCTCTTATTTGCCTCTATTGCCTTTTCATTTTCTGCTATACGCTTCTGCAATTCCGATGAATCTATCTCTTTTGAAGTTGCTAAGGCGACAACGCCTGTGGTTTGAAATACAAACCCCACAATTCCACAAGCCAACACGGCTTTTTGAAATTTAGGCTTAATTTGTTTATATTTAAATACCTTCAAGAAATAGTTTGACCATACAACCAACAAAATCAATATCACAAGCTCAAACAAATACATCACAAAATTTGTATTCCAATCTTTATATTGAAATAAATAAATAACTGGATATTGCCATAAATAAATTTCATAACTATGTTGACCAATCCACTTTAACACTGGAACATCCAATGAAATTGAACTATCTGCCGTTTTTTCGACTATATACAAAGATAAAACTGTCATTAATGCGAGTACAAACAAATAGACAACTGGCATTCGCCCATCAAAAATAAAGCATGAAATCACAAACACTCCAAGCAACCCAATTGAGGTATAAAAATTCTTTTTAGTTGCTTCCCCTTTTGTATACATCCAACCTAGAAGCATGCCCGCAAACAATGAATAAATTCGCGTATCTGTTCCATAATACAATCTTGTGACATTCACTCTACATAAATATAGAATTGGCATCACAAGCGCAAAGCCAACTGTTACACCAAGCATAGTTTTAATTGTGAATGATTCTCCTTTTTTATCTTTCAATTTATACATTCCAAACAATAATAATGGAAAAATCACATAGAACTGCATCTCTATAGATAAAAACCATAAATGCGAGAATGGCGAAGTATTCGCAATGCGCGTAAAATAATCAATACTTTGCGAAATTTGCCACCAGTTATTGAAACCAGCCAAAATACTAAACACCTGCATTTTCATGTTGTACAATGCGTCCTTAGCCAAAATAAAATAGATTCCCAATGTAGTAAATACCATCACAAGTAATGGTGGGTATATTCTTTTGATTCTGGCAAGATAGTAATCACGCAATGAAAACTCTTTTTGATTCATCTTCTTCTTTGCTGATACCACCAACAAGAATCCAGTTAATACAAAGAATAACACAACTCCTAAGTATCCACCCCTAAAAACACTTGGAAACATATGGAATAGTGTAATCGCAATAATCGCAACCCCACGCAATCCGTCCATTCCCCTTAAACGTCCGTCTTCTTTTTTCATATCTACATATCCCCTTAGATGCTTACTTTAAGCACCATCTATTTTAGCACAATCAAATCTTAATAATTATTAATAAATATATAATTTTTTAATATCCCTTTTTCAAAAAATACAATATAATATATTAAGATTCTGAAAGGAAAATAACATGCAAAGTATTAAGACAATTTATAAAATCGGACCAGGTCCAAGCAGTTCACACACATTTGGTCCAATGATGGCTTCTAAATATATCAATGAACAGTATCCAGAAGCTACAAACTTCAAAATCACATTATTTGGTTCCTTAGCGCTTACGGGAAAAGGGCACCTTACAGACAAAATCATATTAAAAACGTTAGGCACTAGTAAATGCGAAATCATTTTTGATATGAAAACCCCTGTTGAACACCCAAACACAATGATCATTGAAGTTTTTGACAAGGATACAAAAATTGCAGAACATACATTCGTATCTATTGGTGGTGGAAAAATCGAAATCGATGGAAAAAAAGGAAATGTAGACCCAGAAATTTATCCACACACAAAGATGGATGATATTCAAGTTTATTGTAATGAACGTCATTTACGTTTAGACCAATATATCGATGAAGTGGAAGATTCTGATTTTGACTCCTACATGAATCAAATCTTTAAACAAATGTTGAAAACAGTAAATACCGGATTAAAGAAGACTGGTGTTTTACCTGGAAGCTTGAAAATTGACCGTGTAGCGCATGCCTTACATCAGTCGGCACAAAGCTGTAATGATATCCAAGACAAAAACAGTTTATTATTAAGTAGTTATGCCTATGCAGCCAATGAACAAAACGCAAGCGGAGGCATTGTCGTAACAGCTCCAACCATGGGTAGCTGTGGCGTTCTACCTAGTCTTGTATATCATTTCTATCACGATCAAAATTATCCTAAAAAGACAATTATCCAAGGACTTAAAGTCGCTGGATTGATTGGAAATCTAATTCAGACAAACGCAACCATCTCAGGTGCCAAAGCTGGATGCCAAGCAGAAGTTGGTGCAGCCTGCTCTATGGGCGCTGCTTTTGTCGCTTATTGTCAACTTCAAAATAACGAACAAATCGAATGTGCTGCTGAAATTGGATTAGAACACCATCTAGGACTTACATGCGATCCAGTTGGCGGATACGTAATGATTCCTTGTATTGAAAGAAATGCAGTAGCTGCCCAAAGAAGTGTAGATGCCGCAAGACTTGCCAAATATTTACGTAACGTAAAAAAGAATCGTGTTAGTTTTGATATGGTTGTTCAAACCATGAATCTAACAGGAAAGAAACTTCCAATTGAACTAAAAGAAAGTGCACTTGGCGGATTAGCCGTAGTCGTACCAGAAAAAGCTTAAAGGCCTAATTCATGTGAATTAGACCTTTTTTTCTATTTATCACGAACGAAGCACTCTAATACTTTATAGCCTTTACGCTCTAAATCCGCTTGTAAATCATCTGGTTGGGTAGTATCACAACGAATGACTAGATTGGCAATTCCATCTTCAAAAGAATACACACCAATATGATTGATATTCACTTTATTCTCAACAAAGATTTCCGACAACTTACCAATGGCACCAATCTCATCTTTTACGGAAACCGTAATTCTTGAACCCACTTCATCCCATCCAAGAACATTCAAGAAACATTTAAACACATCATTCTGCGTTACAATACCTGTAACTTCGCCAGAAGCATTTGTGACCGGCAAACATCCAATGTTGTTTTTCAACATTTTCTGTGTTGCATATTCCATCAATTCATTTTCATCGACAGAAATGACTTTTTTTACCATCACTGTGCTTACAGTCGTTTTTGACAATAAATAATTTAATTCATATATGCTTAAGCTTGTCGCATTCGTTGTACCCGAATTAGAAATCATACCTTCTGTAATCAATCCAACAAGTTTTCCTTTTTCAACAACAGGAACACGGTGAATTCCCTTTTCCTTCATTAAATCAATGATTTGTGAAATCGTTGCATCTGGTTCAGCACATATAACATTTTTTGTCATATAATCCTTAACTTTAAACATACTTTATTATCCTCCTAGATATGCCTTTTGAACATCCGAACTCTTTGCCAATTCCTCACCAGTACCTGACATTACAACTTTACCTGTTTCTAAAACATAGGCACGATGCGCAATTGATAATGCCATCTTAGCATTTTGTTCAACCAATAAAACCGTTGTTCCCGATTTATTGATTTCTTCAATGATATTAAAGATTTCTTTAACTAATATTGGAGCAAGCCCCATACTTGGCTCATCCAGCAATAGTAGTTTAGGCTTAGCCATTAAAGCACGTCCCATAGCTAACATCTGCTGTTCTCCACCAGATAAAGTAGAAGCATCCTGATTCATACGTTCTTTTAAGATAGGAAACTGCTCACAAACCTTTTCATAATCGCGTTTGATTCCATCCTTATCTTTTCGTAAAAAAGCACCCATCATCAAGTTTTCATATACGCTCATTCCTGTAAAAATACGACGGCCTTCTGGCACCTGTGTTAAACCCATTTCAACAATATGTTTAGGATTTGCCTTCATAATTGACTCATTTAAAAACATGACATCGCCACTCGTCTTTTTTACAATGCCACTAATGGACTGCATCATTGTTGTTTTTCCAGCTCCATTAGCACCAATCAACGCAACAATCTCGCCTTCATTTACTTCTAAACTGATACCTTTTAAAGCTTCAATTACACCATAATGCACATGAAGATCCTTTATCTCTAACATTGCCATATTAGATCTCCTCTCCTAAGTATGCCTTAACAACAAACTCATTTTGTTTAATTTCTTCAGGCGTACCATTCGCTATCATTTTACCATAGTTCAAAACATAAATACGCTCACAAATCTTCATAACCAAAGACATATCATGTTCAATCAGGATTACAGTTAATTTATATTTTTCTCGAATATGATCAATCAATTCAGTTAACTCTTTTGTTTCTTGCGGATTCATACCTGCCGCTGGCTCATCTAAATAAAGAATTTTTGGTTGAATTGCCAAGGCACGTGCAATCTCTAATCTTCTTTGTTTACCATATGGAAGATTTGTCGCCAATTCATTTCTTAAAGAATACAATCCCACTTCTTTTAATAATTCTTCCGCCTTTTCTTCGACCCACTTCTCTTCTTTATAATACGTAGGCAAGCGCAAAATTGCAGCTAATGTTCCATAACGAATATTTTTATGCATCGCAACTTTAACATTTTCTAAGACTGTCATTGATTTAAATAAACGAATATTTTGAAAAGTTCGTGCAACTCCTAGATTTGTGATTTTATAAGGCTTCAATCCACCAATCTGAATACTTTTATCCTGATCCATTAACTCAATCAAACCACTACTTGGTTCATATACACCTGTCAACAAGTTGAATAATGTAGTTTTACCAGCACCATTCGGTCCAATCAAACCAATAAGTTCCCCTTCATTGATTGTCATTGATACATTAGAGACTGCACAAAGACCACCAAAATTCTTTGTCAGATTTTTAACATTTAAAATAGTTTTCATGCAGATTTCTCCTTTCGCTTATCAAATAACTTTTTAAAAGATAACTCCTTAGATCCTAAAATACCTGTCGGTTTAAAGATCATAATTCCTACTAGTGCCAAACCATAAATAATCATTCGAATTTCTGAGAAGTTTGCCAAAACGACATTGATAATACCAATCGCAACAGCTGCTAAAACACTTGATGTCATAGAGCCCATACCGCCAAATACGACCATAACTAAGATGTCAATTGACTTATTAAAAGTAAATTGATCCGGTTTGATAACATAGAAATTACATGCGAACAATGCACCAGCTAATGAAGCTAATAATGCCCCAATCACAAATGCAATTACTTTATACTTTGTCGTATTGATACCCATTGCCTCACTAGCAATTTCATCTTCACGAATCGATAAACAGGCTCTTCCTGGAGCAGAATGTGTAAAGTTACAAACAACTAGAATCGCAATAACGGCACATACAAACAACAATGGAAATGTAGTTAATTTAGGAATTCCATTTAATCCTGCCGCTCCATTTGTGATTTCCATATTTTGCACTAGGATACGTACAATTTCCGCAAAACCCAAAGTCGCAATCGCCAAATAATCCCCTTTCAAACGCAATGTTGGAATAGAGACAATCAAAGCTACAATGGTTGAAAGTGCAAAGCCAATCAATACTCCAATAGCTAAGCCCGTCATATTTGGCATCATTTTTACCATAATACCAGCACAATAAGCTCCAATACACATAAATCCAGCATGTCCTAATGAAAACTGGCCACATACACCAATAACTAAATTTAATGAAACAGCTAAAATAATATTAATAAAGATATTATATAGAGTGATGGAATAATAAGATCCAATAATTCCAACCTTCATTAAAATGGTTAGAACTATAAATGATACAACAGAAAGTAAAAGCCAAGCAAGATTTGCCTTATTCAATAATTCTTTACGCATGACTTACACCTTCTCTCTAACGTTTTTACCTAATAAACCAGCTGGTTTTAGGATCAAAATCAAAATCAATATAATGTAGACAATCGCATCTTTATACAAAGAACTACCATAAGCGGTAACCATAGTTTCAGCAATCCCAATAAATAATCCACCAATCATAGCACCTGGAATACTTCCAATACCACCAAATACTGCAGCAATAAATGCTTTTAATCCTGGTGTCATCCCCATCAAAGGATTGATTGAATTATAATAAATTCCAACTAAAACGCCGGCAACACCTGCTAAAGCTGACCCTAAAAGGAATGTAAATGAAATTGTTTTATCCACATCGATACCCATTAAACGTGCAGCATCTTCATCAACACTTACAGCACGCATAGCACGTCCCATTTTTGTCTTTTGAACAATGAACTGCAAAACAACCATTAAAATAACAGTAATGACAAAAATATAGACTTGTTGCATCGTAATTGTGACAGGTCCTAAATGAAATGATGCACTCGTTAATAATTTAGGATAAGTTCTTACTTCACTACCCATGATATATTGTGTTGCATACTCCAAGACATAACTTACACCAATTGCTGTAATCAATGCGGTAATTCGAGTCGCATGACGAAGTGGTTTATATGCGATGCGCTCAATCAATACACCTACAACACCACAGAAAATCATTGAAATTAATAGTGCAGGAATAAACCCTAAACCACAATATGTTGTTATTAGAAATGCACAATAAGCTCCTAACATATAGATATCTCCATGTGCAAAGTTGATCAATTTAATAATTCCATAAACCATGGTATATCCTAAGGCAATCAATGCGTAAATACTTCCTAAGGATAGACCATTGACTAGTTGTTGTAAAAAAGCTGTCATATTAACCTCCTTATTAAAAAAGAGGGGGAATTGTTCCCCCTTTGAACAAAGACTTATTTATTTGGATCTACTGAAACGGCTTCCGTCTGAACACCATCTACTAAGTTAACAACTAATACAGATTTCTTAGGTGAATGTGTTTTGTCAAAAGTAAATGAACCAGTTAAACCATCAAATTTAGTATCCGCAATTGCCTTTTGTAGATCAGCACCAGTCTTACCTGCTTTTTCTAAAGCTTGTAAACCTAAATTAGTAGCATCGTAAGTTAATGCAGAGAACATATTTGGAGCTTCTCCATATTCTTTAGTATATGCATCTACAAATGCAGTTAATTCATCACTTGCGTTAACTGTAGTATAAGCAGTTGAATAGTAGCAGTTATTTAAATTTTCACTACCAGCAAGTTCTACTAATTTTTCTGATTCAAATCCATCAGCACCTAAAATTGTACAATCCATACCAGCTTCACGAGCTTGTTTAATAATTAATCCAGCTTCTGAATAGTAACCAGCAATGAATAATACATCTGCACCTTTATCTTTTACTTTTGTGATGATACCGGCAAAGTCAGTATCTTTAGCGTTATAGCTTTCTGTAGCTACAACTTCTCCACCCAAATCTTCAAATTTTTGTGTAAATACTTTAGTAAGACCCTTTCCATAATCACTAACTTCGTTAATGATAACAGCTTTTTTCTTACCTAAGTTTTCATATCCAAATTTAGCCATTGCCTTACCTTGATATGAATCTTCGAAACAAATACGGAACGCATATTCATAAGGAGAATCCCCATTCATTGTTGCATCTACCTGAGTAGCAGATGGTGAAATGACTGGAACTTGGTTTTGATCCGCTACTGGATATGTTGCAATAGAAGCACCAGAAGTTGCAGGTCCAACCTCAAAAGCTACACCATCTTCAGTCATCAATTTTGTAGCTGCTGAAGTAGCTTCACTAGCATCTCCTTTATTGTCCATTTTGACAGCTTTAATTTTATATTTTGAATCCTTGTTTGCGTTATATTCCTTGATAGCAAGCGAAGCCCCTTTATACTCAGCTTGACCATAAGAAGCTACAGCACCAGACAATTCATAGTTCAAACCAATCTTGACTGTATCTCCTTCTTTTAATTCAGTTGCAGCAGTTCCACTTCCTGAACTACATCCGACTAACATGCTTAATGCGACAGCACTAGAAGCAAACGTTTTTAATAATTTACCTTTCATAATCTATACCTCCCTCGAGTTGTACAGATATAATAGCGCAAGCGGAAAACGTTTTCAAGTCTTTTTTACATGTTTTTTACACTTAATTTACATCCATATTTACAATTTACATTACTTTCAAAAGCTTTCTTTGCACAAAAAAATAGCTAAAGTTATCAAAACCTTAGCTATTCAATCAACTATTAATACATTCCCTGAGGCATTGCAGGTGCTGGTTCTTCTTTATCAATTTTAGCGACTCCAGCTTCTGTTGTTAAGAACAAAGCTGAAATACTAGAAGCATTCATCAATGCATTACGAGTTACTTTTGTAGGATCAATGATACCAGATTCAATCATATCTACCCATTCACCATGTTTTGCATCGAATCCTACATTTTCACCTGCTTCTTTTTGTCTTTCAACAATCTCTTCACTGTTATATCCAGCATTATCAGCAATCTGTGCAATTGGAGCTAACAATGCATCAAATACAACTTTAATACCTTTTTGTACATCAACTACATCAGATTTTACTTCATCTTTCAAAGCAACATATGCCTTTACTAAACAAGCTCCACCACCAACTACAATACCTTCACTAACAGCAGCACGAGTTGAGTTCAACGCATCTTCAATACGAAGTTTCTTTTCTTTCAATTCACTTTCAGTTGCAGCACCCACTTTAATGATCGCAACACCATTTGATAATTTACCTAAACGCTCTGCCATACGTTTCTTATCATAATCACTTGTAGTGTTTTCCATTTGTGCTTCAATTTCAGCTACACGAGCAGCTACATCTTCTTTACTTCCAGCTCCACCAATCATTGTCGTATTATCTTTTGTGACAACAATCTTTTTAACTGTACCCAAATCCGATAACTGCATATCTTTTAATTCCATATTCAAATCTTTTGAATAGAATTTAGCACCTGTCATAATCGCAATATCTTGCAACATTTCTTTTTGGTTGTCACCAAAGCCTGGAGCTTTAGTCGCAACTACATTGAATGTTCCACGAAGTTTATTTAATGCCAAAGTAGAAACTACTTCATTTTCTAAATCTTCCGCAATAATCAATAACGCACGATTTGCCTGAACCAATTGTTCAAGTAAAGGTAAGATTTCCTGAATGTTTGTGATCTTTTGATCCGTTACTAATACATAAGCATTTTCCATTGTAGCTTCCATTTTTTCACGATCACTCACCATATATGGAGAAACATAGCCCTTGTCATACTGCATACCTTCACTGATTTCAAGTTCTGTTTCAAATCCCTTTGAATCATCTGTTGAAATAACACCATCACGACCGACTTTTTCCATCGCATCCGCAATAATCTTACCAATTTCTTCCGATCCAGATGAAATTGTCGCAACATTGGCAATATCTTTACTGCTTTCTACTTTCTTAGAAACAGATAAGATATATTCACTAACAGCCTTAGCTGCTTTTTCAATACCTTCACGCATCAATACTGGATTAGCGCCACGATCGACTTGGCGTAAGCCATTTTCAATCATACTTTGAGCTAAAATTGTAGCTGTTGTTGTTCCATCTCCTGCTACATCGTTTGTTTTTGTTGATACTTCTTTAACAAGTCTTGCTCCCATATTTTCAAATGGATCTTCTAATTCTATTTCCTTTGCTATTGTAACACCATCGTTTGTAATTAGAGGTGCTCCAAATTGTTTATCTAATACTACATTTCTTCCTTTTGGTCCTAATGTAACCTTAACTGTATCAGCTAATTTATTTACACCATTTAATAATGATTTTCTGGCATCTTCACCATATTTAATTTCTTTTGACATACTAATTACCTCCTAATTATTCAGCTATAGCTAAAATATCTCCTTGTTTTACTATTATAAAGTCTTCTCCTTCGTATTTTATTTCTGTACCAGCATATTTGCTTACTACAACTTTATCTCCTACTTTTACATACATTTTTATTTCTTTTCCATCTATATTTCCACCAGGTCCTACTGCTATTACTTCTGCTATTTGTGGTTTTTCTTTGCTCCCTTCTGTTAAGATAATTCCACTTTTGGTGGTTTCTTCTGCTTTTGTCATTTTTAAGACAACTCTGTCTGCTAATGGTTTTAACATTTTTATTACCTCCTTGAAATTATCGAGTACTTTTTAGCACTCTTTATTTGTGACTGCTAATAATTTATACCTTTTAACATTAAATGTCAATATCATTTTTATAATTTCACACAATTTTCACATTTAATTTTATGTATTTGGCACTTTTTTATTCCTTGTATCCTCAACAAAAAAGCTTCTGGAAGTTTCTTCTTCCTGAAGCTTTTTACTTTATTCTTCTATCTTTTTCTTTGCTGCTTTTAGTAATCCAACAAATAATGGGTGTGGTTTATCTGGTCTTGATTTTAACTCTGGATGGAATTGAGATGCTATAAAATATGGATGATTTTTTATTTCTACTATTTCCACTAGTTCTCCATCTGGTGATGTTCCTGCTATTTTAAGACCGGCTTCAATAAGCTCTTCTCTATAATCGTTATTAAATTCATATCTGTGTCTATGTCTTTCTGATATTTCTTCTGTTTTATATAATTTACTTGCCAAACTAGATTTCTTTAATATGCAAGGATATGCTCCTAGTCGCATTGTTCCACCTTTTTTTGTTATGTTTTTTTGAGATTCCATTATATGTATTACTGGATTTTTTGTTTTCTCATCAAATTCTAATGAGTTTGCATCTTTTATATTAAGTACATCTCTTGCAAATTCTACAACTGCCATTTGCATTCCTAAGCAGATTCCTAAGAAAGGTATGTTGTTTTCTCTTGCATATTTTACTGTTTGTATTTTTCCTTCTATTCCTCTTCCTCCAAATCCTCCTGGAACTATTATTCCATCTATTCCTTGAAGTTTCTCTTTTGCATTTCTGTTTGTAACTGTTTCGCAATCAATAAACTTAATATCTGCTTTTACTCCATTTTCATAAGCCGCGTGTTTTATACTCTCTACAACTGATAGATATGAGTCTTCTAATTTTACATATTTTCCAACTATTGCAACGTTTACTTTCTTTTTATCAGTGTTTTCATATTTTTCATCTATTTTCTTAAAATGTTCTATCATCTTTTGCCATTCTTCATTTTTTGCTTCTACATTCTTTAATTTTAAGTGTTTGCATACATCAACAGCTAGGCCTTCTTTTTCTAGCATTAATGGTACTTCATAAAGATTTTTAGCTGTCATATTCGCTATTACATTCTCTGGACGTACATTACAAAATAACGCAATTTTTCCTCTTATGTTTTCTGTTATTGGCATTTCTGTTCTACATACTAATATGTCTGGTTTTATTCCTATTGATTGTAGTTCTTTTACAGAGTGTTGAGTTGGTTTTGATTTTAATTCATTTGAACCTGATATATAAGGAAGTAATGTTACATGTATGTATATTACATCTTCTGGATTATTCTCTATTCCAACTTGTCTTATTGCTTCTAAAAATGGTAGACTCTCTATATCTCCTACTGTTCCACCTATCTCCGTTATTACAACATCGGCTCCTGTTTTTGCTAATGAGTATACTTTGTCTTTTATTGCATTTGTTATATGCGGAATTACTTGTACTGTTTTTCCTAGATAATCTCCTCTTCTTTCTTTTTCTAGTACCTCTTGATATATTTTTCCTGTTGATATACTACAGTTTTTATTCAGATTAACATCTGTAAATCTTTCATAATGTCCTAAATCCAAGTCTGTTTCTGCTCCGTCATCTGTTACGAAAACTTCTCCGTGTTCGTATGGGCTCATTGTTCCTGGATCTACATTTATATAAGGATCAAACTTTTGGTTTGCTACTTTATATCCTCTATTTTTTAATAGCCTTCCTACTGATGCAGCTGTTATTCCTTTTCCTAGTCCTGATACTACTCCTCCAGTTACGAATATGTACTTTGTGTTCATTTATTGTTCCTCCTTATAAAAACAAAAAATAGGCTAAATTTCCCCAAAAGGGGTTTTTTTTTAGCCTATCTTTATTAACTAATTTTTATTTTAACAAATTTTCTTGTCACTTTCAAGTGTTTTTTGTTATTTCCATGAAAAAGTATTTACAACTGTTGATATATCTTGGTCTAATACTTGTTCATCATTTAAATTGTAAGTCACTGCTGTTATCGCTGTAACATTGCCTGCATTGTATATATAATTTAGGTAGATTATCGATTCTACTTCTGATGTGTCTATGATTTTAACTTTTAGAACATCATAGTTTCTATTCGTTTTTGCTTGTTCTATGTTGAATTCGGTTATACCTAATTCCTCTCTAATATAACTATCTAATCCTGTTTTTAGCTCTTCCAAACTACCTTCTTGTCCTGCTTCTGCTTTGGCATATACAACATTTAGTGTTGCTGGATATGCAGAGTAGTCTATTGTATTTTCTGTTGTTTCATTTTCTGTTTTTGTAGAATTGCTTATATTTTTGTAATATACCCAGCCTTCATTTTCGTTATAGTTTTGGTAAAGTTCCCAACCTACTGGTAAAACATAGCTTACATCTGCATTTTCAACTATGTTTGATGCTGTATCTTCATTGTTTATCATTATAGAACTTGCTGTTATTAGAAGAAGTACTACAAATATCCATACAAATATATTTGTTTTATTTTTTTGTACTTTTTCCTCATTTTCTTCACAGTAGAAGTACTTTCCTTTTGATTTTTTTATTATGTTTGAATTTTTTAAGAAGCTGAAATATATCCTTCCACTCTGACCTTCTATTTCTGCTAGCACTTCTTCTTTTGTCATTGTATTTTCTTTGTTCATTGCATTATATTTTTCAAATATTGGTTTTATAGCTGTTATGGAATCTTCTTTTAGTTTTTGTTGTTCTTCTTTGTTTGAAAAATCTAATTTTATATCTTCACTATTATTTAATAGTTGTTTTTTTATTGTTCCTGTTACGGCTCCAGCTCCTAGTATTGTGAATACTATAGATATTGCATAATCTCTCATTAATGCACTTGTAAATTCACTATATGAGTATAACGCTTTCACGCCCTCAATATTTGCATCCATTCCATTTTTTTGTAGCAACATAAATGGTATTACTAATAATGTAACAACTGTAACTATAATTATTGCTATTACCATAATTATTATTGGTAATTTTGTTGTCATTTTTCCTTTGCATAGCTTATATCCATAAAATTCTCCTGCGCCTATTATTAATGCTAAAAGTGATAACATCATGTTTCCATATACATATGTTAAAACCCATGGAATTGCTGCGATTACCCCACCTAATATTGCTCCTAATATTCCTGTTAAATAACTTCTTTTTACTTCTTTTTCTTCCATTTTTTCCCCTTTCGCTTTTTGTTTACTATAACATATTCTTGGTTTGTTTTTCAATAATTATTTATATTTTTGTAAAACTATTTGCATTTTTTATGTAGATATCCCTTATCTTGTTTGCTCTATATTTTTCTTCGTCAAAAGTTCCTTCAAACGTTATCTCAGCAGGTCCTGTCATGTATATGTGGTTGTCCTCTCTGTTCCATTCTATTGATAGGCTTCCTCCTTGTAAATGAACTGTTACTTGGTTTGATGTTATTTTGTTTAATACAGATGCTACTGTTGATGCGCAAGCACCTGTTCCACAAGCCATTGTTTCTCCTGCTCCACGTTCCCAAACTCTCATTCTAATATTGTGATCGTCTAGTTTTTCGATAAATTCTATGTTTGCTTTTTGTGGAAATGCTTTGTCATTCTCCATTTTTTGTCCATATTTTCTGACGTCTATTGCCTCTACATCTTTCACAAAAATTACTCCATGTGGGTTTCCAACAGACACACATGTAACTTCAAACTGCTTGTCATATGCTTGTAATTTTATTTTCTTTAAGTCTCCTTTTTGATCGCATATTACTGGTATTTTTTCAGCTTCAAATATAGGTTCTCCCATATCCGCTCTCACTGTTTTAACTACTCCGTTTTCAACATTAAGCTTTAGTTTTTTTATTCCTGCCAATGTTTCAATTTCTAGTTCTGTTTTGTTTGTTAATCCTTTTTCATACACAAATTTTCCAACACATCTAATTCCATTTCCGCACATTTCCGCTTGGCTACCATCAGAATTGTATATTTCTATTCTAAAATCTGCTATTTTGCTATTGAATATTAATATCAAGCCATTTGCTCCAATTCCAAAGTATCTATCACATATCAAATATGCGAGCTCCCCCGGATTTTGAATTTTTTGTTTTGTGCAATCTACATATATTCCGTCGTTTCCGATTCCTTCCATTTTTGTAAAATTAATCATATTTACACCTCTAATAGGTTGATTTAAAAAGAACATAATTATATTCTTTTACCTGAATTATTTTAGCACATTATATTATAATTGTCAAAATAAAAACGACCACCTCTCTGGTAGTCGTTCGAAAATAAAAGGGGATGTTTTTTATTTTTAGTTAGCTTTTGGAGTCTTGCTAACTATGGTCTTATCTTACCAATGTTTTTTGTCCTTTTTGTGAACTTAATGTAACGAATTTGTATTTTATTTTTCTTGAAGTGTTATTTTTACATCTTTTTCTTTGCCATTTCTGTTTATTGTCACTGTTATTGTCTCTCCTATTTGATGTTCATTTTTTATTTCATTTAATTTGTTCATTGTTTTTACTTCTTCTCCATTTACCCTGATTATTACGTCTCCCGGTTGAATTCCTGCTTTTTCAGCAGCTGAAAATTCTTCAACCCCAACAACATATACACCTTCTGGTAAATTATTCTTTTCAGCCAATTCTTTGCTTAAATCTCTTCCAGTTATTCCTATATATGGTCTTTTTACTTTATTATAAGTTATTAACTGCTCATATATTGGTTTTGCTGAGTTTATTGGGATTGCAAAGCCCATTCCTTCAACTCCTGTTGATGCAATTTTTAATGTGTTTATTCCTATTACTTGGCCCTTACTATTTACTAATGCACCACCACTGTTTCCAGAGTTTATTGCAGCATCTGTTTGTATTAGTTTATATTTTTTTCCGTCTGAACCTGTTATTTCTCTATTAACAGCTCCTATCATTCCTGCTGTTACAGAACTTTGCATTCCTAGTGGATTTCCAACTGCCATAGCAAATTCTCCAACCGTTACGCTGTCAGAGTCGCCAAGTTCTGCTGCTTGTAATCCAGTTTTCTCTATTTTTATAACTGCTAAATCTGTTTCTTCATCTGTTCCAACGATGGTTGCTTCATATTCTGTTTCGTCGTTATACAAGTATACACTAACTTTTGTTGCTTCTCCTAAAGAATAATATGATGAAGTTGAACTTGAATTTATAACATGATTATTTGTTAATATATATCCATCTTCACTTATTATAATTCCAGAACCTTCTGCTGTCGCTGTATTTTGTTGTTGCATAAATATTGAGTTTACTGGATATTCGACTTTTATTCCTACTATTGATGGTAATACTTTTTGTGCAACTGATGTTCCTATTTCTGAATAACCTTCTAGCGATAATTGTGTTGTATTTAGTTGCGTTGCTTTTTGATTTGTTGAACTTGTTGATACTGTCGTGTTCGTGCTATTTAATAGTCCACTTCTTATTTCTGGAACTCCTAAACATATTCCTAAAACAAGTCCTGCTCCTAATACTCCACTAACAAATGGTGTTAAAATTTGCTTACCAAAGTTTATTTGCTTTGTATTTCTTTCGTTATTTGGCTTTACTGCCTTAAATTCTTTTCCATCCTTATTTAATACTGAGTCTGGTTCTTTTACGTTATTTTCTTCCATGTGATTTCCTCCTAGAATAGTAAGTTTAATTTATTTTAACTTATTATAGTGTTATAATACAATATTATTGTGAAAGAATTGTGAAATTTTTTTGAATTTAATAAGATAAAAACATTCCATCTTGAAGTACAATTTTAAACTTTTTGTTTAATAGTTTACTTCATTTTAGAATGTTTTATTTGTATATATATTTTTGTGGGTTTATACTTGACCCATTTAGTCTTATCTCAAAGTGTAAGTGGTTTCCTGTCGAGTTCCCTGTTGAACCAACTGCTGCTATTACGTCTCCAGCTTCAACCACTGTTCCGACCGTTGCATACAATTTGCTACAATGTCCATAATATGATTGAACTCCGTTTTCATGGTCTATTATAATTAAGTTACCATATCCACTCATCCATCCAGAATATGATATTGTTCCATTTGCTGATGCTTTAATATCTGTTCCGTATGGGGCTGCTATATCTAATCCTCCATGTGCATGGTCTCTTATGCTTTCTACTGCTCCATATCTGGATGTAATATTTCCCATTACTGGTTTTATTTGAAAATATACACCGTTAAATGTTGCACTAGCAATTCTTGCTTTCTCGTCTTTTATTTCTTTCATGTTTGAATCTACGCTAGCTTTTGCAACTGTAAGTTCTGTTCCTATTTCGTCTAGGTTTTTGGTATAATTTTCAATAATTGATATTTGTGCAATATCTTCTGAATAATTTTCTTTCATTTCATTTACGATTTCTTCTGCTTGCTCAAATGTATCTACATGTGTTTTTATTTCGTTGTCTATTGTTATCGCATATTGCTTATACATTGTTGTTTTATTTTCTTCTAATATTTGTTTTACCTTTTCCTCGTCTGTTTGCTTTATTTCTGCAAGCTTTAATTCGTAAGTTGGTTGTTTATCTAGTGTTGAGAATACTGCACAGGGATTGTCTAGTGCCAATATCTCATTGTTTATCGTTTCTTCCATTGCTTGCTTGCTTTTTATATAGCCTATTGTTTCGCCGTCTATTTTTACTTCATATACTGGATTGTATTTTATAAAGATTATTGTTAGTATTATAAATAGTGCTATTGTCACAATCTCAAGCAATTTTATGATTTCTTTCGTGTCGCATTTTAGTTTATGGTATAAAATAATTTCACTCTCCTTTTTCACACGACAAAATTTATTATACCACATATTTTACTCAAATGCAAATTTTTTATACATTTGGACGAGTTTTTTCCTATTTTTATATGATTTTTCGCCTTAAAATGGAGATTTTCAGTTAAAAATAACTGGTAGTTTTCTCTACCAGTTTATATTATTTATTTTATTCAGTTGTTGGTGTGAAAGTTCCATTATCATCCCATGTTCCAGCAACTTTTGTAAACTCTGGGTGAGTTGGACAACCTGAAAACATCCTATTAAAACTAGTTACTTTTGTTATATTCCAATTATTTATTCCAGATGCGTCTGTTATCGGATTTCCTTGGAACATTTGACTAACGCTTGTAACATTGCTAACATTCCAATTTGATATTTCATTCAAATTTTGTATTTCACATCCCCAAAACATTAAATCCATACATGTTACATTACTAACGTTCCATTTTGAAATAGCACTTAAATCTGTTATTGAACATGTATAAAACATTCCTTGCATATTTGCAACTTTGCTTACATCCCAATTTGTAATTCCATCTATTTTCTTTATGTTAGATCCTGTATCTCCATCACCAAACATATAACTCATATTTGTCACATTTGATGTATTCCAATTACTTAATGCTTCTACATCTTCAAATCTAGATCCCACAAACATTGAACTCATATCCGTTACCTTTGCAGTATTCCAATTTTTTAGTCCACTAATATCCGATATATCTCCATTCCATGAATAGAATAAAGCATTCATATATTCAACATTAGCAGTATTCCAATTTTTCAGAGCATTTACATTTGTTAGGTTCTGAGTACTCCAGTAAAACATTCTACTCATATTTGTAACATAATCTGTTTTTAATTCACTTAATCCACTTATATCAGCTAGATATGGTAGACCATAAAACATTTTCGAGCTGTCTGTATTTAAATATACATTTTGACTTTCACTCCACCAATATATTGTACCAGTTTTCACTTTCTTTTGCATGTTTGAATTAGTAATTTCTGTTAATCCTTTAGAGCCATCCATACCTCGTATTTCTTCTCCACTTTCTTCAAACCACATATATATTGGACATAATTTTGTTCCTTCTGGAATCATACTCTTATACGCGCTTGGATTTTGTTCATATGCCGTATATGCATCTGTCCAAGAAACAATATTTGCATCTGTCATTTTTGTTAAATCTGGTGTTTCTTTATATCTCTTTATTGCATTTATAGATAAGTTTCCATATGATTGTCCATTATTTATGATTTCGCCTTCTATTGCAAGAGTGTGCATCTTTTTTGCCACGTTTTCTCCCGTGTCAAACATCGCCATTTTAGTATTGTCAATTTCTACTTTTTCCACAGTTCCTTCATCTACATTATAATTATGTCCTGTTTCATTAAATAATACATTTAATGTTCCATCTCCATTTGACGTTACTACTGTTTTTCCAGCTCCAACAGATGAATCCAATTCCTCTTGTAATTCTTCTGCTGTAACAGTATCTCCAAGTTTTTTTAATGCTGCTGAAAGATACGCCATTTCAACTTTGCTTTTTTCATCTGCAACAATTGTTTCACTTCTTGCTTCTTTTGATTTTTGTATTATTCCATTATTGTCTAATACTAGTTTTAGCGTCACTCCTGCTAATATCAAGAGTACTACTATTGTTACAACCAACGCTATTAGCGTGATTCCGTTTTTGTTTTTTAACATTTTTCTCATTTTTACTTTTCTCCCTTCATTTGTTTCTTTTAAATTTTTTAATGTTTCTTTTGGCATTTCATTTCCCTTTCCTTTTGTATATCGTCATTATAAAA
>OHWZ01000189.1_pt1 | contig 21681 bp, 20 predicted proteins | sample 1579781 | NCBI WGS metagenome assembly OHWZ01 (sample SAMEA3882545, study PRJEB24775) | human gut metagenome | biome: human-associated habitat; feature: intestine environment; material: feces | place: Netherlands | collected 2009/2010 | reverse complement strand
CTTGTGTGAGCAAGCTCCCACCGAGGTATTCCGTTCTATTTTTGCATGGTTCGTAAACTCTCAAGTTACAACATCTCTGTGCTGATAGTACCACTTGTAAAGTCCTGTCGGAATCGGTATAATATAGGTAATTGGGAGGTAAAAATATGCTGCTTACATTAGTACCGCTTTTTGATGAAAATATGGCCGTATGTGCCTATTCCTTTTTTACCCAGAGAGAAAATTACCTGTTGAATCCGTTGCTGCTTGGGACAGCACAATTTGATGGAGCATCACAGATCACCGGATTGGAATTGATCCAAAAGATGGGAATCGATACATTGTCACAGGGAAAAGAGATTTTTGTACCGATCACCAATATTTCTATTTTTGCGGATATTACGGAGCAGTGCGATGCACCTCATAATACCATTCCGCCGATTGAAATGTATGTCAATCGTCTGAAGGAATTGAAACAGCAAGGCTATAAACTTGCCATTCGCAAGCTTGCGGTCAGTGATTTTGAAAATTACAGAGAAGTCCTGAAGCTGATGGATTATGTCCTTCTGAATAACCGTAAAATAGCCATTGACAAAGCCAAGATTTATTTCGGAAAATTATTCCCGAATATCAGTCTGTGTGCCGGTAATATTGATACCATGGAGGACTTCGAGAGACTGAAGGAGACCGGCGGATATCGTTTCTATGAGGGTAAGTTCTATCGTGTTCCCATTACGAAGGGACAGACAGATGTGGCACCCTTGAAGGGTAACTATATTGACCTGCTGAATATTGTGAACAGCCCGGATTTTGAACTCACAACAGCGGCGGATATCATCAGCCGTGATACCGCACTCACGATCGATCTGCTGAAAATGGTTCAGCCACTGGCTGTAAATTCGGAGATTACGTCTATCCGTCATGCGGCTGCCATGCTGGGACAGCGGGAACTGAAAAAGTGGATCAACACGGCAGTAGCCAATGCTTTGTATGCGGATAAGCCGAATGAGGTCACCAGATTATCTCTGCTTCGTGCGAAATTTGCCGAGAATCTGGCGGAAGCGTTTGGCCTGAAGGCGCAGAAGGATGAATTGTTCCTGATGGGATTGTTCTCCGTGCTGGATGTGATCCTCGAGAAACCCATGGCAGAGGCTTTGAAGGTGGTCCATGTGGCTGGCGAGATCAGCAATGCACTGATCTACCGCATCGGCGTACTGGCACCGGTGTACGATTTTATGCTGCATTATGAGACAGCCAACTGGGCGGAGGTATCCCGCCTGATGCTATTAAAGAATATTGATATGAATACAGTATATGAAGCCTATACATCGGCGTTGAAGTGGTATCGCACCGTACGTTGATTGTATTAAAAAATGTACTTGTGTTTTGTATACATTTATGTTATTTTCTTGAATGACTTGTAATTATATCCTCCGGCAGTCCAAAGGACGCCAGATGGAGGAATAGTAGCAAAGGCGCAAAAAGCGCGGAAAGGAAATTTCATATGAAAAAAAACAAGACACTTGAGATGGTACAATTGGCCGTACTCATCGCGATCATGCTGATTCTGGCGTTTACCCCGCTTGGGTATCTGCGCATTGGACCGTTAGCAATCTCCCTGATGACCATTCCCGTAGTAATCGGTGCAATGATCTTAGGACCCACAGGCGGAGCCGTACTGGGACTGGTATTTGGACTTACCAGCTTTTACCAGTGCTTTGCAGGAGATTCTTTTGGAGCAGCTTTGGTAGCAATGAATCCGTTTTTCACTTTCCTGGTATGCATCCCTACCAGAACTCTGATGGGATGGCTGTCCGGCGTGATCTTCAAGGCACTGTGGAAGATTGACAAGACGAAGACCGTAACTTACTTCGTGACCGGTCTGCTGGGAGCATTTATGAACACCCTGTTCTTCATGTCCACTCTGATGATCTGCTCAAATACATGAATATCCTCAAGTTCATGCAGTGTTTCCATTGTCTGTTTATAATAACTCTTTCTTGTATCTACCTTTGTCACTGCAATTCCGGCAACTTCCAGTTCCGGAGTAATCTGCTTTACTTCATTAAGAAATTCAAACATATTCGCAAGTCCGAACATTCCCCATGGACTTGCCTCAACAGGAATAATTACCCGGTCTGATGCACAAAGGATATTCATCACCCAACCACCCAGCGTAGGAGGTGCATCAATCAGAATATAGTCATAATTTCCTGCATCCTTTATCTTCTGAATGCATTTTCGCAGGATAAATTCTCTCTGCCATTTTGTAAAAAGTTCATATTCTATAGAACTCATCAATGTAGACGATGGTATCAGATCCAGATTTTCGTAGGGAGTATGTACCACATAACCGCTGAGCTCTTCCTGTTTTCCGATTGCGCAATACAGATTCTTCTCTCCTTTCGCCTGCTCCAGCACCCAGTTCTCCGGAAAAAAAGCAAGAGAAAGATTTAACTGCATATCTCCATCGATCAGAAGAACCTTTTTCCCTGCCTGAGCCATCGCCGCTCCAAGGTTTGAACAGGTTGTGGTTTTTCCACTTCCACCCTTATTATTTGTAAAACATATCGTTATGGTTTTTCCCATGGAACTGTCTCCTTTACCACTTACTTTACTTGTATTATAGGAGATTTATCATATAGATTCAACTGTTTTCCTCATCTTCGCAACCCTGTAACTCATTTGCATTGCCGCACAAACATTTCTTTGATTCCCAAAATAAGCCCTTGATTTTTTGTTTTTTTGTGTTATAGTATTTATATACTTGATATGTAGTTTTTAAAACTATGTTATATTGTTTTCATTATATTTATCTGAATGAATGGAGGCGTTTTTATGAAATTTAAATTAAAAGATCCCGGAAGTGCGATCACTCATGGTATTGCCCTTCTTCTCGCTGCAGTCGGAGCAGTTCCTCTTATTATCAAGGCAGCGCGTTCTTATGATGTGCTCCATATTGTTGCTTTAAGTATTTTTATCCTTACCATGGTTCTGCTCTATGCAGCCAGTACCATTTACCATTCTGTAGATTCTACAGAGAAGGTCAATCGACGGCTGCGAAAAATGGATCACATGATGATTTTTGTGATGATCGCCGGAAGCTATACTCCTGTATGCCTGATCGTTCTTCATAACCGCATTGGATATATTCTGTGCGCGCTGGTATGGAGTATTGCAGTCCTCGGCATTATCTTAAAGGGCTGTTGGATTACCTGTCCCAAATGGTTGTCCTCTGTACTGTATATCGCCATGGGCTGGCTGTGTGTACTGGCATTTGTTCCAATCTTCCATGCACTCCCACGTGCAGGATTTGACTGGCTTCTTGCAGGCGGAATCATTTATACCATCGGTGGTGTGATCTATGCATTAAAAGTTCCGCTTTTTAATTCCAGACATAAGAATTTTGGTTCCCATGAGATCTTTCACATCTTTGTTATGCTTGGAAGTGCCTGCCATTTCATTGTCATGTACTTTTTTGTTGCTCCACTACCTGTATAACCGTCAATTTGCCAATAAACAAAACAAGGGGTTGCAGCACCGGATTTTTTTCGGTGCTACAACCCCTTAACAATACAATTTTCTCTGCTACAGCATAATCCCTGCAGGAAAGCTTTTATATTACACAGCTACTCTTCTTTCCGGATACAATCCATAGGATCCATATCCCACGCCAAAATATCCATAATAGCTCTTCGCCTCTGCGAACAGCGGATCATATACTCTGCCTCCGATTTCAGCCCAGCAATGACCGCTTCCGTCAGTTGCCGTTGTATCTACGCAGACATAAACATTCTTATATCCAAGAGCCTTTGCAAGATAGGCAAACGAACAGGCATCTGAGAAACAGTCCCCACCTTTTCCGCTCAGTATCAGATAATCGTTTGCATATAACGCAGGCCATGCAGTCTGATTATAAAATATTCTTCTGGTATCGTAATAATGCTGATACATTACCCATCTGAAACAGGTTTCAAATTTCTCACTTTTTGACATACTCGGTTTTGTGATCTTGCTGACAACATCCTTTGCTCTCTGCAAAGTCTCATACTCATACGCTTTGGTGGAATTCATTTTCTTTCCATTTGGATAATAAATCGTCTTTCCTTTTTTCCAGGCTTCCAGAATTCCCTTTTCTGTACAATAATAAATTGTATTTCCAACTTTAACTGTTTTCGTTCTCAGAACACCCTTGTCACTGAAATAGTAATATTTTCCGCTGATTTTCTTAACGCCACTGTAACGTATTCCATTGGAATCAAAATAATATTTCTTGTTATTGTATTTGATCCATCCGGTTTTCATAAATCCTTTTGGACTGAAATAATAAACTTCACCATGGATTTTACGCATTCCTGTAAGATACTGTCCATCTTTAAAATATTTCTTATTTTTTGTTCCATACTCACACCAGCCATTTTTCACCTCCGGTATGGGTGTTGGTGCAGGTGTCTCGATTGGTGTTACATCCGGAGCCGGTGTTTCAATCGGGATCGGTGTTACAGTAACATCTGCTGCCATGGCCGGAACACTGCCCATCACACATACTGCGCATACTGCAAGCCATTTTGTCATCTTTTTCATTTTCTCTTATCCTCCTTATCTGACGGGTTCAGAAGCTCAGCAACTCCAGTTTTTTATTTCTGGTAAATTGTTTAATCTCATATTCACGTCTCATCGCTTCTTCTTTTGTTGAAAATCCTTCATAATATACAAGTGTAACCGGTCTTTTGGTCCTTGTATATTTCGCGCCGTTCTTTCCCTCGTTGTGTGCTTTCATACGTTTTTGCAGACAGTTTGTCCACCCTGTATAAAGAGTCCCATCTGCACATTTAACAATGTAAGTATAATTCATCATAATCACCCGACAGTCATATATTATAATCAAGCAACTGTCTTATTGTCTGGAATTGCATTATTTGAAATTTTTTATAATTTATGTAAAGGACAACTGCTATCTTTTGCGGTCGTCCCTGTTTCTATAATAAACAGTCGGTTTAAAACACGTATATCATCCGGACACATATTCTTTCTGACAGCCAGATCTCTCAGCACCAGAAATACCAATATGTCAAAAAAGCAGGCAGGGAAACCGACTGCGGATTTTCTTTCCCACCTGCTTTATTATACGTTTATTTTCTTATTTTGTGAATATCATTTTTCGAAGATTCCAGAGATTTCCCCTGAATTTTCCGCCTTTTACCTTTAGCTGCAGATCTTCACGATCCGGATAATATCTGGTTGAGAATACAATCTCTCCATCATTCAGATAAAGTTCCACTGCAGAAGTATCTGCAAGAATCCGGATATTGTTCAGTTCACTGACTTTCGCTTTCCGCTTATTTCTTCCTGCACCCGCAATTTCAGAAAATCCAATCTCCGCAATTTCATTTTCATATTTAAAGAGCATCTGTCCGCCCATACTGATCTGAAAACTTCTGTCTGTCACTGCAATATCTTCAATTAACAGATCAAAACCTTCATTTACTTCTACACGAACCTCAACAATTAATTTTTCATCATCAAGAATTGTTTTCTCTTTTCGGAGTCTCTCCAGTTCTTTTGCCGGATACTGGAATATTTTTCCATCCTTTACCCTCAGTTCCCGCGGTACGGTAAGACAATGCTGCCAGCCTTCATCAATGGTTTTATTGGTATATTCCTCCTCTGCATCCGGCATTCCCATCCATCCTATCAGAAGTCGCCTTCCGCTGTTATCTGTAAAGGTCTGTGGAGCATAAAAGTCAAATCCCATATCCCACTCACGAAAGTCTCTTTCATCTACAGAGCCATCCTCTTTTACCGGAAAATAGCCTGACTGATAGATATTCTGAAAACGAAATTCTTCCCTCTTCAAGCCCTGTGGTGATACAGACAGAAATTTCTTCCCGTCCAGTTCGAAATAGTCCGGGCATTCCCACATATAGCCAAAAGCTTCCGGTGTGGTTATTATATGTTTAAATTTCCATTCTTTCAGATTTTCTGATTCATAAACCAGAACTGCACCTTTATCTCCCTTAAGACGTCCACCAAGAACCATAAAATACCTGTCGTTTTCTTTCCAGACTTTCGGGTCTCTGATATGACAGGTAAACTCTTCCGGATATTTTTCAAAAGAAATTATCTCTTCTTTATCTCCGAAATGAATTCCGTCCTCACTTTCTACATGAAGCGTACTGGTCTCACGTCCTTTATTGATATAATCATAATCTCCATCCATCTTGATGTTTCCTGTGTAGAAAAGATGAAGCTTATCTTTCTCCGCAATGGCAGAGCCTGAGTAAACACCATGACAGTCATAAATGCTGTCCGGCAGAAGCGGAACACCTTCATATCTCCAGCTGATCATATCTTCGCTGGAATAATGTCCCCAGAATTTCAGTCCGCCTTCCACATCAAAGGGAGCGTATTGAAAAAACACATGATATCTGCCTTTATACCAGCATAGTCCATTCGGATCATTGAGCCATCCGACCGGCGGCATCAGATGATGTCCAAGCCGGAATCTTCCTTCTGTCAGATCTGCGTTCTTTTCAATTACTTTTATATTTCTTTCAAGAACTTTAGTTAGCGTACTCATTTCACAATCTCCAATACTTTATCTGATGGTGTTACCGAATCTTCCGACAGAATTTTCACATCTTTATAATCATCCGAATTCGTTACAATAAGAGGAGTCGTCACATCGTATCCTGCTGCCTTAACTTTCTCCATATCAAAGGAAACCAGAAGCTGGCCTTTCTTTACGTGATCTCCATTCTTTACATGAGATGTAAAATATTTTCCATTCAATTCCACTGTATTGATCCCGATATGGATCAGAAGCTCCATACCACTTTCCGTACTTAAACCAACTGCATGCTTTGTATCAAAAACAGTCTCAACCACAGCATCACATGGAGCAACAACTTCACCCTTCGATGGAATTACGGCAATTCCTTTTCCAAGTACTTCCGAAGCAAATGTAGCGTCATTTACCTGGGAAAGCAAAATCGCAGTTCCTTCTGATACACTATAAAGCACAGAATCATCTGCATTGCTTTTTTCTGTTGTTGATTTATCTCCCACAGCTTCAACACTTTCTGTCTTTTCAGAAACATTAGTGTCCTTATATCCAAACAACCAGGTAAGTACAAAGGCAGCACCAAATGCAATCACAAACATAAGAATATAAGAAACCGGATTATTCAGACAAAGAAGAATTCCAAAGATACCGGTTACGCCAGTTCCCGTAGCCCCCAGTCCTGTAACAGATGCAAACAGTGCACCAAATGCACCACCAATACATCCCATCACAAATGGTTTTCCAAAGCGAAGGTTAACACCAAAGATCGCAGGTTCAGTAATTCCCATACAGGCACTTAATGCAGACGGAACTGCCATTGATTTAATCTTCTGATCCTTTGTCTTAAGTGCTACTGCAAGAGTGGCTCCACCCTGTGCAATATTCGCTGCAGAAGCAAGAGGCAGCCAGTAAGTAACTCCAAATTTAGACAACTGTCCAAGATCAATGATCGTGTACATATGGTGAACACCGGCAACCACCGTCGGTGCATAAAACGCACCCATAATAAAACTTCCGATACCAAATGGCAATGCGATCAGCCACTGAATCCCATTCAGAAGTCCGTTCTCAACAGTGACAAAGATAGGTCCGATAATGGATAATGTCAGATATCCTGTTACAAAGACACTTACAAGCGGAGTAACAAACAGATCAAACATTGCCGGCACTATTTTGTGAAGTCTCTTCTCAATCTGAGCCAGTACCCATACTGCAATGATAACCGGAATTACATGCCCCTGATATCCGACCATATCAATAGAGTAAAGTCCAAACCATACTTTCTGAGTTGCTTTAACACCTTCTGTGGCAACTGTCCATGCATTCTGGAGATTCGGATGAATCATGATCATACCGATAACTGCACCCAGATACGGGTTTGCACCAAACACTTTAGCACCGCTGTATGCGATGAGGATTGGCAGGAACGTATATGCCGTATTACTGAAAAGCTGTGCAAATGTATAAATAGAACCGCTGGTATCAATATTCAAAAATCCATTGTTTACCATGAAGTTCAGTGCTTCCATAATTCCCATCAGGAAACCGCTTGCAACAATTGCAGGAATAATCGGCACAAAAATATCTCCAAGTGTCTTGATCAGTCTCTGTACCGGATTTGCCCTGGAAGCCGCAACTTTTTTCAGCTCTTCTTTACTGCTCTCAGAAACTCCTGCAATCCGGATGAACTCATCATATACTTTATTAACTATACCTGTTCCCAGAATGATCTGCATCTGTCCCTGCGCAAAGAAAACACCTTTTACACCTTCAATGTTCTCAACATATTCCTTATCAGCCTTTGAATTATCACTGATAACCAGGCGAAGACGTGTGGCACAATGAGCTGCGGAAATAATATTTTCTTTTTTACCGATATGGTCATATATCTCCTGTGCTGTTTTTCTGTAATCCATAATATCCTCCTTTTATGGAATCGTTCTCATATAAATGTATACTTTGAAATTCTCACATATTCAACAAATTTCACTTGTTAATCTTATAAAAATACCTTTTAACCTTAATATCATCTTATACCATTCCAAATTTACTCTGATATCTGATTATAATTCAGCAGATATCTTGCACTCTCACGATATTTCTTATCTGATCACCAATATGTATTTCCTATGGATTGTATGTACTTTTATGGAATCGTTCTCATATATGCTATTATATCTGGGCGTTTTTTATTTGTAAATATGTAACATATCACAAATATTATATCCATTTTTTATATATTATTTCCAAAACACTCCCTTTAATATATATGTAAATCCAATTATTCAGAAAAAAAGAACTCTGATGATTGCCTCAGAGTTCCTCTTTCATGTTCAGTCATATATTTCGGTGAGACTCTCTGAGTACCACCTTACATCCCATTTTTATTTCTTTATGTACAGATGATGTTTCCTTAGATTCTATCAAATCTACCAGCACTTTTGCTGATTCCATTCCACTTGTCTTGTAAAAAAAATGTACAGTAGTCAGCTTTGGTTCTATGATCTTTCCCAGAAAACTGTCTCCCATTCCGGCAATCTGAACCTGTTGAGGAATCTGATATCCGTTCTCCTTCAGCCAATTTGCCGCTCCAACTGCCATGGTATCTGTTGCACAAATCAATGTATCTACATCGGGATGCTCCGTAAAAAGTTCTTTCGCTTTCTCATATCCTGACTCTAATGTGAAATTTCCGCATTTTACACATCCACTTTCCAATGTGATCTGATTTTCTCCAAGAACCTTCTCCACACCTGATTTTCGCTGCCTGCCAACTGCCTCATCTTTATCCGTAACTGTAATATATCCAAACTTCTTTCCTGTCTTCACCATCTGTTCAGTAAGATTTACAGCAGCCTTATAATCGTCCTGAAAAATACATGGATAACCATCCAGCTGTTGTCCAAGTAAAACAATCGGAACTTTAAATCCCTTCATCATTTCCCTGTGCTGTTTTGTCAATATGGTGGCAATAAAAATAACACCATCGACCTGATTATCCCTGAACAGCGAAAGATATTTCAATTCTTCTTCAACACTGTTATTTGTATTTGCCAGTATCAGCTGATATCCTTTTTTGGTAAGTATGTCACTGATTCCGGCAACTTCCCGGCTGATCGTATTGGAATCTATCTTTGGCAGAATTACTCCGACCAGTTTTGTCTTCTTAGTACGCAGCCTCTGCGCCTGTGAAGAAGGCTGATACCCGGTTTCTTCAATAACTCTGCTGATATTTTTTTTCTTTTTCCTTTGCAAACAATGGTTCAATAAATCCCGGAATCCTCTCTCCGTCTGCATCCAGACGCCATGTTACCCCTTCTTTCTGATACAGTTTTTCCAGAGCGGGAAGATCTTCCAGCGACAATTCCCGGATCACGCACCGTTTCGTGCGCGCAATCTCCCACGGCTGGCCATGGCATCTTTGAAAAATCCGCTCCAGAAATTCATCATCCACTTCCTCAAAACCTTCAATCACCATCCAGGCGCCCGCATAGCTCTGTTCCGGAAATGCCGGATCTGCATAGGCAGCCACCGCCATATGCGCACGGACTGCCGCCTGAATCCCGGCATCTGTCGGCGTAATCAGGAGGACTTCCTCTGCATGAAGTTTCCACACAGCAAGCGCTTCTTCCGTTATGTTTTCCACCGGAAATACCGGAAAGTCTGTGGACAATTGCAGAGGATTCCATTCTTTCTGTTGATAGACCAGTGCCTTTAATTTCATCCTGTCAAAAAAGGCAGACTCTTTCGAATCTGCCTCTCCTTTCTAAATATTACACGGTTTCCGGTTCCGGATATTCTTCCCCGAAGGTATCCACAACAACTGTTTTCATCACCTGATCTTCAAGCGGACGATCACTGTAATCGGTAGCGGTCTCTGCAATGGCATCTACCACATCCTGTCCCTCGATAATCTTGCCGAACGCTGCATATGCGCCATCCAGATGCGGAGCGTCTTTGTGCATGATAAAGAACTGGCTTCCTGCGGAATCCGGCATCATGGAACGTGCCATGGAAAGCACGCCTGCGGTGTGGCGCAGATCATTTTTGACACCATTCTGTGCAAATTCTCCCTTGATTCCATATCCAGGGCCGCCCATACCGGTTCCTTGCGGATCTCCTCCCTGAATCATGAATCCTTTGATGACACGGTGGAAAATCAGTCCGTCATAAAATCCCTTTTTTACCAGACTGATAAAGTTATTTACAGTATTTGGTGCAACTTCCGGATACAGCTCTGCCTTCATCACTTTGCCGTCCGCCATTGTAAATGTAACTACTGGATTTGCCATAATATTTGTTCCTCTTCTTTCTTATATAAATTTATTTATTCTTTGGTCAGTGCCTCAACAACTTTTGGAAATTCCATAAAATGAGAAGCCTTAACCAGTACGGTATCTCCTTCTTTTACATATGCCAGAAGTTCTTCCGTCATCTCTTCACGGGTTTTCTTATAATGTACCTCACACTCTGGATTTGCTTTTGCCTCGCTGGCATATTCCTCCGCAAGTGTACCCGCACAGAACAATGCATCAATCCCGGAAGCGGCAACTGCCTTTCCGATACTTCTGTGAAGTTCCTTTTCCTCTGCTCCAAGTTCGCCCATATCGCCAAGCACCGCAATCCGTCTGCCCGACGTATGTGCCAGCACATCGATAGATGCTTTCATGGATACCGGATTTGCATTGTAACAGTCATCGATCACGGTCATTCCCTTTACATGCAGCAGATTGGTGCGCCCGGCAATGGTCTGCACAGATGCAATGCCCTGTGCAATCTCCCGGATGGAAAGTCCCAGCTGCAGTCCGACCGCAGTTCCTGCCAGCGCATTGTATACATTATGTTCACCCGGAATCGGAATCTTCGCATCGAAATCGCCCTGTGGCGTATGGATCTTTGCACACATTCCTTCGAGTCCATGATTTTCAATGTCTGTCGCATAAATATCTTTTTTGATATCAAATGCGGAATCCTCCATAAAAAATTACCGGTTTTCCGTTTACCTCTTTTTTCGTGGAAAGCTTATCATCATCTCCATTTAAAATTACGGTTCCATCGACCTGCAGATGGTCAAACATTTCTGTCTTTGCCTGCAGAATTCCGTCTCTTGTACCAAGATTTTCCAGATGGCACAAACCAATATTTGTGATCACTCCGATATCCGGCCGTGCCATCGCTGCCAGACGGTGCATCTCTCCAAAATCGGAAATTCCCATTTCTAGTACCGCGACTTCGTGTTTTGCGCGAATCTTAAAAATAGTGAGCGGAAGTCCGATCTCATTGTTAAAGTTTCCCTCTGTCTTAAGCACTTTATACCGCTGTTCCAAAACGGAAGCTATCATTTCCTTGGTGCTTGTTTTTCCGACACTTCCCGTAATTCCAACCACTTTACAGGATAACTGTGTCCGGTAAAAGGCTGCAATTTTTTTCATCGCTTCTGTTGTGGAACTTACCAGAATATAGGGTCCCGTCTCTTCCGGCAGTGCATGATCCGAAAGCACTACCAGTGCTCCCTGTTCAAATACCTGCGGGATAAAATCATGACCATCCACCCGTGCCCCTTTGATCGGAATAAACAGACAATCTTTTTGTATCTGGCGGCTGTCGGTCACTGCTCCGGCAATTTCCTTCGTAACCAGGTTCCGGTCTCCGACAAACGTTCCCTCACATGCCGCTGCAATATTTTCAATTGTCATCCCCGGCATTTTATTTTCCAGTTCGTTTTTATAAAAACATCCAAACATGATTATCCCTCATACTTTTTCATGGAAATGGCAATCAGCTTCTCGCACAGCTCATTGAAATTGATTCCAATGACAGCAGCTTCCTGTGGCAGCAGACTTGTCGGTGTCATCCCCGGCAGAGTGTTTGCCTCCAGACAATACATATGATTATTTTCATCCAGCAGGAAATCTGAACGGGAATAGGTATCCAGTCCAATTACTTCGGCTACCTGCTCTGCATATTTACGCATCTGCGCAGAAACTTCTTCTGGCAGATCTGCCGGACAGGTCTCTACCGCACTGCCCGCTTTGTATTTATTCTTGTAATCGTAGAAGCCCTGAATCGGCGCAATCTCAATAACCGGAAGTGCCTTTCCTTCAATCACACCAACCGAGAATTCACGTCCCTTGACATATTCCTCAATGACCAGCTCATCTTCCCAGTGAAACGCTTCATCGAGTGCTTTCTTAAACTCTGCTGCATCTCTGACAATCGTCACACCGATACTGGACCCTCCGCAGCATGGCTTTACGACGCACGGAAGTGTCAGCGGAAGCTTTGTCACATCATCCTCACGATTCTCTTTTTTCATGGCAATGCCTCTCGGTGCAGGAATTCCCGCACTTGCAAACAGCTGTTTTGCCATACCTTTATTCATGGCAATCGCGCTGCTCAAATAATCACTTCCGGTATATTTTACACCAAGCAGATCAAAAGCTGCCTGTAGCTTTCCGTTCTCTCCGTTTTCTCCGTGCAGTGCCATAAACACGATATCTGCCATCTGGCACATACGGATTACATTCGGTCCGAAAAAGCATGGGGACTGATCCTTTCTGGAAGCTTTTACGGCTGCCAGATCCGGTGCTACCTCCGGGATGTCATCTACTTTTACGCTGATTTCATCCGCACGGTCAAAAATTCCGTCCAGATTTTCCTCTTTATCACTGTAACCCATGAACACATCCAGCAAGATCACCCGGTGTCCATTTTCTTTTAATGCAGAAGCAACCATGCTTCCTGTCTTAAATGACACATCCCGCTCTGTGCTGAGCCCACCTGCTAATACTATGATATCCATGATCTGTTTTCCTCTTTTCCATTAATAATAATCCTTCGGATACCGGAACCTTTTTATTTTCCAGCATCAGACCTTTTGTATCATTATATACGTTTGCCCCTGACTAACACAAGATATTATTTTCTTTTAGACACTTTTTTAACAATATCCAGCACTTCTTGTACAGAAAAAAAGAGACTGCTCAGCACTACAGTCTCCTTTTGCACAAACTCCGGTAGGATTCCCCCTTTATTCTATTGCTGCCGGCAAAGCCGCTGCCCTGCGATTCTGTTCCATTTTCCGCACCAGCTCTGCCATGTATTCGAAAAACTTTCTCTCCAGATAGTTTTTCTCTGTGAGATAACTCCCATATTGATACAAAACATTTTTTAATTCTTCGGTTTCCGATAACTCCACTTCAAAAATAAACTGCCTTAACAGCTGCATGCGCTCGTCCTCTATGGAAAGAAGCCAGCTGGCAACCAGTTCTAAAAAATCTTCCCGCTCTATGAGGAACTGCACGTAGCGCCCAATTTTATTTTCTGTATAAATTTTCTTCTTCTCCTTTTTCTTTTGTTTTCCTACCCGAATTTGTATCAAAAACCAACCCCCAATGTCAGTTTCTATATGTAATCATATCTTATTACATATTTGATGTAAAGACGCGATTCGCGTATGCTTTTTACACAAAGTATTACTGTATAAATAATGCATTTTACACAAAAAAAGGGCATCCAATGGATGCCCTCCGGTTTCTATGAACTAGCACTCTGGCTCAATCAGACCAAATGTATTTCCTTTTCTCTTGTATACAACATTGACTTCATCTGTCTCTGCATTGCGGAATACGAAGAAATCATGTCCGGTCAATTCCATCTGCACACATGCATCCTCCGGATACATTGGCTTCATACCAAATCTCTTGGTACGCACGATCTTGATCTCCTCATCCTCATCTGCATCACTGTCAATAAATGCCTCGCTGAAATTTTCTGCTACATTCATCTTCTTGGACGCAAGTTTGGTACGATATTTTCTAAGCTGACGCTCGATAACCTCCTCAACCAAGTCGATAGATACATACATATCATTGCTGCTCTGCTCTGAACGAATCACATGCCCCTTAATCGGAATCGTTACCTCAATCTTCTGGCGCTCCTTCTCCACGCTTAATGTAACAAATACATCGGTATCCGGTGCAAAAAACTTCTCCAGTTTGGAAAGCTTCTCCTCTACCGCTGCCTTTAATCCCTCTGTCAGTTCGATATTTCTTCCGGTAATTGTAATTCTCATGATGCCCAACCCCTTTGCTGTGTATTTGATACAAGAAGTATCATGGTTTCATTATATCATAAGTACCAAAAAAAGCAACGAGTTTTATAAAATTTTATGCATATTTTATATTTTTATTGCAAATATCCATCCTTAACGATATCTGAAAGCTTCTCTGTCGGAACCGAAAATTCTACCAGCCCCATATATCCAGGAGCCACCTCATACTTATCAAAGACAAACGTTAACTCTCCATTGTCGCTGATATAAAAATCCGCATCATCCTTAATCTGCTTAAAATCCCATTCCGGTTGATCATCGTCCAGAAAATATGCCTTACTGCTGTCCTCTTTCATCTGGGCACGCATCTGTTCTTTTATACTGTCGGAAATACGTTTTTTATAATCACTTCCCTCGTGGAATAAATCTTTCAGTGTAATCATCTTTCCGGTCTTCTTGTCAATATTGTATATCTTTGTAAAACTGTCCGAACCGCCCATGGCAATAACCGTATCCACACGCAGACTAAACAGTCTCCTATTGTCTGTGACAATCCGGTAATCCGAAGTAATTTCCTCATGGCCTTCCTCTCCGTCACTGACAGCTGCCACATCTTTCTTATACATCTGAAAGATTTTGTCCAGATATCCGGATACCGCTGCATTTAACTCCTTTGATTCTCTGGTCAGTGGTTTTCCATCTGTTCCAATGACTTGTACTTCCGGCACCCTGACTGTTGCTTCCATCTGCTTTTTTTCCTGCTTATCAGAATACGTGGTAAAATTCACGATTTTAACAATCGCACCAAATATTGGCACCTGTTCCATTGCATTAGCCACTGTTGGACTGACATTGACACTGATGACCAGCACTGCAACTGCTGCCGCCACTGCTTCTGCCGCGCGGACAAACGGAAGCATGTGACCTTTCTTTTGATTCCGTTCACTTTTTCCGGCAAACGTTTTTCCGGATTCTTTTTTTTCTCCACACGCATCCTTTTTGCCACGTTCCATGCTTTGCAGCACACGTTCTTTTAATTCCGCCGGCACCTGAATGTTATCATATGCCGCTTTGATATCATCTAATCTGCTCATACCATCTCCGCCTCCACTTTTCCTCTTAATTTTTTCAGGCCACGATAAAGCATTGATTTCACCGTATTCGGATTTTGATGCAGACAATCCGCAATTTCGCGGATTGTCCACTCTTCAAAAACTTTCAGCATGATCACCTTACGCTCTTTTTCCTCGAGCGTATCAAGCGCAGCCATGATATCCGTGTCCTCATAGCGATCCTCCTGTCCTTCCTCCTGAACCTGATCATCGCTCACGAACCTTGACTGACGCCGGGTTGCATCTACCGCCGTGTTAATCACAATACGCCACAGCCATGTTTTGATATATTTTTTCTCTTTGATCTGACTGGCATTTTTCATGGCTTTGTATACGCTCTCCTGCACAACGTCCATAGCGTCCTGCTCATTTTTCACGTATGAAAATGCAAGCCGGTAAAGTTTATCATAAGAAGCCAGAATTTCCTGTTCGACAGCTTTGCTTATATCCGGATATTTCATGCTCTCTTTTGCTCCTTTCTGCTTATTAGACGTTCGGATGCCCGGAAAAGTTTCAGATTATCTTCTTAAATTACAAATTAAAGTGCAAAAATGCTTTACCAATTTACACACATATGTTTTAATAAAATAAATCTATATGGAAGGGGTGTTTTTTATATCATTTTATGAAACTATGCTTTTGCAACAGAAACAGCTGCAGCAAAAGCTGACAGACATTCAAAAACAGTTACAACAGCTTCCCGAAGGGAAACTGATCTGCACCAGATGTGGTAATCGAACAAAATGGTATCGCAGTGATGGACATACCAAAACCTATATTCCCAAAGACCAGAAACCTTATGCCTCTCAGCTCGCTATCCGACGTTATCTTCTGGAAAAACAAAAGGAATATCAAAAAAATTTAGATGCTTTAGCTTATTATTTCCGTCACAGTTATAACAGCGGCAAAGCAGAACAATTACTCACTTATGATAGTGCTTATCATTCACTGCTGGCAGAACATTTTCAGCCAGTATCCCAGGAACTTCAAACCTGGGAATCATCTCCATATAACAAAAACAAAAATTATCCGGAACAATTAAAACATAAAACATGTAAAAATGAATTTATGCGTTCCAAATCAGAAGCTATGATTGCCATGAGCCTGTATGTGCAAAAAATTCCTTATCGCTATGAGTGTGAATTAAAGCTCGGCAGTATTACACTTTTTCCCGATTTTACGATTCGTCACCCTGAAACCGGAGAAATATTTTATTGGGAACACTTTGGAATGATGGATAAACCCGAGTATGTGAAAAATGCATCAGATAAAATTTCTTTGTATATGAAATATGGAATTTATCCAAATGATAAACTGCTTGTGTCCTATGAAACACAAAAGCAGCCGCTTTCCACTGAGCAGATCCAGCGACTATTACAATTTCATTTTGACTGCCAGTTTCAATAACAAATTATTTCTGAACTTACTGTTCGCATGGGGCCATGTCAATAGCGACTGAAAATCGGTAATTCATTTCTATCTTTTTGCAACATTATCTTTATTTGCAAGCACGCTGGTATCTATAGTATAAAAATTACCTGCTCAGGTGACATTTTTGCCTTATTTCACGCTTCAGGTTAGATATTTGTCACCTATAGCCTAAAATCACGTCAAAAGATACCGCTTTTCGTCCAAAAGCGGTATCTTTTCTGAATTTTTTTTAATATAGAGACCAAACGGTATCCTGCTCATCAATTTTTTTACTATAGAGACCACCGTGGTATCTTTTTTCATGTTTTTACTTCTATAGAGACCGCCGTGGTATCTTTTTCATGTTTTTGCTTCTATAGAGACTACCGTGGTATCCTTTTCATGTTTTTACTTCTATAAAAACCACCATGGTATCCTTTTCCATGTTTTTTCTTCTATAAGAGACCACGCAATATCTTACATCATATTTCTGCCTATAGAAACCATGTCTCTAGCTTTCCAGCTCCTCAAGCTGCTGGGAAAGTTCCTCCCAGTTTTCCATATCCGCCATGATTTCTTCCTCCAGCGCATCGATTTCGCCCTGAATCTCTGTCAGCTTGGAATAGCTGGACTGATATTCCGGCCGCAGCAGTTCCTGTTTTAAAGCGTCCAGCTTCTCCTCTTTGACTGCCAGCTCTTCCTCGGCCTTCTTCACTTTTTTTTCAATTTTCGAGCGCTCCTTGCCCGGATTGTAATACGCTTTCTTACCACCGGTTTCCTGTGTGCCTTTGCTCTGCTGAATGCCACCGTTCTGGCTGATTGCACCGCCTAACGCTGCAGGATTTTTACGATAATCATCCCCGGATTCTGCCGCTTCACGATCCAGTTTTTCCTGATATTCCTCGTAACCAAACTGATACAGATGTGTCGTGCCGTCCTCAAAAACAAGCAGACGGTTTGCTACCTTTCGCACAAAATATCGGTCATGCGATACGAAGATCAGCGTGCCGGAGAAATCTTTTAACATACTCTCAAGCGTTTCTTTTCCCACAATATCCATATGGTTGGTTGGCTCATCCAGCACCAGCACATTCGGTCGACGCTTTAAGATCTTACACAGTGCCAGACGCACCTTCTCCCCACCGGAAAGCATATCAATATTTTTAAATACATCCTCCCCGGTAAACATAAAGGCACCAAGTGCATTCCGCACTTCTGTCTCGGTCAGATTCGGGAACTCATCCCAGAAATCATCCAGCACCGTCTTCCGGCTCGAATACATCGCCATCTGCTGGTCAAAATAACCAATCTGCACATTTGTTCCAAAATTGTACTCTCCGGCCAGCGGGGCAAGCTGTCCCACCAGGGTTTTTAAAAGTGTCGATTTCCCCAGACCATTTCCACCGAGGATTCCCAGCTTTTCCCCTTTTTTCAGATCAAAACTGACCGTAGAAAGCGGATGGTCATATCCAATCGCAAGATTTGTCACCAAAAGCACATCGTTTCCGGTTTCTTTGTCCGGCTGGAAATTTGCATGGAATGTCCGGGTATCAAAACGATCCGGAGCTTCGAGTTTTACCATATGTTCAATGGCTTTCTCCTTGGAATGCGCCATGGACACCTTGGTTGGTTTATTTTTAAACCGGTCAACAATGCGCTGCAATCGTGCAATTTCTTTCTGCTGCGCATTGTAATCTTTCATCATCTTATTGTAGTTTTCTTTTTTCCGCTCCATGAAATTGGAGTAATTGCCCGGATAACGGGTCGCTGTGCCATACTCAATCTCGTACACCACGTCCACCACATTGTCCAGAAACATACGGTCATGTGATACCACAACCACAGCCTTCGGATAATTTTTCAGATACGTCTCCAGCCACTCGATCGTTGTGATATCCAGATGGTTCGTTGGCTCATCCAGAAGCAGAATATCCGGCTTGCTCAAAAGCAGCTTGATAAAGGCAATCTTTGTCTGTTGTCCACCGGAAAACTCGGACAGCGGTTTCTTTCGCTCTTCCTCGGAAAAGCCGAACTTACGGATGATTACATCATACTCTTTTTCAAAATAGTATCCGCCGTCTTCCTTGAATTTTTCTTCCATTGCGGTATAACGTGTCACGGCCTCTTCGGAATAATCAGTCTCAAGTGCCTGTGCCGCAGCTTCCAGTTCTTTTTTCCGGCGCTCCATCGGAGCAAAGACTTTACGCACTTCCTGCTCAAGCGTAACGGAAGGATCTTCAAACGCAATCTGTTTTAAGTAACCGATCTGCGGATTGCCTGCTTTTGCAATAAAAATATCCTCATCACTGTCTCTTTTGTCCAGCTCCACATCCCCGTGGATCAGCTTTAAGAGCGTGGTTTTGCCGCAGCCGTTCCGCCCGACGACTGCAATTTTTTCCGTATTTCTTATTTCAAAATTGATGTCATGCAGAATCTCTTCATCGGCAAAAGAGACTGCTCCATGGCAGATCTGATATAACATGTTTTCTCCTTTTATTTAAATGCATCCGGCTGGGAAGCAAGATAGCTGACAAACTGCTCTGCCGTACGTCCGGAAATGCCTCCATGACTCAATTCCCACTTGTTGGCCTCTGCACGGAGTTGTTCATCCGGTAAGGTAACCCCTGCACGTCTTGCCAGATGCAAAACAATATCAAAGTATTCTTTCTGTGTCGGCTTCGAGTAATTAATGGTCACACCAAAGCGGTTCACCAGAGAAAGTTTCTCTTCAACCGTATCGGAATGATGACGATCATTGGAATTATCCTGATCGTTTCGGTCATTCCAGCTCTCTTTGATCAGATGCCGCCGGTTGGAAGTTGCATAAATCAGAATATTTTCCGGTTTGGTTTCCACACCGCCCTCGATAACAGCTTTTAAGAACTTATACTCAATCTCAAATTCCTCGAAAGAAAGATCATCCATATAGATGATAAAACGATAGTTTCGGTTTTTGATCTCTGCAATGATTTCGGACAGATACTTAAACTGATGCTTGTAGATTTCAATCATACGCAGGCCGTCTTTGTAATACTGGTTGACAATGGCTTTGATACTGGTAGATTTACCGGTACCACTGTCACCAAACAGCAATACATTGTTTGCTTTCTTTCCCTGTACAAACGCTTCCGTATTGTCTACCAGCTTCTTTTTCTGAATCTCATATCCGACCAGATCGTCCAGCATAACGGTATCCATATTGTTGATTGCACGGAATGTAAAGCTTCCCTGCGGTGTATCATCAATCCGGAATGCTTTGTTGAGACCAAACATTCCAACACCGTAGTCTTTATAAAAACCAGTCACTGCATCAAAGAATTCTTTTTCATCCTTTGCCGCCTCCAGTTTTTTGCTTAAAGAGCGGACTTTTTCGCTGACATTTTTGTTGTACATCAGATCCTTTTTATGGATGGCCTTATAATTGGAAATCTGGCTGAAACAGTTGATTCCCAGATCTTTTTCGATTGGTCCGAAATCATAGTCAAACAACTCTTTAAAAATACGGAAATCATTTTCCACCAGTTCATTGACACTTCCATCGCTGGCTCCCACCTTTTCACAGGTCATGCTGAAAGGATTTTCACTCATCATAAGGAAAAATGTCAGATAATTATGCCACAGATTATCATCAAATCCATAATCTGTTGCCACTTTTAAAATCCGTTTTACCTGCGTATTGATATCGCGGACAAGTCCGGTTTTATTATATTCACCGGTCTCATATTTCCCGAATACTTCTCCCATCTGTGCAAGGATTGAATCCTCGTCCAAATCTCCATACATCAGCAACTGTGATATTTCCTGATACATTGTATCTCGCCTCTTTCTTTTCTCTTCCTATTTATTTTACCTATATTACACGAAAAAAGGGACTTTGTAAACCAAAGTCCCCTGTATGCAGCTAAAAAGCTACTGTGATCGTTGTTCCTTTTCCCGGCTCACTTTCCAAATGAAGTACCGCATCATGCAGTTCCACAATATGCTTGACGATAGCAAGTCCCAGTCCCGTACCACCGGTCTGTTTGGATCTGCTTTTATCAACACGGTAAAACCGCTCAAAAATACGTTCCTGCTGGTCTTTTGGAATCCCGATACCATTGTCTGCCACAGAAAGCATCGGCTGTCCTTTTTCATAGTACACACGCACGTGCACCTCACCACCTTCATTATTATAACGGATCGCATTCTGACACAGATTTTCCACAAGTTCCGAAATCATGCCCCTATCTGCCCGCAACATACAGGACACGCCTTCATAATACAGCGTTACATTCCGTTTCTGTGCATTCATCTGCAGATTTTTCACACAGGTACCGGCTACCTCATCCAGATCTACCTGTTCAAAACACAGCAGATTATCTTCACCGCTGTCCAGCTCGGAAAGCCGGATGATATCATTGATAAGAGAAAGCAGCCGTGTCGCATTCTGCTGGATTTCCAGTGCAAAGCGGGTCTCCTGCTCCGGATCTACCATATGGTTTTCGATCAGCTCCGCATATCCGGAAATTGCAGTAAGCGGTGTCTTCAGTTCATGGGAAACATTTGCCGTGAAATCCTGCCGT
>OHWZ01000163.1_pt1 | contig 24124 bp, 22 predicted proteins | sample 1579781 | NCBI WGS metagenome assembly OHWZ01 (sample SAMEA3882545, study PRJEB24775) | human gut metagenome | biome: human-associated habitat; feature: intestine environment; material: feces | place: Netherlands | collected 2009/2010 | reverse complement strand
AACATCTTTATAAATGCTGTTGTAATATTGAGATTTGTTTTCTTCTTTTAGTATTCTCGCTGCTGATTCTTTCCATGCTGTTGAGAAGAATCCATAGCATGTATATACTATATTAGGGAATTTATTTGCTACTGCATAAATTCCGTTTGCATCAGCACCCGTCATTTGGGTTAACATTAATCTGTCTGATAAACTTATAATTACCCAAGATAGATTGTTTGGTACTAGTGGTGCTGAATATCTAATCATTTTGCCTAATGTTTCTCTGCTAAAGTCTTTTTTACTTACAAATTGAGGCAAATGCAATTTGTAAAACATTATTACTGCTGTGGCTGTGTTGGCTATTATGTTTGACCATAGTAGTCCATTTACTCCTAGTTTAAATGTGACTATAAACAATATGTTTAGGATAATTGTTATTACTCCTAAAATAAAGTTTGATAAAGAATATAGGTTTACTTTGCCCATTCCTCTTGATAGAGCATTACTTAATCCCAACAATATGTTTGATATGATAAATATTATGAATATGACTGCATATTCATAATGGATGATTCCCATTATTATTGCTGCAAGTATTGTAAAGATTACTGTTCCAACAGCCGTGTATACTATTGTTGCTGTTATTGTTCGCTTTTTACTCTTTAAGTCGTCTGCGTCTATTAAGAATCTAAACATTGATTCTTCCATTAGCAGTGTTATTATTGGTAGCAAAAACACTGATAATGTTACAAAAAAATCGTATGTTCCAAACTCTTCTGTTGACAGTTTTGCTGTATATAATGGCAATAATAAAAATGATACTATTTGCGTGCTAAGTTTGCCTATGGCTATTATTGCCGTATTTTTTAATAGTTGTTTTTTCTGATTCATTTTTTCCTTCCATAATTATAAAAAATTCCACTCATATTTTATCATACTATATGTTTATGTCAATATTATATGAAGAAAAAAGTCCTCACTTTTTTGTTTTCTTGTAATATTATATACTGGTGGTCTTATGAATTGTCATGAATTCTCTTGTTTTTTAAGTAGTCTGACTGGGTGTGAACTTGTCGCTGTTGCAGGTCTCTTTTCCGTTGCTATTGCTAACAATTTAAATCCCAATGAAATCGACATGCTAGGTAATTTTTTCTCTGCTCTTGGTTCCAACCTTTCTACCATTGCAGCAGTTGAAAATCCTGATTGTTTGCCTAGATAGTTTATATTGATTTCATGAACAATATTTATTTAAGCTTCACAAAGCAAAAACTGACAGCCATTATAATTGTCAGTTTTTGTTGTTCTGTTTTTAGTTAACCCCTTTATAAACAGTTCCCATATTTATTGTTCTCGTTTTTTGTGATTTTGTTATAAAACATTAGAATCTTTAAGTTCTTACTTTTAGGCTTTTATTTTTTGTTTTTTATGTACTTTTCCCTTTTTTTGTGCTATACTGTTTGTATTGATTATTTTAAGTGATAACTGATTTTGAAGGAATTAGTGCCTTCATATCATTCAGTCTTTTTAATTAAACACGAAAGGAATGAAATTATAATGAAAATTGGAATAGTAGGATTACCAAATGTAGGAAAAAGTACACTGTTTAATTCACTGACAAAAGCCGGAGCAGAATGTGCTAATTACCCTTTTTGTACAATAGAACCAAATGTTGGTGTTGTACCTGTACCAGATGAAAGATTAGATAATTTAGCAAAAATATATAACCCTCAAAAGGTAACTCACGCAATAATAGAATTTGTTGATATTGCTGGTCTTGTTAAAGGTGCTAGCAAAGGTGAAGGTTTGGGTAACAAGTTTTTATCTCATATTAGAGAAACTGATGCTATCTGCCAAGTTGTAAGATGCTTTGAGGATTCAAACATTGTTCACGTTGATGGTAGCATTAATCCAGTTAGAGATATTGAAACTATTAACCTAGAATTGGTTTTTGCTGATTTAGATACTGTTGAAAAAAGAATTGATAGAGCTAGTAAATTGATTAAAGGCGATAAAAAGTATCAATTTGAATTTGACACTTGGAAAAAGGTTAGAGAAGCTTTACAAAATGGAAAGCCAGCTAGAAGTCTTGATTATTCTGATGAGGAATTAGAAGTTATTAAGGACGCTTTCTTACTAACAATGAAACCTATTTTATATGTAGCAAATGTTTCAGAGGAGCAGTTATCTAATCCTGATGATGAGAATGTAAAAAAGGTTAAAGATTACGCAAAAGAAGATAAAGCCGAGGTTATTACTCTTTGTGTTAAAATAGAAGAAGAATTGTCTGCTCTTGATGGAGATGACAAAAAAGAAATGTTAGAAGCGCTTGGTCTTGACGAGTCTGGACTAGATAAAGTTATAAAAGCAAGTTATGATTTGTTAGGATTAATGTCTTTCTTAACTGCAGGAGAACCAGAAGTTAGAGCTTGGACCATAAAAAAAGGAACTAAAGCTCCTCAAGCTGCTGGAAAAATTCACTCTGATATTGAAAGAGGATTTATTAGAGCAGAAATCGTTTCTTATAATGATTTAATGAGAGAAGGTTCTCTAAACGCTGCTAAGGAAAAGGGACTTATGCGTTCTGAGGGAAAAGAATATATTATGCAAGATGGAGATATTGTTTTATTTAAATTTAATGTATAGGCGGTTAATTATATGGCATTTGATGGAATTGTAACAAGAGCTGTTGTCTCTGAATTAAATGGCTGTTTACTAAATGGAAAAATAAATAAAATCTTTGAGCCTAATAAAAATGAAATTTTATTAGGCATTTATTCTTGTGGTAAAAATTATGCTCTAAATATTTGCATTAATCCTGTAAATTATAGAGTTCATCTTACTACCCACTCTAAACCTAATCCACAAAATGTTTTTAATTTCTGTATGGTTTTAAGAAAGCATTTAACTGGTGGCACTATTAAGAAAATTTATATGAATGGGCTTGAAAGAATTATTTACATAGATGTAGATTGTTACAATGACTTTAACGATTTGGTTACTAAAACTATTGTAATTGAACTTATGGGAAAACATAGTAATGTAATTTTACTAAATTCCGATAATACTATTATTGATAGTTTGCGTCATCTTGATAAACTTGATAATTCGCTTAGAGATATTCTTCCTGGCTATAAATACTTAGTATTAGATAGTTCTAAGCAAGATTTTACAAGTTCTACTTTTGATGATTTTTATAAAATCTTGCAAAATACAGAAAGTATTGCTACTGCCCTTTCTAACTATTATACTGGGTTTAGTAAAGCGGGAATTTCGTATATTCTTTCCGATTTAGATATAAATACCGAAAAAATTTCTCTTGATGACTATAAAAGATTATATAAGTATTTAAAAGACATCATATCTGGTAACCCTCTTCTTTGTTATAAGATTGATGGGAAAAAGGATGATTTCTATGTAAAATTGCAAAATTCTGACAATTTTCAGGTCAACTTTTTTATTGATGATTTTTATTTTGGCAAAGAAGAAAAAGAAAAGTTTTCTTCTTATCAAAACGATTTACTACGTCTTATTTTAAATCGTTTAAAAAGATTGGAAGATAAACTAAGTACAGCAAATCAATCTTTAAATGAATGTTCTAAGATGGAAGATTATAGACTATACGGCGAGCTAATTACTGCTAACTTGTATAGAATACAAAACTATAATCAGACTTCTATAACTTTAGAAAATTATTATGAAAACAATGAACCAATAGATATAAAGTTAGATGGTAGCATCTCCCCTTCTGCTAATGCAAAGAAGTTTTTTAAAAAATATAAGAAATTGCAGAATACATATTCAATAGTTCAAAAACAGAAAGAGCTGATTACTGCTGAAATCGAATATTTAGATAGTATTGTCTATGAAATAAATAATTGCCAAACTCTACAGGATTTAGAATCAGTTTACTCAGAAATTTCTGAATCTTTAGACTTAAAAATAAATGATAAAAATACTCCAAAGAAAAACGAGAAGGTAAATTCTTCTATGCCAACAGAACTTACAATAGATGGTTTTACAATTTTAGTTGGCAAAAATAACAAACAAAATGATTATTTAACTTGCAGAATTGCTAAGAGTTCCGATTTATGGTTTCACACTAAAGATATTCATGGAAGCCATGTTGTTTTAAAACTCAATAAGAACAAAACTGCAACTGATTCTATCATTTATAAATGTGCAACTATTGCAGCATATTATAGCAAAGCTAAATTGTCACAAAATGTTCCAGTTGATTACACTTATATAAAATATGTTAGAAAACCTAATGGAGCAAAGCCCGGCATGGTTATTTATACAAATAATAAAACTTTATATGTTAATCCAAAGAAACCTTAGACATAAATTAAGCCCACTATTTTTATAGTGGGTTATTGTTCTGGTGGATTCATTATATTTTTTATTTCTTCGTCTTCTCTTAATTCTGGAACTATAAAATCATATGCTCTTTTGTCCTGTTTTATGGCTTCTATTGCAATATTTTTTTGACTTCTTAATCTTTTACTTGCATATTTGACTATTAAGCCTTTATTCTTTACCGCTTCTAAAACAACATCCTCGTCATCTCTTAGTTCTTTACTTAGATAATACAAAATTTGTCCATCTGTTTTAGCAGCTTTTAAAGCTAATTCTTTGTCCTTTTTTAGTTCTTCGCTTGCATAACAAAGAACCCAGCCTTTTTTTTCAACAGCTTGCATTAGTATGTCTTTATCACCTTTTAGTCTAGCTGATGCAAACTCTAATGCTCCTCCATCTTTGGTTACTGCTTTCATAACTAGTTCTTTGTCATCTCTAAATTCTTCACAAGCTCCTTCTAAAAAAAGTCCATCTTCTTCTATTGCTTTTTCCACAAATGCTTTGTCTGTGCTATTGTTTACTACATCTTCTAATGTCATTTTATCATCCCTTCAGCATTTTATTTTGAAACTTTATACTCTATGTGTTCCATATATGGAAATATCTCTTTTAATCTCTTGTGTGTTATTATTGATAGTCTTGGAAGTGGATTTTTTAGATTCTCTGTCAATAATTGCTGTGTATAGCAATCATCTGTTGTCTTGAATAATTGGTATCTATTTCTTACATAAGTAAAGAATATTGTATAACCCTCTTCAAGCTCTCTCTCCATTCTATCAAATGTGTACTTTCCTTCCATATTGTTGTATCCTTTCTTAGTTTGTTATTTTATCATATCTATAAATTCTTGCTCTGAAATTATTGTTACTCCCAAATCTTGAGCTTTTGTTAGCTTAGATCCTGCTTCTTCTCCAGCTAGTACATAGCTTGTCTTTTTTGATACCGAGCCTGATACTTTTCCACCAAAGTTTTCTATAATTTCTCCTGCTTGGTCTCTTGTGTAATTCTCTAAGCTTCCTGTTAACACAAAAGTTTTTCCTTCAAATCTCTGGTCATAACCTGCTGATTTATCATCTAATACCTTAGTATTTACTCCTGCATCTTTTAATCTTTGGATTAAGTCTATTGTTTGTTCTTGTCTGAAAAATTCATAGATACTTTTGGCTGTGATTTTTCCAACATCGTCAATATTACTTAATGTTTCTAAGTCTGCATTTGCTATTTCATCTATTGTTTTAAATTTTTTAGTTAGCCCTTTTGCAGATTTTACTCCTATATGTCTTATTCCTAATGCTGTTATTAATTTAAATAATTCATTTTGTTTACTTTGATTAATTGCATCTATGACATTTTGCGCGAATTTTTTACCATTTTTCTTTAATGACGCAACATCCTCTACTGTTAAAGTATATATGTCTGCTATGTTTTTTATTAACCCTTTGTCTACTAGTTGTTCTATTATTTTTATTCCTAGTCCATCAATGTCCATTCCTTCTTTTGACACAAAATGTGCTAGGTTCCTTAAAATTTTTGCACTACATTCTATTCCAATGCAACGAGCTATTGCTTCTCCTTCTTCTCTTACAACAGGCGAACCGCAAATCGGACATACCTTTGGCATTACAAATTCTTTTTCTGTACCATTTCTCTTTTCTTTTATTACATCTACAACCTCTGGAATTACATCTCCTTGTTTTTGTATTACAACCGTGTCTCCTATTTTTAAATCTTTTTCTTTTATAAAATCTTCATTGTGAAGTGTTGTTTTCGAAATAGTTGAACCTGCTACCTTTACTGGTTCTATTATTGCTGTAGGTGTTATTGCTCCTGTTCTTCCAACTTGACAAACTATGTCTAGTAGCTTTGTTTCTTTTTTCTCTGGTGGATATTTGTATGCTATCGCCCACTTTGGTGTTTTATATGTTGTTCCTAAAATTTCTCTTAAATGTAAATTATCTACTTTTACAACTGCTCCATCTATTCCAAATGATAACTTTTCTCTATCTTCTCCAATTTTCTTAATTGCATCTATTGCTTCATCTATGGTACTACATAATTTTCTAACTGGAACAACATTAAATCCTAGGTTTTCTAGTTTATTTAATTCTACAAAATGCGAATTTTCTGAGTCAAATGTATTTGCATCATATTTTTGTACATTAAATACAAATATATCTAATGGTCTTTGTGCTGTTATCTTTGAGTTTAATTGCCTTAAAGAACCTGCTGCTGCATTTCTAGCATTTGCAAATAGAGGTTCTTCTAGTATTTCTCTTTCCTCATTCATCTTTTCAAATTCTTTTGTTCCGATAAATACTTCTCCACGAACTGTAATATTGATTTTTTCGTTTATCTCTTTTGGAATATGTTTAATTGTTTTTAGATTTTCTGTTACATCTTCACCAATTTGTCCATTTCCTCTTGTTGCGCCTTGCACTAATATTCCATTTTCGTATTTTAGAGCTGTTGATAATCCATCTATTTTGGTTTCTACTACATATTTTAGTTCTTCATTGTTTTCTTCTGCTACTTTTCTTACTCTTATATCAAAATCTCTTAGTTCTTCAAATGAAAATATATCTTGCAAGCTTTGAAGTGGCACTTCATGAACTACTTGTTTGAATCCTTCTTTTACATGTCCTCCAACTTTTTGTGTTAGCGAATCCCTAGTAATAAGCTCTGGAAATTGTTTTTCCAAAGCTTTTAATCTGTTCATCATCATATCATAATCGTAATCCGATATTGCTGGGTTGTCCATATCATAATATAATTTTGCATAATATTCTAATTTTTCTCTAAGCTCCTTTACTTCTTTTTGAGCTTGTTCTTTGCTGATTTGTTCCATCAAAAATCTTCCTTTTTAACAATCTTTTAATAGGTCTTTACCTTCTTTTAAATATTCATATCCAGAGAATATCGTAGCTATTACTGATATTGTCATTAATATACTTGCAAATATGTTTATTATAAAGTCTCCTGTGTTCATTTCTACTTTGCTTGCAAATGCGAAGTATGGTTGTGTTGTTAAGAACATTAATATTATAGCAATCATTTGTGTAACTGTTTTTAACTTCCCCCATATATTTGCAGCAATTACTTTGCCACTATTTTCTACTGCTATTAATCTATATCCTGATACTAAAAATTCTCTAAATATTACTATTATTGGTATCCAGGCTGGAAGTCTACCCATTTCTACAAACATTACCATTGTAGCTATTACTAGTATTTTGTCTGCTATTGGATCTAAAAATTTTCCAAATGTTGTTACTTGATTGTTTTTTCTAGCCAAGTATCCATCTAGTTTATCTGTTATTGATGCTATAATGAATATCGCACACAATATAAGCATCGTTGTTGAAATTCCAAGTAGACTTCCTGGTATGTTAAAAAATGATATTATAACCATTATTGGTACTAAAATTATTCTAAATAATGTTAATTTGTTTGGTAAATTCATATCTCTATTTCGTCAATATTTTGTTGACTGTCTCCTTCTATTTTAATTCTTGTATTGCTCTTTGTAGTTGTGCGTCCTTGTCTTCTGATGTTTCGTAGTAGCCTTCTGCGTCCTTTGTCAAATCCACTTCAATGTCTGGTTTTATTCCAACTTTGTGTATTTTGTTATGCTTTGGAGTGTAATATTCATCAGTAGTTATTTTTAGTCCGCTTCCGTCAGATAATGTATATAATGTTTGAATTACACCCTTTCCATATGTTGTTTTTCCTACTATTTTTGCTCCATATTGATCTTTTAAAGCTCCTGCTAATATTTCTGATGCACTAGCAGTTCCTTCGTTTACAAGTATTACTACTGGTATGTCTTTGATTATCGGATTTTTTGTTGATTTTGTAATTTCTTCCTCTTCGGTTTTACCTTTTGTAATTAATATTGTTTCGCCTTTTTTTACAAATAGTTCTGCAATTCCAGTTGCTTCGTCTACTATTCCACCGCCATTGCTTCTTAAATCTATTATTATTCCTTTTGCTCCATCATTTTTTAATTGTGTTATTTGTTCTTCAAAGGTTTTTTTTACACCACTGTCAAATGAATCGATTTGTATATAAGCTATTTGATTATCTAACATTTTAGAAGCAACATGGTCTACTGTTATCTTTTTTCTTGTTATATCTAGGTCTATTTCTTTGCCATCTCTTAAGACTGTGACTTTTACGTTTGTTCCTTCTTTTCCTTTTAATACGGATGTTGCTTCATTTAGCTGTTCTCCCAAATAGGCCTCTCCATCTATTTTTTCTACTATGTCTCCTGCCTGCATTCCTGCTTCTAGTGCTGGAGAGTTTTTCATGACTCCTACTATTAACAATGTGTTGTTTGATCTGTCGTTTGAAATATATACTCCTATTCCGACATATTCAGCATTAGTCTCTTCTGTAAAAGCCTCCATTTCTTCCTTTGTTAGGTATTCTGTATATGGGTCATCTAGTCCATCTATATAGCCCTTTATTGCTCCTTCTAGCAATTTTTCGTCATTGATTTCTCCAATGTACTTTTCGTTCAGCATTGCTTTAAAACTTTGAAGTGTTTTTATCATAGAATTACTGTCTACTGTCGCTGTTTTATCTGTATCACTATTTTTATATACTGATTCAAATTTGTTATACATCATAAATGTTGTAAGCATAAACACTATTGTTGCGGTCAAAACTACTAACATTATGACCTTATAAATATTTTGTCTTTTAATTTTCTTATCTTCCATTCTTTTTTCTCCTTAAGTTTATTATACTTGATTATTTTTATTTTATTACGCTTTTATTTGTTTTCTTCGCCTTTTAAGTATGAAATTGGGTCTTGTATTACCCCATTTTTTCTAACTTCAAAGTGTAAATGTGGGCCTGTTGAGTTTCCTGTTGATCCGACTAACATGATAACGTCTCCTTGTGAAACCTGAGTTCCTAAAGTTGTAAGTACTTCTTGCCCATGTCCATATAATGTAACTATTCCATCTCCATGGTTTATCATGACGCAATTTCCGTATCCGCCCATGACCCCTGCAAATGTTACAACTCCGTCTGCAGCTGCTACAACAGGTGCTCCATATCCTGCATTTCCTATGTCTATTCCTGAATGGTTTTTGTACACTCCTTGTATTGGGTGCAATCTGTTGCCATACCCTGATGTTATGTATGTTCCTGCTTTTCCTACTGGCCATATCATTGCTCCACCAGTATATTGAATAGCTAATCTATCTCCCCAGTTGATTGCTGCAAGTATTTGGTTTTCTAAAGAAATTTCTTCTTGTTTATATGCTTCTATTTTTTCGTTTAGCTCTTTTTCCTCATCTGTTAGCTGTGCTAAATAATTTTGTTGTAGCAATTTATTATTTTCCATTAGTATTTGCATTCTTGAGGCTTGTGCTTTTGCTACTTTTAAAGTTGATTTTCTTTTTTCTTGTTCATTTTTTTGTGTTTCTATCTCGTTTTTTCTGTTTTCTACTTCTTGTAATAGTTCATTATCATATTGCATTATTTCTTCTATCATATAATAATTAGATAAGAAATCCATTAATCCTTTTGAAGAAAGTAACACGTCTAAGTATGTCGTTTCTCCTGCTTCATATAGAGCTACAACTCTTCTTTTAAATAGATTTTCTTTTCTCTTATATTCTTCTTGATTTTTTGCCAACTGTTTATCTGTTTCTTCTATTTCTTTCTCTAGTGTATTTGTTTGGCTTTGTATTTTGCTAAGTTCTTCTGAATATTTAACTATTGAGTCATCTAATTCTTGTATTTTTTGCAAAGATACTGTTAATTCGCTCTGAACATATTTTAGTCTATTGTTAGATTCTTCTATTTTATCTTGTATTTCTTTTTGCTGTTCTTCCAAAGTTATGTTCTCTGCTACGGTATTGTTTTCGCTGTTTTCTATTTCATTATTAGAAAAGACATTTATAGAGAAAGATACTAATAATGAACATATAATTATCATTGTTATTAGTTTTCTTTTCATAAATGCCCCTCCTTTATTATTCTAATCTAAAATAGTATATCCTCCTGGTAAATAGTCTAATGGGTTTAGCCAGTTATTGCCAAAGAAGTTTGATATTGATGTTGAGTGTCTTATTTCAAAATGCAAATGTGCTCCTGTGCTACCACCTGAATTTCCTGATGTTGCAATAACTTGTCCTTGTGAAACATATTGTCCGTTTCTTATATGGCTTGAATTTAAATGTCCATATAAAGTTGCATAACCGTCTCCATGGAATATCATTATGTAAGTTCCATATCCTCCTGGGTTTGTTTCATTATAAGCATATCCTGATGCTGATGCATACACATTTTCATATCTAGCTCCGATGTCTATTCCTTTATGCCATCTGCCCCATCTCCACTTCATTCTTGATGTAACATATTTATTGTTACATGGCCAGATAAAGCTTCCATCAAATTTCACACCATCTCTATCTAATCTTTCTTGTGCGTCTTTTCCTATTTCTGATAGTTGTCTGTTTACTTCTTCCATAGCTGTATTGTATTTATCAATTTCGCTCTGTTTACTCTTTTCTTCATCAGACAATTTATCAACTTCTGATTGTTTATTTTTCTTTAATATTTTTAATTCATTACTTTTTATTTCTTGTTGATCTTTTAATTCTTTTACTTTCGCTTTGCTTGTTTCTAATTCTGCTTTTTCGTTTTCTAAGCTTTTCTTATCATTATCTAAATCTGTTATTAAAGCTGTATCTGCATCAACTATTTGTTGAACTATTTCGTATTTTGATAAAAAATCTAGTAAACTGTCCGAGCCTAGCAAGACATCTAAATATGTAGAGTCTCCGGCCTCATATAATGCTACAATTCTTTCTTGTAACAATTTTTCTTTTCTTTTTATTTCTGCTTGTTTTTCTGTTATTTCTGACTCTTTTGTTTCTATCGAACTTTCTAATTGCGAAAGTTCAGCCTTTAAAGAATCTAGTTCATTTTCTGCATCCATGACTTGTATTGTAAGATTTTCAAGTTCAGATTTTGCATCTCTTTGACTGTTTTGGATGTTTTTTAATTCGCTTTTTGCATTGTTTATCTTGTCTTGAAGTGCATCTTTATCACTTTTGCTTACTGCAAATGTATACAGTGGGATTGATACCATGAGCATCAATACAGTAAATATTGTAGTTAATGTTAATACTCTTTTTTTCATAGTTGTTCTCCTCTATACTTTTAGATATTTTCTCATCGATATTGTACTTCCTAAGGCTCCTATACTTATACCAAGTACTAAGTATACTATAACTAGTAATGTTGATATATTCGCAAAGCTTAGTAATGACATTCCTATTTTTGCAAGCACTGCAGAATTTCCTAGTTTGCTTATTATTAAGTTATATGCTAATCCTAGAATTGCAAGAGAAATTATTGCTGCAATTATTCCTATGATTATACCTTCAATTATGAATGGCCATCTTATAAAGCTGTCTGTTGCTCCAACGTATTTCATAATTGATATTTCTTTTTTTCTTGCATGAACTGTTAGTTTAATTGTGTTTGCTATGATAAATATTGATATTATTACTAATAATGAAAGTACAACTATCGAAACTATTTTTATTCCATTTGCTATTTTTACTAAGTTGTTAATTGTGTTATCTTGGCTCGTTATACTTGCTATATTATCTAATTTATAAATATTTTCTTGAACCTCTGAACTTAATTTTAAGTCTGTCAATGTTACTAAATATGATGCCTTAAATGGATTTTCTTCATCATATCCTACAAATAGTGCAGGGTTTCCTAACTTCTCTCTGTTGTAGTTTAGAGCATCTTCTTTTGATATGAATTTAATTGTATTTACTCCATTAATTGCTTTTATTTGCTCGCCTATTTGGCTAATTTGTTCATCTGATGCATCTTTTTGAATGAACACTTGCATTCCTTGCTGTAATTCTATTGTTTTTACAGCACTATTGATGTTTTCTATAATCATAAAGAATATTCCAAAAATCAACATTGTTGCACACATTATCGCAAGTGATGCACCTGATGATTTTTTGTTATGAAATACATTTCTAAATCCTTCTCCTAATAAATAACCTATTATACTATGCTTCACCGTCATACCCACCTTTTTTATCACTTATAATATTTCCATGTTCTATACGAATAACTCTTTTATTCATTCTGTCTACTATGTCTTTCGCATGTGTTGCTACTACTAAAGTTGTTCCTCTTAAATTAATTTCATTTAATAATCTCATTATATCCCATGCTGTATCTGGATCTAAGTTTCCTGTTGGCTCGTCTGCTATTAACATAGATGGATTATTAACTAGAGCTCTTGCTAATGCAACTCTTTGTTGCTCTCCTCCTGACAACTCATTTGGATACATGTTCGCTTTTTCGCTTAGTCCTACCATTGATAATACCATTGGAACTTGTCTTCTTATATGTCTTGGTGTTGCTCTTACAATATACATTGCAAATGCAACATTCTCATATACTGTTTTGTCTGGCAATAGTCTAAAATCTTGGAAAACCACTCCCATACTTCTTCTTAAGTATGGAATTCTTTTTGGTTTTAAAAATGTTGTATCTTTACCATTTATAATGATGTTTCCTTTTGTAGGCTCTTCTTCTTTTAGTATTAATTTTATTAAGGTTGATTTTCCTGAGCCTGAGCTTCCTACTAAGAAAGCGAAATCTCCCTTATTTATTGTAAAGTTTGCATTATGCACAGCTTCTGTTCCTGTATCGTAAACTTTAGAAACGTTTCTAAACTCTATCATTTCAGCATCTCCTTGTTTATTTCTAATCGTTATTTTTTATTTTTCAAAATTCTTCACTATATACCCTTATTATAACAATAAACGACAGGAAATGCAAGAGTATTTTGAAAAAAAATCTAGTAATTTGTAAGGTATTTTTTACCTTGATTACTAGATTTCGCCTATTTATCAGCCTATCAAAAATTCACAAAATTTTCACAATTATTTTAGCACTTCTTTAACAATGCTTTCAGCATCTATTTTAAAATATTTCATTAATTCTTCTGCTTTTCCAGATTCTCCAAAAGTATCGTTTATTCCCATTCTTGTAACTTTTACTGGATATTCTTCTGCAAGAACTTCACACACAGCACTGCCAAGTCCACCAATTATATTGTGATCTTCTATTGTTATAACTTTTTTTGTTTCTTTTGCAGATTTTACAATTAATTCTTTATCTATTGGTTTGATTGTATGAATATCTATTACTCTTATATTTACACCTTGTTCTTTTAGCATTTCTTGTGCTTTTAAAGCTTCCGAAACTGTCACTCCTGTTGCAATTATACTTGCATCTGTTCCTTCTCCTATTTGTATTCCTTTACCAATTTCAAATTTTATATTATTTTGTTTTATAAACTCCTCATCATATATAATTGGTGTGGCAAGTCTAGAAAGACGTACATAAAATGGTCCATTTATTTTTGATATTTCTTCTATTATCCATCTTGTTTGCGAGTCGTCTGATGGGCTAATAACTCTCATATTTGGTACCATTCTCATCATTCCGATATCTTCTAACATTTGATGCGTAGCACCATCTTCGCCAACTGTTATTCCTGCATGAGTAGCGCAAATCTTAACATTTGCATTCGTATGAGCTACTGTGTTTCTTATTTGATCGTAAGCTCTTCCTGCTGCAAACATTGCAAACGTACTAGCAAACGGTATTTTCCCAAATGTTGAAAGTCCAACTGCTGTACCAATCATATCTTGCTCAGCTATTCCCATGTCCAAAAACCTATCAGGAAATTTTTTAGCAAATATTGCTGTTTTTGTTGCTCCCGATAAGTCTGCGTCTAGAACTACTACGTTTTTATTTTCTTCTCCAAGTTTTGCCAATGCTTCTCCATAGCTTTGTCTTGTTGCTATTTTTGCGTCTAGAACCATATCTTTTCCTCCTTTCCTGGTAAAGTACTTATATTGTGTGATATTTTTTCCTGTTCTAATTTTAATGCTTTCATTGCTCTGTTATATTCTTCTTCGCTTGGTGCTTTTCCATGCCACTCTGCTTTATTTTCCATAAAAGGAACTCCTTTTCCTTTTACTGTTTCTGCAATTATTATTGTCGGTTGTCCTTTTGTATGTTTTGCCTTTCCGAAAGCATCTATTAACATGCTAATATCATTTCCATTGCATGTTATAACATTAAATCCAAACGATTCCCACTTTGACATTAAGCAGTCTAAGGCTTTTACATCTAATACTTTTCCATCTATTTGAAGTCCATTGCTGTCTAGTATGACGCATAAATTATCTAGATTGTATTTGTTAGAAGTCATAGCAGCTTCCCAAATTTGTCCTTCTTCTATTTCTCCATCTCCTAATATGCAATAAACTCTGCATCCTAATCCATCCATTTTAGATGCTATCGCCATTCCATTTGCAACAGATAAACCCTGTCCTAGTGAACCTGTTGACATATCTATTCCTGGTATTTTTTCCATATCAGGATGTCCTTGCAATTTAGAACCAAGCTTTCTAAATGTTCTTAGTTCTCCTTTTGCTAAATATCCTCTTTCTGCTAAAACTGCATACAAAGCAGCCGACGCGTGGCCTTTTGATAGCACCAACCTGTCTCTTAAATTTGAATCTGGTTTTTTAGGATCTATATTCATTTGGCTGAAATATAAAACAGCTAGTATGTCTGCAATAGACAACGCTCCTCCCGGATGTCCCGACTTTGCATTATATACTTGTTCTATTATATCTATTCTAATATCATTTGCTATTTGCTTTAATTGTTTTATGTCTGTATTTTTCAAAAAAATCACTCTCCTTTGTTATTCATATTTATATCATTTGCTTGCATAAAAGTCAATTAAAAAACGGCAGTATTTGCCGTTTTTTAGTTTATTCTACTGAATTTATTATTTCGTTTATATTCTCAGAAATCTTTTCTTGTTCTTCCTGTTCTTTTTTATCAAGTTCTGCTTTTACTTCTTCTAGTCTATCTATTAAAGTTTGTAGCTTTTTAGTATCTTTTCCTATTTGTTCCCAGTCACTGCTTTGTGTAGAAGTTTTTAAATTATTGTTAGCTTTTATGATTAATGAAACTAGTTCATCTATATTATCAGAATTTCCAACTTCTATATTTACTGCATATTGCGAAACTAGATTTGTTAAGGCTTGTGTAAATGTATCTCCTATTGCAACTTTTGTTCCAGATGCTACTACTACTTTTTTAAGTACTGGAAGTGAATCTGTTTCATTTACATATTGTTGATATATAGGCTCTACATATAATAACGTGTTGTCAATTGGAACTATTATAATATCTTTTGAAATTTTGGTTCCAGTTACATTTAAGCTATCAATTTCTTTTGATATTCTTTCATCCTGACTTAATTGTGTATCTAACTGCATAGGGCCTAACACATTGCTGTCCTCTGTATAATTGTACAATTTTAATACATTATTTCCATTTTCATCACAAGATCCTACTAAATACGCTTTTATGTTTTGCTTACCATATGGTGTATATGGCAATACTAATCCTAATCTTGAAGAATTGCTGTCAGATGTTTTTAGCATTGTATAATATGGTTTTATTGCTGTTCCTTTTGTTGATGTCATCTTACTGCTTGTATTATGTGTTGCAACATCCCATATATCATCACTTCTGTATAATACGTCAGGTTGAATGTTGTGATATCTTTCTAATACTTCTGCTTGTATACTATATAAATACTCTGGATATACAAAATGATTGCTTATGTCTTCTGGTATTTCTTCTTTTGCAAATAAGTCTGGATATGTCTTTTCATAAACCATAGCTATTGGATCAGTTTTGTCTGTTCTATAGAATGTTACTTCTCCTGTATATGCATTGATTATTACTTTTACAGAATTTCTAATGTAATTTATCTCTTTTTTAGTAATTCCATTATTTTCTAGCATTGTTCTTTGTGAATATGGATAATTATTGCTTGTTGTATACGCATCTAGTACCCATACAAGCTCTCCATTGTTTCTAATTACTAAATAAGGATTTTGGTCATATTCTAAATATGGCATTACAGTTTTTGCTCTTTGGATTATGTTTCTATTTGTTATTATCTTGCTATCACTCTTTACATTACCTGAGAATAATAAGTTTACATCCTTCTCTCTTAGTGATAAAACTAATCTGTCTAAGAAATTTGCTTTTAATCCTGCAGGTCCGTCATAAGTATTTTCTGTATTACTTAATGCATTCTCTGTTGGATAATCAAATTCTTTTTTATTGTTGCTGTTTGTTACAACAGTACTATTTGTTTCAAGTCCAAAATATATTCTTGGTTCAGATACGTTTACAACTTCATCTGTCTGCTCAAAAGATTTTTGTATGTGATTTATATTTCCTGACGATGTTGTACTTGTCGCAGATGTAATTATCGCTCCAAATCCATGTGTATACTCGTATGTTTTATTGTTGTAAGTTGCTTTTGCACTTGCTATTTCTCTTGGTGTAACATACACTAACTGTTGTTTGTCATCTATTGTATAATTTCCGATTTGTGCTCTTGTAAATTTGTAATATCCTTTTGTAGTTTGTGATCCTTCCAAATCTTTAATTACATTTTCCGCATTTACTATTGGAATATTGCTAATTGTCTCTGAGTTTGCTGTAATAGCTGATTGTGTTATTGTTCCTTCATCTTTTATTACATCTTCTTCAATATCTATTCCATATGCTTTTTTCGTATTTTTGATATTTTCTGCTATATATGTTCTTTCTTTGTCTAATTCATTTGAATTTACATATATCAAGTTAAACCCTAACATTCCTACTGCTAGTATTACCAAATATGCTGGCACCCATAATAACGCTTTTATTATTTTTTTAGTGTTGCCTTTTGTAAATTCTTTGATAGCTTTGAACACTGATAATACCATTATAATTGACAATCCAACATATCCCCATAATCTAATGGTAGTTTCTGTTATTCCTGCACCAAATATAGAATAGTTTTCTGTTTGTTCATCACTTAATACTATAAATTTTTGTACTCCAATATTTTGTGTTAGTAGTAATATAAGTATCGCAAATAAAACAATTATCTTTTTCAAATTAGAAAGTGCTTGTTTTTCTATGTTGCTCTTTTTTACCGATTCTCTGCTTATTCCATCAAAATATACATTAAATACTATTAAATAATATATTGCCATATATACTGTTGCTGCAATTATAGCTACCAGCGCATACATTGTTATTAACTCTAAGAATGGCCATATAAATACAAAGTATCCTATATCTAATCCGAATACTGGATCTGTTGCCACAAATTGTGTATTATAAAAACAAGGTAATGCTTTTTGTAATATATAGCCTGATGTTGCTATTGTTACAATCGTTGCTATGATAAATGCTATTGATTTTTGAGGAAGTTTTGGCATTGCCTTTTTTTCATCTTCAAAGAATGTTTTTAATCCATTTTTTATTTTACTTGTCGAAATATAAATAACTGTAAATACTATTATGAAATTAAGTATTGCTGTAATACTTATATTTCTTAGGTTTTGCCAGAATATTGGTAAGTAATTTTCTCCAATTTCTTTTATCTCTAAGTATTGTCCTCGTTCTATGATATATAGAATTATAGCTGCAAGTATTAAAACTATTGTTACTATTGTTTTTCTGATTTTGTTTTGTTTATGCTTTTCACTAGTTTTTGTTTCTTCTTTTTTATTTTGTTCTTTATTCTCTACTTTTTCTGTTACTTTAATTTCTTCTGCTTTTGATTGTTCCTTCTTATTTTCTTTCAATCTTTATACCTCCTTAAATTAAAGCCTTTACAAAATCTTCACTATTAAAGATTTCCATATCATCTATTTGTTCTCCAACTCCAATGAATTTTACTGGAACTTGGTTTTCATTTACTATTCCTATAACAGCTCCACCTTTTGCTGTTCCGTCTAATTTAGTTAATATAATTCCTGTAATATCAACTGTTTCTTTAAATGCTTGTACTTGCATTATCGCATTCTGACCAGTTGTTGCATCCAGAACCATTAACACTTCCTCAGAAGCATCTGGTAGTTCCTTGTCTATTACTTTCTTTATTTTTACTAGCTCATCCATTAAATATTTTTTATTATGTAATCTACCTGCTGTATCACAAATTAATACATCTGCATTCTTTTCTTTTGTTATTTTTATTGCATCATACACAACAGAAGCAGGATCTACTCCTTCTTCTCTTTTTACGATTTCACATCCAGCTCTATTTGCCCATATTTCTAGTTGTTCTACTGCTGCTGCTCTAAATGTATCAGCTGCTGCAACTACCACTTTTTTACCATCTTTTCTTAATCTATTTGCTATTTTTCCGATTGAAGTTGTTTTTCCAACTCCATTTACTCCTACTACTAGTATTACTGATGGTTTTGTTTCTAAATTTAGTTTTTTATCTGTTTTGTCAAATATCGCTTGTATCTCTTCTCTTAGAGCTTGTTTTACTTCCTCTGCATCTTTTAGATTATCTTTTTTTACTCTATTCCTTAAATTATTTATTATTGTAACTGATGTATTTGCTCCTACATCAGACATTATCAATGCTTCTTCTAATTCCTCTAGTAATTCTTCATCTACTTTTCTAAAATTACTAAATATGCCATTCATCTTCTCATCAAATGATGTCTTGGTTTTGTTTAACCCATTTTTTAATTTTTCAAAAAATCCCATGTTGTTTTCCTTTCAATAATATACTTTTGTAAATTTTTCCACATATCAATTATACACTATATCGTCCAATTTTTCAATAGCATAAAAAATCCCAACACGTAATCTTGTGCTGGGTTGAGTTTTTTATTTTATTCCAAATATTCTATCTCCTGCATCTCCCAGTCCTGGTACTATGTAGCAATCTTCATTTAAGTGGTCATCTATACTTGCACAATATATTTGTACATCCGGATATGCTTCTTCTACTCTTTTTATTCCTTCTGGTGCGGCTATCAAACATAAGAATTTTACTTTTTTTACTCCATCTTCTTTCATCATCTTTATTGCCGCTACTGCAGATCCTCCTGTTGCAAGCATTGGATCTACTAATATTACTTCTCTATTTTGTATATCTTTTGGTACTTTGTAATAATATTTTACTGGCTCCATGGTTTCTTCATTTCTGTATAGTCCTATTACTCCTATCTTGGCGTTAGGAATTATTTTTGTTATTCCATTTGACATGCCAAGCCCCGCTCTTAAAATTGGTACAAATGCATATCTGTCTTCATTAATTTTCTTTGCCTTTGTTTTTGTTATTGGAGTTTCCACTTCTACCTCATCTTGCTCTGCATCTCTCATCGCTTCATAGCAAAGCAACATTGCGATTTCTTCCGCTAACTCTCTAAACTCCTTTGTCCCAGTCTTCTTGTCCCTTAATATAGCAACCTTATGTTGTATTAATGGGTGTTTTACTTCAATAGCTTTCATTAATTTTACCTCTTTCTTGCAAATTGCATTTTATTTAAACAATGCTATTACACAGTACAATAATGGTTTTATTATCATTGTTATTGTAAGCATAAAAGTATATGTTTTTATTCCTATTTTGTTTAGTTCTTTGTATTTGCTCATTAATCTTTCTTCATTTTCTTTGCTTAATATGTTTTCTTGCGATATATATTCTTTAGACAAATTTTCGGCCCTTGTCATTGCGTCTATTTCCAACGAATTTCGCACTACAAAAAATATAAATTGTAACGCTAGTAAAACTGTTAATAATATTTTTTGCATGGGCTCACTTATTTTTCCTAAAAGCGTTAAAATGCTTATTAGCAAAAAAAATATCATGTTTATATTAGATACTACAAAATTAAATTTTAGCATAACTTTGTTTTGCACTGAATGTATGCACTCATGTGCTATCGTTTGAATTCTCGTAAATGTTTTGTCTATGTTGGCTATTATTATTTTATTTTGCATTACAAGATACAAACTTGTCTTTGATTTTTCGTCCTGTGTATCTTCTATTGTAACCTCTGAATTATTTAACATTTCTAATATTTCTCTACAAATCTGTTTGTTGGTTGGAAAGTCTTTGGTCAATTTGTTGTTGTCTTCGCTATACGCCATTTGTTTGATTTTTTTAAGATCTTTTATTCTTATGTTTAACCCTATTTTCAGAATTACTATTGTAACTATTAATATAATTATCAGACATACGTACTCCATATTTTCCCCCTTTTCAAAAAAAGAAGCGTAAGATATAAAATTTATTAAATTTTATACCTACGCTTTGTTTTATAGAACATCTTTTATCGCTTCTGCTATTATCTTATTTACATCTGTTACCATTACATTAAATTTAATTTCATAATCAAAGTATTGTCTCATTTCCTCATCCTGTAATAATTGAATATATTTTTCTTGTAGTTGTTTCAACTTTTCCTTGTTTTCTTCTTCGTTTTCAGTACCTTTAATTGTTCCCAGTTGCATCTCATATCTCATGTTTTCAAATTCTTCTAGCTTTGCTTTTTTATCTGGATTAGATTCTATACTGTCTTTTAATTTTTTATAGTTTTTGTATTCTTCTGACTCTCTCATTTCTTGAGCTAGCCTATTTGCTGTATCATATATATTCATTTAGATTACACGCTCCTTACTTATGCATATGCATGCTTTTTCTTGAAACTTAATAAGTTTGTAATTTCCTTTTGTGTATTTTCTGCCTTTTCCGCTTTTCTTGCTCTTTCTTGTAATAATTGTTTTGCTTGTCTTTCTGCCATTGTTTGGCAAATTGCTTTTTCATATGTGAAGTGTGTATCTTGCGCTATTTTCTCCCAATTAAATTGTTCTTTTACTTTTTGTCTTGCTTTTTTAGATATATTTGTTGCCAACTGATGATCGTATAATAAAGCTGTTACAGAATCTGCTATTGAGTTTGGATTTCCTGCATAAGATTTCATTCCATCCACTCCATGAGTAACTATTTCGTCTAGTCCTCCTACATCTGACACCACTGTTGGAACTCCTGCAAGCATTGCTTCTAGTGCTACTATTCCAAAAGGTTCATATGTACTTGGGAACACTGCAACGTCTGCACATTTGTACATTTTTTGTACTTTTTTAGAATCCATGTATCCTGTGAAATAAACTTTATTATCTAGTCCTAGGCTTGAAGTTTCTGCTTTCAAATCATCTATCATTCCACCTTTTCCTGCAATAACTAGTTTTGCATCATGATAGTTTGATAATATTTTTGGCATTGCTGCTATTAGGTGTTGTATTCCTTTTTCGTAAACCAATCTTCCAACATATAGTATTATTTTTTCGTTATCCATTGCATATTGTCTTCTGAAATCATAGTCTCTTTCTATTCCTGTGAAGTTATTTAGGTTTATTCCATTTGGTATTACGTTTATCTTGTCATATGGTAGTCCAAATAGTCTTTGTAAATCATTCTTCATAAAATTACTGTTTACAATTACTTCTGTTGCTTCATATGTTAAAAGCCATTCTGTGTCGTTTATGTATCTTTGTGTATCGTCATGTATTCCGCTATTTCTACCAGCTTCTGTTGCATGTATTGTTGCCACTATTGGAATATCGTATGCATTTTTTAGAGATTTTGCAGCATATGTAACTAGCCAATCATGCGCATGAATTACGTCAAATCCACCTTCTTTGTTTATTATTTCTGTAGCTTTTGCTATTAGATTAAAGTTTAATTGCATTATCCAGTCAATAAAATTATTTGGATGTATCATGTAATTATCTACTCTATATACATTTACTCCTTTATCATTTTCATATTCTGGAACACCTGCATTATCTCGATATGTTACGACTGTAACTTCATGTCCATCTTTAATTAATCTTTTTGATAAATCGTGTACTACTCTTGCTATTCCTCCAACAATTCTTGGTGGATATTCCCATGTTAGCATTAATATTTTCATTAAAGCGTTTCTCCCTTCACATTATTTTCTTTAGTATTTTATTCGCATAATTTCTGATATTTACATTTTATACAAAAAAAATACAAATGTAAATATATTTTGACAATTTTCTTAATTATTTTTTGTTTTTTTGTAGCTTTTTATTTTATGAATCGAAAAATAAATAGAAACAACAAAAGCCAAGAAATTTTAAAGTTTTCTTGGCTTTTGCTGTTTATGTTTTACATTTCATTTTATTAATTGGCTTTTATTGAAGGCCTCCACCTGATGAAGTTCCGTGGTTTCCTGCTAATCCATTTGATGCTCTTCCATCTGCAACGGTAACGTCATTTGAATATGCTGACCAATTATCTTCTTGTCCATATTTATTGTTCTCTTTTTTTGTGATTTTATTATAAAACATTTTGTTCTATCTTTCAATCACTATTTTTATTAAATATGTTATTCAATTAAAAAAAAATATTTGGTCGTATTCATTAATCCTAAAGGAGTTTGAAGGTATTTTCCCTTTCAAACTCCTTTGTTTTATTTTGCCATTCTTGCATTATACTGTTTCTCACAATTTTATTATTTTATATAAATATTAGGATCTACGTTTTGCCCATCTTTTTTCATTTCAAAATGGAGATGCGTTGTGTCTGCTATTTCAAATGTAGCAGTGTTTCCAACTGTCGCTATTGTGCTCCCTTGTTTTATTTCTTCTCCAACAGTTATAAATTCTGCTGTTAATAAACTTGAATATATACTTTCAAATCCATTTTGATGTTCTATTACTACTGTTAATCCATATCTTGGATCATTTTTTATCGATTTTACTTTTCCATCTGCCACAGCCTTTACTACATCTGTCTTTTGCATTGCAATGTCTATTCCTAAATGTGTTGTCCATTCTTCCAATGTACTTGAATACACTAAATTATCTTTTGAATAGTCTTTTACTATCTCTCCATCTGCCGGCTTTACAAAACTTGGATCTTTTACTTCTTCCTGTTTTGTTTCTTCTTTTTTATTTTCCACTGGCTTTTCTTCTTTTGTCTTATTCTCGTAGTCGCTTGTATTTATTGCTATTTTTTCTGTGTTTTCCATTTCGTTAACACTTTTTCCCACTGATGAGCTAACTGATTTTGAGTCTGTTTCATTAGTTATCATATTTAACATTTCATTATCTGCTGATGATAGTATTTGTGTGTTTGTTGTTTGCATTTTTATGTTTCTTGCCATTCTGTTGTTGTATGCTACATAAGTCAATGTGAATGCTACCGCCACGACTAACACTATCCCTGTTAGAATTATCATACTTATATTTGTTTCTGGTTTTTCCCCTCTTCTTTGTCTTCTACTCATATTGTTCCTCCTTATATTTTTATATTAATATAAGTATTTCCTCTTTTTCTAAATTTATACAATTACAGTTTATAAATTATTTATTTCTACTCCTGTATAATAGTGTTTTATAATATTTTCGTAGCTTTCTCCTTGTTTAGCTAGTGCATCTGCACCAGTTTGACTCATTCCAACTCCGTGCCCATAGCCTTTTACAATAAATTTTATATTGTTTTCACTTATTTCAACAGTAAAGTTGGCTGATCTTAATCCCAGAAGATTTCTTACTTCAACTCCTGATAATTCTAAGTTTCCTAGTTTTATTGTTTTTACTCTACCTCCCGCTGTTGTTTCTAATGTTTTTATACAGTCTTGTTGATTATAGTCTATTGAGAAATCTGGATGATTATCTTTTATCTTCTGTTCAAACTCACTTTTTGTAAATTCCGCTTCTGACGAATATTGAGTATACGCATCTTCTCCTGATGTTTCTACACTCTGTAAATATGGTAAATTTGCTCCGCCCCATACATTCGCAACTTCTTCTGTTTTTCCTCCACTATTAGAGTGAAAAAAGG
>OHWZ01000156.1_pt1 | contig 25093 bp, 10 predicted proteins | sample 1579781 | NCBI WGS metagenome assembly OHWZ01 (sample SAMEA3882545, study PRJEB24775) | human gut metagenome | biome: human-associated habitat; feature: intestine environment; material: feces | place: Netherlands | collected 2009/2010 | reverse complement strand
TTTCAGACGGGATAATTCTCATTATGAAAAGCGTGGCTCAGAAGAGGTTTGCATCGACGATGAGATACCATTTGAAGTGCCGCCCTCTTGGGCTTTAATAAGGTTGGACGACATAGGCATCTATAGAAAGGGACCCTTCGGCAGCAGCTTAACCAAGAGTATGTTCGTACCAAAGGGTGCTGATACAGTAAAAGTGTATGAGCAAAAGAACGCTATTCAAAGAGATCACACCCTCGGAACATACTACATTACCCGCCAATACTACGAATCAAAAATGAAAAATTTTACAGTCGAGCCAGGCGATATTCTTGTTAGCTGTGCAGGAACCATTGGGGAAACTTATGTTCTGCCCAAACAGATTGAGCTTGGTATTATAAATCAGGCTCTTATGCGAATGACCATTTTTGCACCGATTGATTTGGATTACTTTCTTCTGTATTTCGACTATGTTCTAAAGCAAACCGCAAAAGAAAGTAGTAAAGGGTCTGCCATAAAAAACATACCTCCATTCGAAATATTTAAAAAACTGATTTTACCACTTCCGCCGTTAGAGGAGCAAAAACGTATAGTAGCAAAAGTACGTGAACTCGAAAAACTCTGCAATTTACTATGACTATAAGCCTATTATTCTCATTATGAGAAGTTGGACGGAATTGAGCGTTGTATCGATGATGAGATACCGTTTGATATTCCAAACAACTGGGTATGGACACGCTTGCGTAGTATTGCATCTGTATTGGGCGGAAAAAGAATTCCTGCTGGACGTCATTTAACAACAGAAAACACTGGGTATGTTTATATTCGTGTATCTGACATGAAGAATGGATGGGTATCTACCGAAAATCTGCAATATGTTCCTGAAGATATTTTCCCAAGTATTTCAAAATACATCATCAATGCAGAGGATATTTTTATTACGGTGGCAGGAACGATTGGACGCGTGGGTAAAATTCCACCTGAAATTGATGGAGCAAATCTAACCGAGAATGCAGACCGATTGGTATTTAGTATTTTAGATCAAGACTGGCTCATACTCGAATTACAGTCATCATTAGTACAGGCACAAATCATTGAAGCCACAACTAAGGTGGGACAGCCGAAATTGGCAATCGCAAGAATTGAAAACTTGCTTATTGCACTTCCACCATTAACAGAACAACGCCGTATCGTTGAAAAACAGCGAGAATTATTTAATAAAATCACGTTGATTTAGCGTTGAATTGTATAATATCTGGCGAAAGGAGGTCTTTCGCCATGATAGAAAAAGAAAAATTCGAAAGACACTTGAGAGGTACAAATCTCTCAGAAAACACCATTTCATCGTATATGTTTGCCATCAAGCAGTACGGAGAACAATACGATGATGTTACCCAGAAAAAGTTGCGTGAGTACAAGATATGGCTGATTGAGAATTACAAGCCCAAGACAGTTAATCTCAGACTTCGAGCCATCAACTGCTATTTAGAATGCATTGGCAAAGAAAAATGGAAACTTCCCTTTGTTCGTGTGCAGCAGAAGGCTTTTCTGGAAAATGTCATTAGTGAAGCAGATTATGAATACTTTAAATCTTGTCTGAAGAATGACGATGAAATGTTCTGGTATTTCGTAATCCGCTTCCTTGCCGCCACCGGAGCCAGAGTCAGCGAACTGATTCAGATTAAAGCTGAACATGTTAAGTTAGGGCATCTTGACCTGTACTCCAAGGGTGGTAAATTACGCAGAATTTATATTCCCAAAGATTTGCAAAATGAAGCCCTTTCTTGGTTAGTGATATGCTACCCTCATATAGGACAATGAAATATAAAAGTCCTATATGGGGGTATTTTCATGTTCAGAAAGAGTAAGATAGAACCAGTAGAAAAAGTAAAAATAGTCGAACGCTACCTTGCAGGAGAAATTGGCATACAGCAAGCAGGAAAAGAATTGGGAGTTGATCATCATAGTATTCGAAATTGGATTTCTATTTATCAGTATGATGGACCAACTGGATTACTCAATCAACCGAAAAACAAATCTTATTCAAAAGATTTAAAAATATCTGCTATAAATGATTATCTTAACGGAGAAGGATCTCTTCAGGATATTTGCACAAAATACGGAATTCGTTCACACAGACAGCTTTCCGATTGGATTAAGGTGTATAATTCTGGTGGAATATTAAAAACATCCACTGGAGGTGCTTACATGAAAAAGGCAAAGAACACTACACTTGATGAGAGATTAAAAATAGTAACAGATTGTCTTGCAAATGATAAGAATTATGGTGCAATGGCACTCAAATATGATTGTTCCTATCAACAAGTTCGCAATTGGGTAATACGATACGAAAAGATGGGTCAAGCGGGTCTGGAAGACAGACGTGGACGTCGTATAGCTTCTCTTCCAAGCAGAACACCTGAAGAAGAGCTACGTGACAAGATAGCTGAACTGGAAAGAAGAAATCTAGACTTACAAATGGAGAATGATCTGTTAAAAAAAGTCAGAGAACTGGAAAGGAGGGGTCGCTATCTTTAATCCATCGGTTAGCCGAATATGAAGCCATCCAAAAACTATCGTCTACTAAGCATTATCCCATAGATAGACTTTGTAAATATCTTAATGTTACACGTTCTGCGTATTACCGCTGGGGAAAATATCCGAAAAGTAATAATGAACTTCGAAACGAAAGACTATCCACTGAAATCCAAAGGATTCATCACCAGCATCCAGATATGGGATACCGAAGGATTCGTGATGAATTAGATGGACATAAAGGAATTCATGTGAATGATAAACGAGTACTTCGTATTTGTAGGAAATACGATATAAAATCAAATATTAAATGGAAACCTAAGAGTTGTACCAGAGGAGACAGAAATCCTGATCACATAGCAAAAAACTATTTACACCGTGAATTTCACGCCGAAAAACCGAATGAAAAGTGGCTTACAGATGTTTCTGAATTTAAATACTACAACGGAATAGAAGTTCATAAAGTTTATCTGAGTGCTATTTTAGATTTATATGATAGAAGGATTGTTTCCTTTAAAATCAGCGATCATAATGATAATCCATTAGTTATGGACACGTTTGATGAGGCTGTTCGTCAGGAGCCAGATGCACACCCATTAGTTCATTCTGATCGAGGCTTTCAATATACAAGCGCACAGTTTTATACTAGATTAAAAAAACATCATATGAAGCAGAGTATGTCTAGAGTTGCCCACTGTATTGACAATGGACCAATGGAAGGGTTTTGGGGAATTCTAAAACGAGAAATGTATTATAAACAGCGTTTTAATGACAGAAGCTCTTTGATTACTGCGATAGCTAATTACATAGATTACTACAACAACCAACGACTTCAAAGGAAACTGCATGTAATGACACCAATGAAATATCATGAGCAATATACAAAAGCAGCATAAAATATCGCCAGCCATAGCATGGCTGACGATACAAAAATTTATTATTTTTTATTGTCCTCTTGACGGGGAGCATACCATTATTATAGTGGTTTATTTTTTTTATTCCAATGCAACAAACATGTAAAATGTCTGATGTATTTTTGCAAGTTTTGTTCCATAGCAGTGTTTATCTTATTTTCCGTCTTCTTCTGAAAAACAGAATCATGATAATACTTATGGCAAATAGTAACCATACATGCCTGCTTGTTTCCAGACGAACCCCTGTTTCCGGTATTAATTGTGTGTTTTCGTTTGTGATTTTTAACTCAATCACGTCTCCTCGTGCAGCCTCAATCCGCTGTTTCATGACAGCTGTATTTCCATTCGATGTTGCCTGCACTGGATTTGAATACTTATCATTCTCTTCTTTTTTAGAAATCGAAACAGCGTATTTTGATGTATCAACAGTTTCTGTTATTATGATATCCGAAGATATATCTACATTTTTTAATGTAACTTTATCTCCATGTTTCAAAGAAGTTCTAATTGTCTTGCTACGCAGCTTTTGACCATCTTCCCAATAGAGAATTTCCATATCAAATGGCTTCTTGCGGTTTCCAAGTGGACCAGTGACTTCCTTTGTAATCTCAACCGTCACCCCGCCTTTTTGCGGATGATTGACGATATGTCTGTCCGAAACAGTTCTCCAGGTATTTGTCATCGGTGATTTCTCATATAGGAATAAAATATCGGATTCTACATCGACCATATATAAATTAAAATTATCCTGATACTGTGTTTTGGTTTTATCTGCTTTGTCCTTTTTGTTTGGAGTAACAGATTCTACCATCCAGTATCGTCCGTTCTCAAAGTCCTCCGGTAATTGAAGCATTCCATTTTCATCTGTTTCTAAGGAACGATACGTCGTACACGTTTTTCCATCCTTTTTCAGAACGATATCGTCCTTGCTCTGTGTATTGTCATAATCTACTGTATATCCTGTATCATCCGCATATTCTTTCGTAACATCATCATACGGTACTTTGTAGAACAGAAAACCTGCACCAGCAAGTCGGTTTCTTGGAAGATCATCCGTCTTTAAGAAACTTCGTTCAGCAAGATTGAAATGCAGATTCTGCACTTCCAGTTCCATCTTGGAAACATCCTTGAACTCATTCTCATCCTTCGGGAATATTTGTTGTCCATTTGAATCGAAATACTGAATCTCTGGATAAATAACTTCATAATATAGGAAACCATCCCCGTAGTCCGAAGAATAATGTGTCTTTCCTATCTCGATTTCTTCCACCTTATATTCCACCGGATTTCTGTCCTGGAATAGTGGAACATTGTCGACTGTGTGTTCCCATCCGTTCTCTTCATTCAGCAAGAATTCCTGTCCTGTAGAAATTCCATTCTGATACAATCTGATTTTCACCTGTTTTTCCGTCAGTGCATCATTTGGATTTTCCCATGTCTTTTTGATATGCAGAGTGCCTGTTTTAGCAAAATTTCGGATATTAAGGCTGGTATCTCCTCGCTGAAGCAGAACAGATTTTCCGTCTATCTTACCATCAACTGGTGCCTTAACAGCCTCCTGATTTTCGTTAGCCTCCCTATCCACCAGTTTTGCATCAGTGATTTTGAATGCTCCATTGGCAATCTCAACTGTGATCTGTATATCTCCTGTGTCTACATATCCCGTCGGTAAGTTTGTCTCTCGCAACAAATACGTCTCAGTTGCTGTTCTGTTCTGTTTGTTTTCATCTTGTAACGGAATGTGAAGTTGTGCGATTCCGTATTTATCAGTTGTTACCGTTTCCTCCTCAACACCGTTCTTACTGACAGCAAAATTGATCTTCTCCATTCCCCGTCCGGTAGACTCATCAAATTTGTTCAGTGTGAGTATTCCCTCTTTCTGATAACGGTTCTCCAATTCAATAGTAAGAGTCTCACCACCGCGTCCAATTCCACGTCCTGTGAATTGAATTCCACTTTCTGGATATGCTTCCCATGAATTTACATTATCTCCTTGTTCATGAGAATTGCGAACATTGTACCAACCTGAAAATTTCACATTCGAATCTTTTGGCTTATAGTTGTACTCTTTTAATGTGTATTTCCAGAATGAGTCCGCCTTAACGATCCACGTACAGCTTGTATGTGTATCATCTGTCCATGTACCTACAACTTCTATTGGAGCATCCTCCGCTTGCGGAGCTTCTGCATCCGGTTTCTGGCTATCTTCTGAAGGAAGCACAAGTTTCATATGCTCATGAAATGCAGGTGGCTGAGGTTTTCCATCTAAAAGCTTTTCATCCATATCTACCTGGATATAATAATCTTTCTTGACTTTCTCTATTGCTTCCGGCATTCCGACAAAATCTTTCTTTACTGTCAGGTAACCATTTTTTGCTACAATACGTCCGTCAATATGCCACCCATCGGACATTTCACTTTTGAAAGAATACCAATAAATGGTGAAGAATTCGGTATCTAATTTCGATGGCGGAATCTCCCTGTCTCCGATACGAATCATACGTCCGCTTTCACGAATTGTCTGGAATACCTCTTCATCGGAAGGAATTCTATCTATCTTGTAGATATAGTCTCCATTTCCAATATATCCCTCATCTGGTTTAGTTCCCTGCAAAAGTTCTTGCACTCTCTTATTTCCATCCGCATACTGTTCCCACGTAGATGGATTCTTATTTCCAAGAACTGGAACATCATGCAATATACTTGCCTTCACATTACAGTTTGCCACGGCAACCGCACTTGTATAATCGTCTACATTCGTGGTTGGTAATGCTACCGAACCATCTTCCGGCATCGCTGACTTACAGATATAAAACTGTACCTGTTTTCGATTTTGGTTACTCACCTTACGCCACGCTGCATAGAGGGTGATTGGCTGTCTTGCATTATTATTTATAAGATCAGAAATAGAATCCCCTGCACCGCATTCCTGCCACTTTCCGTCTTTGTTTCTGTAATCCCAATGATCGAATTCATACTGTTCCAACTCTTTGCTGTCATTATCTTCATGATCATAAACCAGAGGATATGGTGACTTAACGTTATGTTTTCCAGCTTCTATTTCATTCTCATAATCATCTGTATGTCTTGTCTTATTCTCAACCTGAGGGGTCAACTTAGCTTCCTTAGGAAGTTTCTTCATATAACGAGTTGTATTATAGATAACCCTGACTGCCCCAGACTCCAGCGGTTTGTCTGCGATCACCTCATAAGATGAGTTAACATTCGGAATTTCAAATTTTACCTTATCATCTCCGGACGGTTCCGGAAGAACCTCATTTTCGTCCCTGTCATTAGATGTACAACTCCAGACAATCTCCTTGCCATAATACTCACCTTCTAAACTTGCCCTCTTTGGTACTTCCACAGTATATGCTTCCCCATGGCCTACATACTGTCTCTTAATCGCCTCTCTTTTGGTCAGGTTCAGTGGATCCAACACTTCAATCAGATGAAAACTTCCCTCTACACTGAAATGTCTTCCTGCCAGCCCAACCTGAGAAGAAAGTCCTGTCAAACGATCAAAATAATTTTCGATTCTGTCTGGATTCAGTGGGTTTGGCTGTGAGAAATAATAGACAGATACATCTTTCCCGTTTTTCAGGACAGGAATATACCATGTACCATCGTTGTCCTTATAAGGGTGCTGTACAAACACACGGCTGTCTGTCGCATAACCAAACAGAATCTTCTCTTTCTGATCTGCACCGGGCTCCAGCTTGCTCGGAGTGAAACCAAACTCACTGTAAATTTTAGAAATCGTATCATCTGGTTTAGCTCGCAAATAATAACGACTGGCTCGGCCACTGTTTGCTTTGATTATGTAATGCTGCTCAGCATTGAGGTTCTTTATCAGCTTATAATGTCCATCGATAAATACATAAAAACTGATATTTGCTTCTTTTGTTGCTGCCGGTTTTTCTGTATTATCAGGAACAATCACATATGGACGTACTGCATCATCTGGCTTAATAGTAAAGCTCATGGTATGCTCTTCTTCATTTTTACTCCATGTAACTGCTGAAAGAGTACCATCTTCCTCTCTGCATTCCCAGTTTATATCCTGCGTTTGTTCTTCTACACGCGGCTTTGTACTAACTGTTCTTGTAAGTGTTGACTTTCTTGCAACAAAATCAATTGCCGGAAGATCACGCAAAGCTGTTTGGCTGTAAACCTGTCCATCGTCATCCTGTACTGTCACACTGTAAAAACCGTTATATCTATCATCGTCGTGTTCGAGTAAGGTCTTTGCACTCATTGTGGCAATATTCTGTCCGTCTGGCAGGTAATACACATCCATCGGCTCTCCGGACTTTCCTATATAAATACATTCATGACCTTCTATCGTGTATTTCCCTGCATTATGGATTGTATCGTAATCTCTCTTGGAATAATAAAAACGCTCTTTTGCTCCATTTTGAATAGAACCATCGTAATGAAATTTTTCAAAATGCTTTTTTAACTCATCATTAGAAATATAATAATAAACTGTTCCCGGCTTTGTTGTAGTATCTTTTATAACAGAAATTTCTTCGTTTAGAACATTATATCTCTCATTATTTACAAAAGTATAGAATTTAATGTTCAAGGTTGCTGGTGCAAAAGTGCTGCATGCAACCGTATATGGTTGCTCTATCTTCCCAATAGAAAAGGTTAGTTTATCGCCCTGTTTCACCGGAAAAATTGTTTCATTTTCATCCTCACTGGCACAAAGCCAGTCGCTTTCCTTCGTATCTCCTGGATCAACGGAAATTGTGACCGCAGAATCTTTCTTATAGTAACTCACAGTTCGATTTCCATCCGGATTGATCACTGTAACCGAATAGAAACTGTTCTTATTCTGCTTCATCTGGTCTGAATAATTATCCGGAATTTTTTCGCCATCAGATGCTCCTTTTGGCATATAATAAACGTCTGTTGGTACAGTTGCTTCCTGCTTGTCCAGGTTATAAGATACATATTGCTGTCCTTTATAAGTTACCACTGTCGCCTGTGCTAATGTCTTCTCACCACGGACTGTATATGGAAAATAATTTCCGGACTGTGTTTCCTCTGCATTCAAGCCGAACTCTCTATAAATCTCAGCAAGATCACTGACAGATAAATAGCATCTGCCCTGACGGTTCCATTTATACACCTTTTTCAGTGAATCAGCCGGCAGCTTTCGAACCTCATTGTCTGCATATATATAAAACTGAATATCAAAGGATGTCTGGTCCGCTCTCTGGATCACATAAGACTGTGTGATTTTTCCAATTGCGAATCTCGTCTGGTTCCCCGATTCCCGTATACCATCTATCACCTTATCGTCTGTTCCCATACAGGTCCATTCGATCTGGTCTGTCTGGTCTGGCAATTGTGGATTAAAGTCAGCCACAGCTTCTTCCACTACAGTTCCTGTTAATGCATAACGAATCCGATCCTGCCCTTCTCCCTTTACCTCTACGGAATAAAACGAGTTGTCCTTTTTTACAGAATCTTTTAAATTAAATGCACCGCCTGTTCCATTTGGAAGGTAGTAAACATCTATCGCTTCCCCTTGTTTATTCTGTCCATAATTGTAAGAAACATATGTCTTTCCGGATTCTGTGTCTGTATAAACTTTTCCGTATTCTATCCCGCTTTTTCCCCGGTATGCAGATACAAACTTATTATTTGCATCCGGATTCTGATTCTCACCATTTTTCACAAATCCAAATTCTTCATATATCAGGAGCAGGTCCTCAATGGAAACACCATAGTAGGTAGTTCTTCCGTCTTTCCATGTTGCAATGCCGGTAATGTCATTATGCTGAAGCTTTACCTTGTTTCCATCAATAATGACATAGAAATCAATATCAAATTCGGAAGACTTCTCCGATGTTTCTGTTTCTGATTCTTTAGTTTCTGTAGTATCTGTTTCTTGCTCCAGGTCTTCTGTCCCCGATGTTTCTGACTCTTTTTCCTTTTCTTTCAATGCATAAGTCATAATCAGTTTTTGTCCATCTGTAAACTTATTGGCATTGATATTATCGGAACTCCAATAAACCGTATCTTTATATACTCCTATAAAGGAACAGTCTGCATCATTTACTTTTGCACTCTTAAATTCATAATCTTTGTCAGAAATATTTAACTCTGAATGATCTGATATTTTTCCAAGCTCAATGGTCTCTGGTGCTCCTTCAATCGCATTGCCGGATTCATCTACATATTCCACCAATTTTGTGGTCGGTACCTGACCATTTGAAGTTGCTTCCTGTATTTCTTTCTCCAGCTTCTCCACTTCTATGCTATCCGGAATCTGTTTCTCAGTTTCTGCCGATGTCTCAGTTTCTGTTTCTGATGTAAATTGCTCCGAAGTTTGCTCGGTTTCTGTCTGTTGTGCATCTGTCTCACTTGTAAATGCTTCTGTATCTTGTGTTTCTTCCTGCTCTGTAACCACTGATGTTTCATCTTCTGATGCACTTACGGTTTCCAGATTCATAAAACAAATAGAAAAGATTAGAAGCCAGGAACATGCTATTTTCAAATATGTTTTCCAATTCTTATGTCTCATTTTTCGCATCTCCCTTCCTGTTCTTCTGCTTCTCCATGAGTAATCCGCAAAGGCAGATAACTGAGCCAAAGAATAAGAACAAATAGCCTGCAACCGGACTATCATCGCCTGTCTTTACCGGCGAACCATTATGAATAATATCCTTTGATCTTGGGGAAGATGGAACCGGGTTTTGATTTTTACCAGTTTGACCGGTATACGAGTTTTTGAATGAAACCTTCGATACTTTATCTCCATTTTCATTTTTGACCACTGTTACCGCCATCAGTTCATTATTGGAATCAAAGAATCCTTCAATCGTTACATCATAGGTTTTTGAATCATATGTATAATTTTCTTTATTCTCTGTTGCCTGGTACAGCTTGTAATGATATTCTCCTGCCTGTCCGACATTCATAATCAGCTCTGTAGAAGAATTACCACTCATATTCCAGGTAAATGTTCTTCTATTGCTTCCCTCCGGCATTGGATTTTGTATCTGATCTGCTATTAAAACATAAGAGCCTGTTTTGTCAGCATCTGCAGAATTGTTTACTTCAAATATCTGTTCCACTGGTATTTTCACTGTTGTGTTTCTGTCAGCTGCCAGTACTGGTCTTTGAACACCCAGAAAGAATATCATGGACAGGAATATAACCATGGCTATTTTTGTCAAACGTGTTGTTCTCATGCTTCTCCCTCTCCTTCTTTCTTCTTGTTTCTTTTCTTTTCTATCTGTCTTGCTATCAGAATCAGTACAAGGACAATCAGGATAAACCATACAATAACTGGCACTTTTCCTACTGCATTTTTCAGTTCATCAATTCCTGTACCTACGTTTTTGGCTTTTTCTTTTTCCGGATATATCTGATCTGTTAAGCGTCCCACCAGGATATTTCTTCCATTTGTCATATCCGATGTACAGGTGGTCAGCAAAACCAGATGATCATCTTCCGTTATATTCATATCTCTTTTATATAAAACATTGTTCTCGATTTCCTGCAGATACTCCTGTTTCGCTTCTGGTGTGTCCAGACACACATTGAAAATCGTTTCATTATAGGCATCTACCTGCATCAATGCATAGAATTCGATTCCATGGTCTTTTCCGTCAAAGAACAGATTTCCATATGGATGTTCGTTGAAATACTGTTCTTTTGTAAATTCACCGATATCTCCAAACATCATGTGTTTTTCCATATGGTGGCCATATATAATATTATCAAAATCCGAAAAATCCGGCTTATTTGCACAATGTAAAAAGATTGCTCCGCTTAAGGAATAGTTTCCTTCCGCATCTGTATTCATATAAGTATCATCATTGTCCGTCTGCACCAATGGATAATTGATATTTGTGTCATTCACTCGTATCCATCCAATCACATCCGGATTGATTTTCTGTAATTCTTCAAAAGATTTCGTATTCTTTTCAGTAGGAATATATGCTTCATAATTTTTTGCATCTGCAGTCTGATATACCTGATGGGAATCCCACAGCATATAACCGGAGAGAAACATAGCTGCAAGAATCAGTGATAATGCTATAAAATTTACAATATGGTCTAATCCTCTGATAATTCCTTTCAGCACTTTCTTCATCCGAAGCATATGTACAAGTTCCTTTCACCATTTCTGTTTCTTTTATATTTATCAAAACTGGTTCATCTGACCAATTTGCTCGCAAAATTAGCAAAAAGGGATGCGGCGGAGCAACGCCGCACACATCCCCTTTCCTGGTTGCTATATTTTATTATTTCTGTAATCTTCTGCGTTTGAATCCTACAAAAGCGATCAGTGCTACACCGCAAAGTGCAATCATCAGAACGTATGGAAGAGTGTTCATGATGATACCAGTTACAGGTACATCGTTGTATGTATTGGTTACATCAACGGTATTCTGTTTCTGACCTAATTTCTGACTATTTACTGCTGTAAGTTCTCTGTTGTATGATGTTTCAGCAACAGGAGTCAGCTTAGTACCATTGATAGTGATTTCAGCACTACCTTTATAGTTTTTAGCTGCAGACTCTTTTACAGTAATTGTTGTTCCTACTGGAACACCAGTGAACTTCATGTTTTCATTTGCTTTCAACTTGAATGTGTATGTTCCGCCCTCAACAGATGTAACAGTATCTCCATTAGCAGCCTTGATTCCGCCAAGTGTGTTTGCATCTGTTCCATCCGGGAATGCAAATGTTGCTGTGAAAGCGAACTCATCGTCAGGAGTTGTTGTTGTACCATTTGCATTAACAATCTTTTTAGACACATTCAAAGAGCCAAACTTATTATAAGTCGGATCTGGATCTGTAGGATCTGTACCTGTACCAGCTTCCTGTACATAAGTGTTAGTAAAGTTGAAAGTATTAGTATCGGTATTTCCAATATCTACTTTACCAGTTTCTGTCTGACCTGCATCATCTTTCACTTTATTTACAACGATATTAGAAATTTCTGTACCAGTTGCACCATCTGTAACATATACATCCATTGTATACTCAGCCCCTGACATGATCATTTTTTCATGATCACCGTTGACTACTGCTGGATCTGCTGTCTGTATCTCTTTTACAGTATACTCATACTTTCCTGCTTCTGGATATGTCGGAAATGTAATCTTACCTCTCCTAGAAGTTTTTCCTGTTTCAGTATCGGTAAATGATATCTCCGGCATAGTAACCGCTGCATCTGTTGTAATTATACCAGTTCCTGTCTTGACCTGCTCTGCTGTAAAGCTAAACTTCTCAGCCTTTCCGGCCTCTGTATTGTAGGTCTTAGTAATCCATGCCTCCGTTGTCTTGCCCGGATCTGCCGCAAATGTTGGCATTGCCATTCCCATCGTCATGGCACCAGCAGCAACAACTGCGAGCACTTTTTTGAACATTTTGTTCATGCTCATAATGATTCCTCCCTTGTAAATAATATTGTTTGTTTTTATTTGATTAACGGAGGAGGGAATTAGAGTCCTCTGGTCCGAATAACCGCAATCGCTTTTCCTTTGACGTCTTTAATATTAATACAGCCATAGATTCTGCTGTCTGACGCTTCCGGTCTGTTATCACCCAGTACAAATATCTGACCTTCACCAACAGTGATTGGAAAGTCAACTCCATTTTGAAACTGTGTGGTGTCAAAATAAATATCCTGTGAAATCTGCGTAGCACCGTTAATCATCAAACCGTCTTTTGTTATATCTACGGTATCACCTGCGACTGCTACGACCCTGCCTGTGGTTGTTCTGCCATCTTTCTTAAATACTGCAATATCACCGGACACAAAACGCTTGTCCAGTCGATAATACATGACCAGATCACCATCTTTTATTGCTGGTTTCATAGATACGTCATTGATTCTCGCCATCCCGTACATAAATGTAAAAACAAGGATGACTGCCAAAATGATAAGAACAATCTTCAATAACAGTTGAAAGATATCTTCTCCCAGTGTCGTTTCCTGTCTGGGAAGCTGTTTCTCATTATTCTGTTCTTTCTCAACCTGTTTCTTTTTCATGTTTCATTCCTGCTTCATATCAACTTAGATAATCAAGGTATTCTTTTATGTACCGGTTAAAGTATAGCACTTATTTTTTGCAAAAATAATACAGAGAATAGGAAGATATTTTCACGTTTTGCTACAAAAAATTTGTAGTTATCGGTTTTTCGCAAAAAAAGAAACCATACCATAGAGATATAGTTTCTCTTTGAATTACAGTGTTTCTGCCATTTTGAATAAAACGATTCCATTTCTAACAGCCAGCATCTCAGCAGAATTCTTGAAATCAATGCCGGAAATATCTTTTATTTTTTTCAATCGTCCTGAAAGAGTACGATAATTTACATAGAGTTTTTCAGCTGCTTTATTCGCACTCTTATCACAGTCCAGATACGCCTGCAACGTTTCAATCAGTTCTCCATCATGTTCTTTATCATACCAATATAATTTCACAAGTGACTCTGGCACATATTCCATCAGTTCATCACGATTTTTGATTTTTTCAAAAATCTGGAAAAAACCGAGCTTAGAAAAATCGGCTACCGATATATTCTTATCACCATAGAGATATCTGAGCATATCCATATAGTCTATGATTTTCTTTGAATCCTTAAAAGATTTTTTCAAATCTCCATATCCATTAACAATACTTCCAATGCCAATCTGAAAATCCGTTGTCTTATTTCTGTGAAAAATCTGCTTCTGTACTGTCTGATATAATTTTTCCATTTCTTCCCGGAACCCTGCTTGTGTTTCCCCAGGCTTAATTTCATGAATACACACAATCTGATTCAGATTCCGGTAAATATGTTCATCCGGAAGTAATCTCTGAATCTCGCCTTCTATCACTCCGATTTCTTCTAATTCTTCTTTTGTATAATAATCTTCGCTATTGCTTGAAATCGTATGAAAACTTACCACACAATATTGAGCTGTATCTTTCAATTTTAGCATTCCTGCAGCTTTACTCAATTCATCGCCCGTTAATAAACCATTAAGCAAGCTATATTCAATATCTCGTTGATATTTTTTTTCTATCTCATTTTTAGCATATGTTTCCATAAAACTATACTGTAAAGTAATAACAGCATTTTCCAATGCCATATAGTCCAGTATTGTTAATGGCATATTCACTTCCGTGACTACCAAATAAATTTCTGTTCGGCCTAACACATGTATTTTTGTAATATATTGCGTATGCTCTTTTCTCTGTTTTTTGTATTCAAATCTGGTAACAATATCCGGTTTATATTTCTCAACATTTTTCTCAAATACAAAATCAGACAGATCCTGCGTTGTGGACGCACAGCAAGTTAAGTTACTATAATATAACGCTACCGGATTGCCAATCATGGAAGACAATAGAAACAAAATATTTTTAGTTGGATCTTCAAAATCCTCTCCATCCAATAACATGTTAGAAATATTGTCGTGTGTCAATTTGAAATAAATCAACCGTGCGATATTTTCATCATAGATCTGCAGAATAACATATTTTATGATACCCCAATAATACTCATCTTCCGAAATTTCTATCACTGGAATATTACGTTCCGAACAAAACTTTAATAAAATATCATAATAATTGACTTTCTGTACCATGTCCGGATGCTGCTTTATAATAAATCCACTGACCTGTTTCTTCTCCAGTTCATTCAAATGTTTCCGAAACTCTCTGTCCGTTTCTCCGAAATATACTTTCATATTTGTAAGAAGAAGCTCTCCTCCAGTCAGATATCTTTCCATATCTTCTATGTCGATAATTCGTATACCTTTAATTTCCTGATTCAGATTTTCTTTACATGTCACTAATCTCATATCAGGAAATTGTTTCGATTCTAATAATTGTTTTACCGTATAAGCCATTCAGCACCTCGTCAAATTCGTCTTTTGTTGTCTACATTGGTTGTACCAGCATCTGATGTTGTGTTTTCAAAAGTGGCATAAGTACACAGTATAATTATACCCCACCCCCGAAATTTTCTGTCAATTTCTTCATGCGTATAAAATGCATATTTTATATAGATTCAAATAAAAAAGACAGCTCGCATCTTTGTCGAACTGTCCATTACTTCTTCAGGCTGCGGATAAAAGTCATAAAAATTTCTCTTTCCTTCTCATCCAAGCCATCCCAAATCTCAAGTATTTCTTTTTGCTCTTTTGTCAGATCCAATCTGTTTTCATCATCTGAAAAAAATTGTGCGATTGTAATTTCAAAAGCATCACATATTTTTTCCAGATTAGCCATCGTCGGCATACTCTTCTGATTCAGCATATTTCCAAGAGCCGTCTGCGTTATTCCTGTAAGCTGAGCTAACCTATATTTTGTATATCCTCGCTTCCGGCATAGTTCCGCAATTCTTAACGGAATATACTCTTCCACACACAAGTATATACACCTCTCTTCTAGTCTATGATACCAATATTGTACCTGTTGACCAGAAGATTTATTAGACATTTATTTATTGATTATTTACTCTTGTGTACAAGACTATTCATGTAAAAAAATATAGCTGGACAGTCCACGATATTCAGTTGTTGTATATATTTATGATACTTTCTACGAGGAAATCTGTCAAATACATGTTGTTAAAAAATGATATTATAACTCAAAAAATCCTGATAGATAACTTTATCTATGCAGTTACCTATCAGGATGGGAATTTTATCTTACACCACGATCAGCTCCTCTCTCCGGCTTATCTTTTCCCTGCTTTTCTTGAATTTTCCTCTTATTGATTTCCAGTCTTTCATGAATGGAAGGCTTCTTTGCTTTCGCAGCCACATTTTTATCTTCTGTCCGCACAATCGAAGCCTCTTTCCCGGCAGTCCTCGTATTTTTCACTTTCGTCTCTGCGGTTGCTCTTTCCCTTCCTGTCAAACCGCCCTGTTTTTCTGCGATCTGTTGTTCTCTCCGCTCTTGTACACCTTTTTCTTCCAGACTGCAAAAACTCTGCAGATACGGCAATACATGATCCTGCATATCCGTCAGTTCTTCCAAATACTTCTGAAATTCTTCATTTCCTTTATTTTTCATAAATGAGAGCCAGCTTTCATCTGTCAGTTTCATTTCATTCTGTAGCTTCAGCTGGCTAAGGATGCCGCCATTTCCTGTTCCAATATCAATTTTACTTTTAAACTGCCGCAACATCTTATCGTCTTTTTCCGCATAATATACGGTAAAAAACATCTGGGCTGTCATAGTAGGCTCATTAGTCCTCGGATTACGGTCTGCATACCATTCTTTATCCTGTTTGGCAACAAGGGCATCCAAATCTGAGAATTTCTGACAGCGTAGTTCTATCAGTTCGCGCTCTTCACAGTAATTCACATACACCATCGGCTCTGTTTCTTCGGATATATCCGGTTCATAGAATTTTAACCGTTCTATCAACACTCCGGCTCGTACAGACTGCTCACACTCTTCCTCCACAATGTCTTTCAGATAGGAAATATAAGAACCAATATTTCCGCTTTGCAGATCCAGTATGACTTCCTGCACGGTGTCCTGCCCCGGTTCTATATGATCCCGATACTCATACGGATCAAATGCTTCTGCAATCTCATCCAGTGCCTCTGCCAGCTGTTCTGTAGTCATCTTCTCTGGATACATTGCTTCTCGAACATCCCGCATCGGTACGTACTTATAGTCCGGCAATGCTTCATGAATTTTCTCAATCCCTTCCCGTACCAGTGCAAGTTCTCCATAAAATCGAACATCGTCCATCAGATTTCCAAGTACTGTATTTCCTTTTACGATTGCAAATTCAGCATCATCATAGTAACTGTCTTCCGGATCACGATAGATAATCCCCATACTGCATACTCGATAGGCATTCTCAGGATTCTCCCTATATTTTTCATAAACCGCAGCAATCTGATTAACATCGGTACTTTTTTCATAAGCTCCCATATCATGGAACTCATCACATTCTGCGGCAAAGTATTCCAGATACGGTTCTTTCTTCGGTGGCATATTATTGAGGACATTATCAATCATGTTATAATTTGCCTCTTCCAGTTCTTCTACCTTTGCCAATGGCTTATATTCGCCCTGGCTTTTCTGAATCTCTGCCATTACAACCTCATCCATTTCTTCTACCTTTTCCATCAACTGATCATAATCCCCACGGATGCGTTCTCCAGTCCATCCTTCGTCTTCCAAAAGTTCCTCTGCCGCTTCTTCAATAGAAATTTCACCATTTTCATAGACGCCACCATCCATCAGGCGGAAATCTTCATCGTAAAAGGAATAATCATATCCTCCTTCTGTTCTCTGAATAGCAAAGTAACGTTCTCCTACCTCATATGCCAGTTCACTAAGAACCTGTTCTTCCAGATTCAGGAAAGAATCTAGCTGTTCAAAACTGATACTGTCTACAAAATGAGCGGTTACCTTTCCCCCCTCATTCAGAACTACGATATCACTGACAGACAGGGAATGTCCTCGAAAGTCTTCTGGTCTGTCGATGTTGAATCGTTCAAATATATCATCTAGCGACATATTTCCAAATAATTCTCCCACATAGACCAGTTCATAGTCTTCTTTTTTAATCTGCATCCCGTGACTTTCAATGAAGCTCATATTCATAAACGCATAGTTTTCACCTGGCAAACCATCTCTTATTTGATAAATACCGAATGTTCGTCTTGTCCCTAATAGCAGATTTGCCTCTTTCAAAGACTGAATCTGCGGATATTTCTGCATCTCCCATTCCAAATTGCGGAATCGTTCCAGTTCTTCTGTAGACATCTGATAATGCTCCGGACCTCGTTCAATCTCCATTCGCTCTGTAACATAGATTGGTGATGAAAAATTGGTAATCAGATAGATATCTGCTCCGGCATCATATAATTTCAGAGCTTCTTCCTGTCCAATCACATTCATCGGCTCCTGAAATGCTCCAAAATCTTCATCTGCATAATCCAGATCCTGATCCCTTATCCGTTCCCACATCTGTGATTCCATGCCAAACAGCCCTTCATGTGCCTGTATCATTTCTTTACTTGCATACTCTCCCTTGCTGCCATCACTACCCAGGCAATAGATTTTAGAACCCATTCTGTGATAATCCAGGGCTGCTGCTTTTCTAAGCGGCACCATATCCTCTGCTGTATATCCATAATCCCGAAGTTCCAGCTTGCCTATGGTTGGATCTGGTAAGTCCTGAATATCCATTTGGGCATCATCCAGAAGTTCCTCTACTCTATCTTCATCTGACCGATTGACTGCATCTGCCAGATTTCTTACCAGCGTCCTTACTTTCTCTTCTTCGCCAACCAGATTTGCATATTCAAAAATCTGTTCTTTTACGTCCGCTGGAATTGCTATTCCCATGTGTTCTGCACGGTCTATTTGTTCCTGTGTATATTCCTGCATTTTCTGCGTTTCTATTCCTGTTATCATGTTTCTCGCCATATAAGTTCCTCCTGTATTCCCAAAAGTGGCATAACCGGCAGAACATTCTTTCTACCAAATTATGCCATCTTTCCTGTTTTCTTATTCCAGACCGAAGTCCCTTTTTCTATCTTCCCTGCCATTCTCGCTTTCCCGCTGGCTTTTTTCTTTATAAATCTGCAATTTCTCATGGATAGAACCACGTGCCGGTCGTTCTTCTTTCTCTTTCGATTCTGACTGCTCTGCTTCTGTGTCTTCCCGTTCATCCATATTAAGAAGGGCATTTAGTTCTGACAGTCGCTCCAGTTTCTGGTTCAGTTCCTCTTCTTTTGTGAATGGCTTTCCAACTTCCTCTTTGGCATTTGTAAGCTGCTCCTGTACCGTTTCCAATCGTTGCTCCGCTTCTGCCAGTTTCTCCGGATAGCTTTCCAGAAGATTATTGATACGGGTGATATTTCCCAGGGCATCTGCTCCCAGATGAACTTTCGATACCGATTCATGCTTCACAGACAGGATAAACTCCTTACTCCAGCTGTCGAACTGGATTCTCATGTTGAATCCCTGATAGTTTCCGATATCCATTGCTGCATCGACTGCTTTCATGTCCTTGCAGACTGCCAGTAGTGCCGCTCCTGCTTCTTTCTTTTCTGTAAATACTTTGCCGCTGATCTCCATGGAAAACTGTTCTGGATCTGTGATTTTATGCTCCTGATAATGGGCAATATCCGCTTTGTAGCTATCAATAGTCTCGGTCAATTTTGCAATCTGCTGTGGAAAATTTCTTGCAATATCATCTTCCAGACGGTACTGGTTATTCATGTGATTGGCTTTTAAAAGTTTCAGTTTTGCCACATCCACGTCCAGTGCCATCTTTTCTTTTACTGCCGGATTTCCAGTTGCCAGTGCCTTAACCTCTGCATAGGACAGTGCCGCTTCGTCCACATCTTCGCAGCTTCTGACCGGTGCTTTGCTCGTCATAATCTGGGAGATGAACTTCTGTTTATTTTCGATCAACTGCCACATGTAGCTGTCGAAGGTGGATTCTGTCACATACCGAAAGATATGAACCTTTTTATTGTGATTTCCCTGCCGGATGATACGTCCTTCCCTCTGCTCCAGATCAGACGGTTTCCAGCCAATATCCAGATGATGCAGAGCAATCAGACGATCCTGCACGTTGGTACCGGCACCCATCTTTGCTGTTGAACCAATCAAAAAACGAACCTGCCCAGATTTTACTTTTCCAAACAGCTCCGTCTTCTTTGCTTCGGTATTTGCATCATGAATGAATGCAATTTCTTTTTCCGGTACACCTTTCGCCATCAGCTTCTGTTTCAAGTCATCGTAAACATTGAAACTGCCATCGCCTTTCGGTGTGCTCAAGTCACAAAAAATGATCTGCGCCGATTTCTGTACAACTGTATCTTTCCAGATTTCATAGCTTTTTTCTGCACAGACCGACACTTTACTGCCCGGATCGTCTGGCAATAGTTCATTGACCAATCGCTGATCCAGTGCCAGTTTTCTTCCGTCATTGGTAATTTTCAGCATATTGTCTACACTAGCATCTACGCCACCGTTTCTTACCACTTCCGCACGCTCTCCTAGGCTTGCTACGATTTCTTTCTGCTGTTCTGTTGGTTTCAATACTACAGTTTCGTATTCCGCTTCCGGTACTGGAAGATTCAACTGATCCGAAGTCTTGATATCTGCAATCTCCTTGAACATATTCATCAGTTCCGGGATATTATAGAATCTGGCGAATCTGGATTTTGCTCGGTATCCGGTTCCTTCCGGTGCAAGTTCAATGCTGGTCACAACCTCTCCAAACGTGGATGCCCAGGAATCAAATAATCCCAAGCCCATATTCTGTAATTTGCTGTTCTGCAGATATCTCTGCATGACATAAAGTTCCGTCATGCTGTTGCTGATCGGTGTGCCCGTTGCAAAGGTAATGCCTTTTCCACCGGTAATCTCATCCAGATACTGACATTTATTAAACATATCTGCTGATTTCTGTGCTTCGTTCTGGGCAATTCCGGCTACATTTCTCATTTTTGTATAAAGGAACGCATTTTTATAACTGTGTGCCTCGTCTACATACAGATGATCCACTCCCAGTTCTTCAAAGGTAACTACATTATCCTTTTTCTCTTTCTGATTCAGCTTCTCCAGTCTTGTCATCAGCGTTTTTCTGGTCTTTTCAATCTGCTTTACCGTATAGCGGCCGCCATCCTGCTCATATCTTGCACTCTGGATTGCGATTTCCAGATCGTCAATCTGCTTCCGCAGCATGGCTTCCTGCCTCTCATCAGAGATTGGGATACGCTCAAACTGGGAATGACCGATGATAATCGCATCATAGTTTCCCATAGCGATTCTGGCACAGAACTTTTTCCGGTTCGCCGGTTCAAAATCTTTCTTGGTTGCCACCAGGATATTGGCTCCCGGATATAACTGCAGGAACTCGGCTCCCCACTGCTCTGTCAGATGGTTCGGCACGACAAATAGATTCTTTTGTGATAATCCCAGACGTTTGCTCTCCATTGCAGCCGCTACCATCTCGTAGGTCTTCCCAGCTCCTACTACATGAGCCAGAAGCACATTATCCCCGTAAAGCTGATGTGCGACAGCATTTTTCTGATGTGGGCGAAGTTCAATTTCCGGGTTCATTCCTGGGAAAGTCAGATGACTGCCATCGTATTCACGGGGACGGATACTGTTAAACCGTTCATTATAAACTCTTACCAGTCTTTCACGTCTCTGTTGATCTTTGAAAATCCAATCCTTAAATGCTGCTTTCATGGCATCCTGTTTCTGTGATGCCAGCATAGTTTCTTTTTTATTGAGGACACGAATCTCATCCCCATTTTCATTGACACTCTTATCATAGATACGAACATCTTTCAGATTCAGTGTATCTTCCAGAATCCGGTAAGCATTTGCCCTCTCGGTTCCATACGTTGCATAGGCAAACGCATTTCTTGGACTGTCTGCATTTTTCCCGGTAATCCGCCACTCACCATTCACCTCAGAATATTTTACCTGTATCTCCTTCTGTGCAAGATACCACGGAGTATGAAGCAGTTCCCTCATAAAGTCCTGATAATCCGATGGTTCAATCCAGGTTGCCCCAATCCTTACTTCGATTTCAGATGCTTCCAGTTCTCTTGGCTGAACTGCTTCCAATGCACGGACATTCGGTGTGAATTCCGGGTGATTCTCTGCAAAGGTTCTTGCTGTGTTTAACTTCTCCCTGACATTTCCAGATAAATACTCATCTCCACTCTCCCACTGGTCTGTCAGTGGGTTCTTAAATATAACTCCAACCAGTTCCTCCGTGATTTTTTCTTCTGTCTTTCCTGTCAGCTGTGCCATATAGGACAGATCCACCTTTGCTCTTTCATTCAATGATAATGCTAAGGCTTCTGTCGCAGTTTCCACACTGGTTACCGCCACTGCCTTTTTGATGGTTCGTTTCGTAAACATGTCTGCTTTTCGCTTCAATGTTCCATCTTCGTTCAGGTCTTCCAGAGAACACAACAGACAATAAGAAGCGTCATCAGAAAACGCCCGCTTGTTTGCATTACTTCCGATGACTCCATACTTTGCTGTGTAAGCATCATATACTTGATTCAATTTCTCCTGCTGTTTGTGAATTTCTTCATCTGTTACGGATTCTTCCATCTGCATGGCAATCAGTTCACGCACCGTGTCTCGGATCTCCACCATACCTTTTACACGTTCTGCAGTAGCGGCAGGCATCTTTACCTGATTCATCAGAGAGTTAACACGGTAATATACCTGATCATCTACAACCGCATAACTGTAATTACGAACATTCGGATCTGCCGGGATACTCTCTGGTACATCATCCAGTTCTGCATCCACATCAACTGCAGGTGCCATATTTCCATGAATATTCCTGACAGCTTCTGCAAGCTGGACTTCAAGATCAGCACCTTCTATCGGCATACAGGTTGTTTCCATACCATACGGACCGGATACCTCTTTCATCTCACCCAGAATCATTTCCGGATGGTCTGCAAAATACTGATTGACCGTAATTCCATTGGCATCACTTCCAAGATTCACCCACTCCGGCATCTCTTTTGTCATGCTGTCACGCTTCTGGAAGAATAAAATATCTGCACTGACTTCCGTTCCTGCATTTGCTTTGAATGCTGTGTTCGGCAGGCGGATGGCTCCAAGGAGATCGGCACGTTCTGCCAGATACTTTCGGACTTCCGGTGATGCTTTATCCATGGTTCCTTTTGTTGTGATCAAAGCTGCCACACCACCCGGACGCAACTGGTCGATTGTCTTTGCCAGAAAATAATCGTGAATCATAAAATTATAGCGGTCATATTGCCTGTCATTCACTTTATAAGCTCCAAATGGCACATTTCCGATTGCCACATCGAAGAAATCATTCGGATAATCTGTCTTCTCAAAACCTTTAATCTGGATATTGGCATCTGGGTAAAGCAGTTTTGCAATTCTACCGCTGATACTGTCCAGTTCCACACCATAGAGTTTTGACTGGTTCAGCTTCTCAGGAAGCATTCCAAAGAAGTTACCAACACCCATGGATGGCTCCAGGATATTTCCTTTTGTAAATCCCAGATTTTCCAACGCCTGATACATACTTTCAATCACGATTGGCTGTGTGTAATGGGCATTTAAGGTAGAAGCTCTGGCTGCTGCATATTCTTCCGGTGTAAGGACTGTCTTTAATTCCAGATATTCCGTCTCCCATGCGGATTTTGTTTCATCGAAAGCATCAGCAAGACCTCCCCAGCCTACATATCGGGATAAAATCTCCTGTTCGTCTGGTGTGGCATTGCGGTTTTCTTCCTCGCATTTCTTTAAAAGCTGGATTGCCATGATATTAGCACGGAACTTTTCCTTTGGTGTTCCCTGTCCCAGTTCATCATCTGTGATATGGAAGTTTGTTGCTGGAATATCAGACTGTTCTGGTGTTATATCTTCCTTTTTTTCTGCATCTTCTACTGCTTCCGGTTGTGTCTCAACCTCCGACGGTTCCTGATTTTCCTCTCGTATTTCCTGCTGATCAGAGCCTTCCTGCTCCACTTCCAAAGCCTGCTGAGCTCCTTCCAGATCCGCCTGTCTCTGTGCTTCCTGCCGTTCTTCATACTTTTCCAGTTCTTCCGGTGATAAGAAATCATCGGTGCGAATCAGCTGACGGACACGTTCTGCAACCTTATTCCACTTTAATAGAACTTCTACATCTGGACTGCCAATCTTCCCTTTCGCAAGTTTTAATCCTTTCGCATCATGGGAAGCATCGGATTCATACGCTCCCGGTATCCCAGGTGCTGCTCCACCTGTACCATACTCATTTTTCAGAAACTCAGCTGCATCCTTTATATCGTGATGTTCCATGAAATACTCATAGATCCGATTCCGTCCTCCGGCAGTGATCCCGCCTCTTCTAAGGACTGCATCTATCTCATCCTGTGTGATAAAGGAAAGGGCCGGACGTTCGACCGTAAATTTCTGGTCTACCCAGGAACGCTCCCTCTGGAGATCCTGAAAACGCTGGAAATATTCCGGATTATGCTGAATCTCCCACCTGCGATAATCTTCTGGATTCTCATCCATATCTTTCTGCAGCCATTCAAAGCGATGGGCAATTGCATCTGCTTCCGCTGAATCTGTCCAAGCTTCCCGCACGACATCCTGCCAATCCGAATATGATTGCTGCTCCTCCCGGTTTCTGCTGGTATCCCGAAAATGGAGTGCAAGAAGATTGGTCATTTCTTCCTGCTCCTGTTCAATGGCGTTATTGGAAATCAGATTATCCACGTAACTTCTATCCTCATACATATCCCGGATTCTGTCCGCCGCTTCTTCCCACGTAACCATGCGATCAAAGTTTCTTCTGGCGGAATCTCCCCGTCGGATACGGATACCATCATTGTCATACCAGATACTGATTTTCTGTCCATCTATGGTAAATCCTTTTCCACCTGTTTCATATTCCTCCTTCAGGAAGTTCTGCATTTCTTCATTATCCAGACCTTCAATCAGTCTTGCCGTAATATGAAACAGTGTATTTTTCTGTCCACTTCCCGTGCGGAGAATATCATCTACTACTTCATCAGAAATAAGAAAAGCGGCTGGCTGTTCTAATGCAGCTACCGCTTTCCTTATTTCTCCTAACTGTTCCTCTTCTGTCGGGAACAGACTTAATTGTAAATAATCTCCTGAATTACCAGTTCCTCTGCCTGTGCTTTGATC